>Ga0116134_1000561_pt1 | contig 19207 bp, 13 predicted proteins | sample June2015DPH_19_5_FD_89737 | JGI IMG/M metagenome (GOLD analysis project Ga0116134, IMG submission 89737) | Peatland microbial communities from SPRUCE experiment site at the Marcell Experimental Forest, Minnesota, USA - June2015DPH_19_40 | ecosystem: Environmental > Terrestrial > Soil > Wetlands... | reverse complement strand
GCACTCGATCCCAAGGGCAACCTGATTGCCGGTTCCGATGGCAGCGGGCTGGTGTATCGCATCGCTCCGAATGGCGAAGCGTTCGTTCTCTACAGCACGCCCAGGAAAGAAATTACCGCGCTCGCCATCGACAGCGCCGGCAATATCTACGCCGCCGCTGCGGGAGAGAAGCACCCCGGATCCGCGATACCACAGATGGGCATCACGTTCGCGGCTCCCGCGCAGAATCCGCCCGCACCCGGCGGCAATATCACCATCACCGCAGCTCCCACCGCGCCTGTGGTGACGCAGCCCTTTCCCGCTCCCGGCGTGGGCGCCACCGGCGGCTCCGAGATTTATCGCATTGCGCCCGATGGCGCGCCGTCACGCTTGTGGACTTCCCACGAGGATCTCGTCTACGCGCTCGGCTTCGACCAGCACGGACGCCTGCTCGCCGGCACCGGCAATCGCGGTCACATCTTCGCCATCAACGGCGTCGACGATTTCACCGATCTGATCAAGGCCAGCGCCACGCAAGTCACCGCTTTCGCCGCCGCGCCTGGCGGAGGCCTCTACGCCTCCAGCAGCAACCTGGGAAAAATTTTCGTTCTCGGCCCGGGTCCCGAGTCGGAAGGCACGTACGAAAGCGATGTCTTCGACGCGCACATCTTTTCTCTTTGGGGACGCGCCAGCGTGCGCAGCACTGGAAACATCGAGCTTTATGCGCGCAGCGGTAACGTCGACAATCCCGACCGCAACTGGAGCCCGTGGACGCGCGTCGATCTTTCTGCCGGCTCTGAACTCAAGGTTCCGCCAGCGCGCTTCGTGCAGTGGAAGTCTGTGCTCCACGCCGGCAATCCCGCGCCTCGCGTTGATGAGGTCTTGCTGAACTACCTGCCCAAGAACGTTGCCCCCGAAATTGACGAAATCATCGTCCAGCCTGGATACCACTATCAGCCGATTCCGCATGTGACTGGCAGCGAGCCACCGGGGCCGGGACAGGGCCAGCCGCGCTTCGATCCTCCGCCTCCCGCCGTGCGCGACCGCGACTCGATTGGCATTCGCTGGTTGGCGCACGATGACAATGACGATCAGCTCGTCTACAGCGTCTATTACCGCGGTGACGGCGAGTCGCGCTGGTTGTTGCTGAAGAATGACCTCTCCGATCGCTTCTATTCTTTTGCCGCCAGTCTTCTGCCGGACGGCGGCTACACCGTGAAGGTCATCGCCTCCGATGCGGCCTCGCATTCGCCCGGAGAAGCCCTCTTCGCCGAGCGTGTCAGCTCCCGCTTCGAGGTCGACACTACTGCTCCGGTCATCGACAACCTGACGGCCACGCTCGATGGAAAGCAGATCCATGTCCGCTTCCGCGCCAGCGATTCGTTTTCTCCAATCAAGCGGGCGGAGTACTCGTTGGATGGCGGCGACTGGCAGTTTATCGAGCCCGTCGGCCATTTGTCGGATTCGAAAACTGAGGAGTACGACCTTCGCGTGCCCGTGCCGCAACCGGAAGCTGCGCCAGTTCCGATGGTTGGGAACACCGCGAATGACCACGTCGTTGTGGTGCGGGCCTATGACCGGTTCGACAATCTCTCTACGGCAAAGACGGTGATTCGCGGGAAGTAGGGTTGTGGCTATCCGTCCGTCGTAGTCCTGCTTGAGGCGAGGCCGAGTTCCTCCAACCCGTCCCGAGCGTTTTCGCAGTTGGTGTGACCCTGACGATTGGTTGCTTGGGGTACCCCCCTCCCCCCATACTATTTTTCTAAAGTCTTGAATCTAAAGGGCATTATTTTCAAAGTCTTCACAATAAAGGGGTTAGAGGCAAAGTCCTCACAGAAAAGGAGTTAGTGGTAAGGCGAAATTTCGCCTCTCTTTAGAATCAAGGAGTTGCGGCAGAATATACTGGCAAAGTCTTGATTTCAAATAACTTAGTATATAATTCAAGGCCCGCGCTGAGCGGTTACCTAAGTACTATTTTAACTCTGGTGTCAAGGGTTGAATAGCGTTTTTGGATAGTAGCGCAGCGTTGCTAACGAGCCGCGAGCGCCCAGGTTAGCGCCCAAAATACGGGCGCGAACCTGGGGCACCTTGCTTGGCGGGCCCCGGTGCGCCCGGCTTGGGACAGCCGGGGGCGGCTGTGTCCCTACGCGAACTTTTCTCACTCCTTGGCAAAAATGATGGACGGAGTCGGATTCGTCGTGTCCTCATCAATCATCAGAAAATCTAGTACCGCGCAAACCGGACTTTGACTGTTGGCGGAAGGATTACAACCTGAGGTGTCGAGAACATAGATTGCGTAGTTCTCGGGCGACGGAGTAGTCAGGGCGATTGCACCCACACCGAGGTTACCGGAGTCGGCGTTCAAGGCGTATGTGCCGTTCACCGGCTGGGTCGGCCCCGCGGGGTACCGCGTTCCGAAGACGTTATAGGTTAGTGCGCCTGCGGGAGTTGTCTGGATCGTCAGGAGCAAGTTAGCCGCAATCGGATCGACTGCGGAACTGCCGCTGTTGGTGGTCGCCGCGGCAAACGTACCCGGCAACTCCGAACTACTGAAACCGATGAATGGGGAACTACCCTGGGGATTCATGGTCCCGGTCATCACGGACGAACTGGATTGATCGAGCAGGAATCCGCGATTCTGTCCGCTGGCATATAGAACGAACGGAAGCGGCGCTGCCACTGGGGTTGCGCCCGGATTGCCCAGCATCTGGAAGATGTAGCGTCCGCTGGCGCTGCTGGATGCCACGTAGGTGTAGGGAGAGGGAGACTGGGAGTTCGACGGGAATTGGACGCCGGAGAGAATCTTACCGGCGTTATTCTGATCGAAGTAGCCCGAGAAGTCCCCGCTGCCATCGGTGATGCCCAGCGTTAGGGAGACATTGGTATTGGTATTCGCCCCACCTACACCGGTCAGAGCAGAGACAGACGTGCCATTGAAGGCAGCGTTGTTGTAGGTCTGGGTTGAATCCTGGAGCACCATCGTGCCGGAAACTGCCGGGTTTGTAGTGACGGCGTCGGTGGACACGGCGTAGAAAGTCAGGGGTTTGGACTTACCGGTCGTTCCGGAAGCAACAAAGAAATCGAAACCCATCTTGACGGGCGAAGTTAACGCCAAATGCCATGAGCCATTGCCATTCTGTGAATAGGTGCCCGCAACCGTGCAGGGCGGAGCGCTGCAAACGCTGTTGCTGCTGCTCCCGTTGTCGTTCACATCGATCAATCCGCTCAATCCGCCGGTGGGTGGAGTACCGCTGAGCTGGCCGTTGAACCCCAGAAGCCCGGCGTACCCAACGCGCTTGCCATTCGAGTCCACGCCGGTGAAGCCGAACGCGTAGGTCTGAGCCACGGCACCGTTGAAAGAGGAAGATGATATCTGCGCGATGCCAGAGCCTTTGCCATTGACGTCGGATTCGATCATCTGGATATCGCCGGCGCCGTCGAGAACGACCTGGTACTGATACGGATAAGCTCCCGAGGGCAAGAGCTCCAGCGTGCCCGCGTTATTCGAGTTGTTCGTGTCGGACGAGGTGGGTTGGTAGGAACCGCCTGTTATCTGGATCGGGGAAGGACCGCTCGCGGTCAGCACCTCCTCCGCGCCTGTGGAGATCGTTCCATTCGACGCGGTGAACGTTCCAACCACCGCTAAGGGGTTGTTGTTGGTGTCATATCCGGAAAACTGGAATGTGTACGTGCCGTTGACGCGGGAGTTGACCAGCGAGAATTTGGCGATGGTGCAATACTTGGGGTTGGCCGTGCAACCTGACTGATCGAGTGTGGTAAGCGCCGATATCTGAACACAATTGCCGCTGCAGCTGTCTTCCGCGGTGTAGACCGCAAAGCCGGGCGAAGCCACGTTCGGGAGCGGAGTAAAGTTCTTGCACGGGTTTTGGCTTCCGCCCGCCGTGCAGGTCCACGTAAACAAGGTTTGAGGCGCATCGTCAGGGACGGCTACGGCGGTAAATTGCTGGGTCAGACCGGTGCCCACGCTCAGCGTGAACGGCGCCACTTCGGTGGAGATGTCAATTATGGTCAACGTCAGCGGGCCCGCAACCGAGGTATCGCTCACCAACGTTGCGGTGACGGTCGCCTGCGAACCTTCGGTTGTCGGGGCGACGTAGGTTGCGGTTGCGGGGTTGGTCGCAGGTGTGACTGGCGTCAAGGTCCCCGGGCCGGTCAGGCTCCAGGTAACGGCGGTATTCGTCGAGTTCGATACCGTGGCCGTAAGCGTCACAGTCTGAGTCGGGTAGATATCGCTAGCGTTAACCTCGCTGGGGGAAGTAATGGTAACGCTAACGGAAGGTGATACGGGAACCGTTCCGTTGCCGCCCTTCGCGCAACCGCTGGCCAGCGCCAGGCTCAACAAAGCCATCGCAAACAGACAGATTTTTTTCATGATCAGATCTCTTTGAACCCGCCAGCAGGAAATTCGTTGCCCGGACACATTGCCGGAGAAACCGGGTTCTATCTGGGACTTATCTCTATTTGCGGGCAGTCATAATTCCAATTTATAACTACTCAGCAGGTCACAAATGTACATGAATCCACGGCACTTTGTCAGTACGGAAAGAGGTTTCGAATGGAAGGCAGCCAAGTGGCCTGCGCAAGGGATTGCAACTTTCGGGATAGAGCCGCGGCTTCCAGAAGTCGAGTTCCGTGAGTTCACGCTATCGACCGTGTCTCCTGTGGTGGGAGAATTGGCGCGGACAGCCGAGGGCGGCTGTCCCCACGTGAAAAGAGAGTCTTCAGTGGATGACGGCGGCCGTCTCCAAAGCGGCGCGCTTTGCAGTTTCGAGCAGCGGGCGCAGCTCAGCGGCGGTGATGCCGAGCGTGCCTCCTGAGAAGCCGTCAATGTAGGCGGAGTTAATGCCCACGACTTCGCCGCTCAGGTTCAGCACCGGTCCGCCGCTGCCCCCACGCGCCGTGGGCGCGTCATAGATCAGCTTGTCGCCGGTTACATCGCCGATGTGCCCGAACGTCGCCGAGGGCCGGATCAGCGATAGCGCTGCCAACTCGCCCGCCGTGTCGGCGTCATCCGGATGCGACGAAAGCCGGTCGTACACGACTGCTGGAGACTTTGCCACCATGCCCGTCACTCCCATGGGATATGCCAGCACGCTCACCGACTCGCCTACATGCGGAGGCGTCTGGGACAGAGTCAAGGGGCGAAGTTTGTTGGTGAAGGAGGTGGCTTCGAGGCGCAGCACGGCCAGATCTCCATGTGTGGCGACGACCGCTGTCTCCAGCTTCACCGGAAGCGGCGAGCCCGGGAAATAGGCCTCCAGCTTTTCAAGTACTGGCGCTCCGCCCCGGCGCAATGCCACGGCGACTTCCCGATCGCCGTACCAGGGCTCGGCAACGTGGCGATTGGTGGCCAGGAGGCCCGGCGCCACTACGAATCCCGTCCCGGCCACACGAGCGCGAAAACTCTGGCCGCGGCCGGACACGTGATAAATCCCGTAAATGTAAGCGACCGACTCCCGGGCGTCGTCCACCGCGGCCGGCGAAAAGGATTGCTGCCGTTCCAGATCCGCCACCTGGCGCGATAGCTGGTGCACCTGTTGCTCAAGGCCGGCGGCTTCGGGAGGGGCGTAGTAGTGTGCCATCACTACGGCGCCCAGCACGGCCAGCACACCCAGCAGCGCCTGCACAAACCGTTGCCAGGTCTCAACCAACTCGTTTTCTCCGCTATCGGAACTGAACATGAGCCGTCAGGCCGGGCAAGGAGGGAGGTTCCCGGGTAGCAGGTACTATCGTGACGTATTCGGGCCCAGGCGTGTAGGGTACAGAAGTCCGGTGGAACGCGACCAAAGGTAACAGGCAGTACCCAGTACTCGGGCGTTAAACGGTTGCAGCGTATTGCGTATTTAGTTCTTCGCCGTTGGCTCTTCGCTACTCCTCGACTCCCAGGCGCTTTGACATTTCTTCGTAGAGGAAGCCTTCGCCGGGACGATAGGGCTGGACCCAATCTCCATCAATCACAAACTGCGGGACGCCGCGCTTGCCGGTGTGCTTCACGATCTCATCGACAGCTCCCGGAGTAGTCTGGATATTGATGTCGGTGTAGGGCAGCTTGTACTGGTCGAGGAAGCGCTTGGCCTCCCGGCAATCCGGACATGAGGGGAGGGAGTAAACGGTGATTTCCATGAGATGAGGTTCTTAGTTTCGATGGGTCAAGAGCTTGGTGTCAAACCCGCTCCAGTTCGCGCACTGTGCGCTCGTTCTCGATATTGCCAGTGTTCAGCGTCGTAGCCGGTTCAAAAAGCAGGAGCCAGCATTCATCGTCCGCCACCGGACGGTGCTCCACTCCGCGCGGCACTACGATGAACTCACCCTCTTCGATCCATTCCCCATTGCTCTGGCCCTGACGGTCGCGGAAATCCATGCGGAAGCGGCCTTTCACCACCAGGAACATCTCGTCTTCGTGCTCGTGATGGTGGAATACGAATTCGCTGTTGAGCTTGACGAACTTGACTTGCTGGCCGTTGAGTTCGGCGGCGATGTAGGGCTTCCAGTATTCGGTGATCTTGGCAAACTTATCGGCGATGTTGACTTTGGACATGGAACCTCAGTCGACTGCTTGCGGCAGTTCGTACGGGTTTTGATTGTTTACGGGCAACAAAAGTCGCAAGGAATCAGGCTTGGACGGGGCAGAGCCTCGTCCCCACACGAGCAAAAGCCGCCAGCGTGCGCTGACGGCTGAATGCTGAATGCTGATTGCTCTCTAGAATCCCGCCGTCCCGGCGCTCGGGTGTCCACCGCGCAGCATAACCCGCACGCCGCGTTGGGCATTGACGCGAGTGGTTGTCGTCCAATCCACTTCGTCGGTGCTGACCACGCCGTTTCCACCACTGGCCAGTTCGTAGCTGATGCGGCCTTCCTGATAGGTGTAATTGCCCACCTCCAGAACCATACCCGACTTCAGCACAAACACCGGCACTCCCGGAGCCGCGCCGCCGCCGCCGCCCACCGCATCCTTCGAAATGTAGCTGGCGTAGGTGAGCTGCGGAATTTCCTCAGCCATCGGCGGTTCGCTGGCTGTGGCCGTGACTTGGCGCACCGCTAGCCGAGGCACGGCGTTGTTCCCTGGCACGTAGGCGGAGCCCTGATAATACGAGTCGTTCTGCGGGCGCGGACCGCCAAAGAAATGCCAGTCCGGACCGTTGGTGGCCGAGACCTGCGGGATTTGCACGTCATCCATCAGGCGCAGCGTGAGCATGCTCTCGCCCTTGAGCGTAGGACGCGGGCCACGCGCCGGCAGCATGATTACTTTCCACGGCCAGAGCGGCGGAATCATCCACTCGACGACGTCGCGCCTGGCGTGCCCTTTGCCGCGGATATCGCCTTCTTTATTGACCTTGTAGCCGCGCGTTGCGATCACCTTCGCATCCAGAGGCATATCTCCGTTCGGCAATCCGATGCGATCGAACATCAGCTTCATGTAGCCCTTGCCCCAGAAATGCCCGGGGTCCTGGGCCGATTCGAGATGCCCGACCAGATAGCTGCCGCGCGGAAACGTCTGCTGACCGAATTCCGTGACCGAGTGCAGATGACAGAGCACGGGATCTCCGACGGCGACGGTCGAAGACGAAAAGTTCGGTTCATTCATGGTGCACTGCAGAAGGGTACCGGCGGGCAGGACCATTTCCCGCGCACTGGCACTCAGGGTCAGGCTTAGAATGGTTAAAGCCAGAAGGGACACTACTAGGACTGCATACGAGCTGGACTTCATAACGTCACCTCGGTCTCACGCCCCAGGATTTTTGGTACGTATTGCCAAGCTACCGCGTTGAGCCAGCCCCGATGCAGAGAAGTTGAACACAAGTCTAACCTGTGGTCAATTGACCTTTTTGAATCAAAGTGTGTCTTTTTCGCAACTGATGTCACTGCTTAGTTGGCGGCGCTGGCTTGCCTCGTTCGGCAGTTTGAAGTCCGTTTACTCCTAAGGTATTAACCAACTAGTATAGGATGGGGCACCCCCCCCCTATTGGAATCATAGGGTTAGGGGGGTAAGAAACGTTTGTTGCCGTTAGGCGGAAACTCCCGCAAAATCTTTGAGTTTAAAGGACTTGCGGGTAAAATATTTAAGAATCAATAACTTAGCTTGTCAAAGAGTGCTGAAAATGGTTTTGGGGCAGCTTCGAGGCCGTCTTGGAAGACGGTTGCGCCTCGGCACTGCCCCATCAGGAGGCGATTGTCGCATGGAGCAGGGGTGGGAGTCTGTGATGGCGCTCACTGGGCGATCGATGAAAGAATGCTCGACAAAATCGTTTTTAACCCAAGCATCGCTTGGGTTATTATGGTTGTGTGGGTTCCCTACGGGCATGATTACCGCATCTGAGATGAAGCGCGCAATCGAGCGCGCCAAGAAAGTGCGTCGCGGGCCGCTTGTGACCGAGGTGGAATACAAGGCCGCACCGGAATTGGACCTGCTCATCCTCAAGCTAAGCGATGGCCGCCGGCACGTGATTCCACGGGAGGAGTTGCAAGGGCTGCAATCGGCGACGAAAGAGCAGATTGCGCAGGTGGAAATTCTCGGTGGTGGAACCGGGCTCCATTGGCCGGCTCTCGACCTCGACTTTTACGTTCCCGGCTTGCTTCGGGGTGTCTATGGCAACAAGAAGTGGATGGCGGAGATCGGGCGCAGCGGAGGGTCGGTTAAGAGCGCGGCTAAGAAGAGGGCGGCTCGGGTGAATGGGTTGAAGGGCGGGCGGCCGCGGAAAAGAGCCGCAGAGGCGAGCGGCTAGGATTTGATATAACTAAGGCTGATTTGAAACTGGGCGAGGCCGTGGCGCAGGTGTCTCTTCCTGGGGTTCACAGCGGTGATCGATAGGGGGGTGTAAACAATCTTTCGGCACACGATTGTTGGCGTAAATTTCGGAGGTTCTGACGCGCTCAGCTACAGTCTGAACATGCGACCAAAACTTACTTCCCTCTTGTGTATCCGTTCTTTTTACCCACAACATAACCACTTCCTTCCCGTGTCTATTTTCTACTCTCCATCTTCAAACATGTCTAGCTGTTTACTGTAAATTGAGTCGAATTGTTCAACCGCAATTTCCTCTTTTTGCAAATAGGAATACGGCGAAAGGGGAATCCTTGCCCACGCGTTTGCTTTCTCTACATCGATAGTCTTTCCGCCTTCCTTTCTTATGAGTTCGTGGCCTCTCCCCAAAGTGAGGGAGAAGAGGTCAAAATATCGACGAGGTCCAACACCGACAAAATGTGTGAAGGGAACTCTGCGATTGCGTCCGCGTTTGCGTTCTAGCTTTTCCTCAACAACAATCTCATCCGAATGAAGCTCTTCAGCCCTACTCTTTCCATAAGGCTCAATATAGTAGACCCGCTTTATGCCGGCAGCGATGATGTGCCGGGTGCAATTGTGACACGGAAAAGTAGTGACATAAAATAGCGCACCGGCGGGACTGACACTAGATCGAGCGCAGCTCAGCAAAGCGTCCATTTCGGCATGCACGGCACGACCGTACTCGGTAATGTCCAGCCTTGCTCGAAAAAGGGGTCTCAATGAGTCGGGCAGCAGATCTGCGGCACCCAAAGTTTCCTGAATCTGCTTCAGAAGTGCGTCACGATCCGATACCAAAGCGTCATTTGCTTCAAGCGTCGCCGCTATTGCTTCGAGGCGTTTCTGGTCAAGGAGTTTAACGGCGTCAAGAAGTCGCTGAGCTATCTTGTCGCGCTGCTCGTCATTGCTATCCTTCTTCAGGACGTGATCTCGATTATCTAGTCGGCCTGGCCAGTAGAGTCCCCCTCCAGGCATGGGCACATCGTTTGTTCCCACCCCGAGGATATCGCCACGTTCGGACGTGATCGCGGCACCCACCTGCCTCCCCAATTGCGCCGAACGCAAGGAAGCCGCGTAGGCCATGAACATCCCGTGCTCTTGTTGAGTGGGAGTGACGTACGGATGAGAAAAAATCAGATCAAAGAAGCGTTCGAGTTCTTCGCTAAAGGCCCCATTCCTGAATTGGACAAACACGTCTGAGAGTTGAAATGTGTCGGTCGTGTACTGACCATATTCGTCATCGGCTTCCTCGGAGTCTCTGCGAATCAGCCTTATTGCTTCGTCCTTTGGAGCATTTCGCTCGATTAAATAATCAAGACGTTCGGTTTCAGTCGCAAACACACCTACGAGAAAAAAACCGTCACCGTAAACCTTTCGAAGGGTTGCGACTTCCTCCGGACGTTTCAGTGTTAATACGATGTGTGCGGTTCTGGGCTGCACGTTCGGCCCTGAAGAGTCATGGGAGCGGCTAGTATTAATCTCGGCGATGGCAGCTAACGCCCAAATATCCTTTCTTTTTGTCTGCCGACAGAGTTCGTTCCCAGCAGTCATGAGGGAGTCAATCCTCTGTGTCTCTGGGCTAGTGGCTAGAGATTTTCCAGTGAGCCGTGTAATGAGATCGCTTATCTTAATCGTGCGGCTGAAATAGGTAAACTTGGTTAGGATTTTCTCGATCGAGAGTTTGACTGGGGCGTAGTCGGTTCCCACCGCGCAGACCAATCCGATTACAAGCTCAGAATGACAAAAGTCAAACTTCTCAAGAGCATTCTTGATCTGAGCCGGTCGGATATCAGGTGGCAAGGACAAGATCCTCCCAAGCCATTTAGGGAACGCATTGCGACGGCTAGGTACCTAGCTTTCGTACAGCAGAACGCCTTCGGCTTTCTCCGCATCCACCGGGCGGTAATACAGTTTGTTGGACTCGAGGAAGACCTCGATGAAGGCCGGCCTGGTGGTGATCGTGCCTTGGATCAGTGCTTCGGACAGCGGGTCTTCTATGTATTTTTGCAGGGCGCGGCGCAACGGACGCGCTCCGTAGCTGCGATCGGTCAGCGTCTGATTCAGAATCCACTTCTTGGCCTCGTCGGCCACGCTCACCGTGATCGAACGCTGGGCGAGATTTTGGTTCAGTTGGCTGACCATGAGTTCGAGAATCTGGATCAAATCCGATTCGCTGAGCGCCATGAACAGGATGATCTCATCCACGCGGTTCAGGAATTCCGGGTTGAAGGTGCGCTTGACCTCGCTCTTCACCAGGTCTTCGACCTTCTCGGAAACCATCTCGTCTTTCGACGACTGGAAGCCGAGGCCCTCGCGCTTCATCAGGTGACGGGCGCCGATGTTCGACGTCATGATGATGATCGTGTTCTTGAAATCGACGGTGTTGCCCAAGCCGTCGGTCAATTGGCCGTCTTCAAAAACTTGCAGCAGAATGTTGAAGACATCGGGGTGCGCCTTCTCGATTTCGTCGAGCAGAACGACGGAATATGGCGCGCGCTTGACACGTTCTGTCAGTTGACCGCCCTCTTCATAACCGACGTAACCCGGAGGCGAACCAATCAGTTTCGAGACGGAATGCTTCTCCATGAACTCCGACATATCGAAACGGACTAGAGCTTTATCGCTGCCGAACATGAAACTGGCTAGGGTGCGAGCCACTTCGGTCTTGCCTACGCCGGTGGGGCCTAAGAACAAGAACGATCCGATCGGGCGGTTCGGGCTCTTCAACCCCGCACGCGAACGGCGGATGGCGCGAGCCAGGGCGCTGATGGCTTTGTCTTGCGAGATGATGCGCTTGTGCAGTTCTTCTTCGATGCGCAACAGCTTCTGCGTTTCTTCTTCTTTAATGGAAGTGATGGGAACGCCGGTCCAGCGCGATACCACGTCCTCGATGTCCTCCCGACCGACTACGCCGGTGGAGGATTCATCGAGGTGGTATTTTTCGCGAAGGGCGCGCAGGTTCTCGCGCTCCTTGCGTTCTTCATCCGAGTAGAAGCGCGCCTTCTCGAACTCGTGGTTCGCGATGGCGTTCTCCATGCGATGGACGATGAATTTGATCCGCTTCTGGACTTCCGTCAATTCTTCGGGCAGCGTGGTCTGGCGCAGTTTTACGCGGGCGCCGGCCTCGTCGATGAGGTCGATGGCTTTGTCCGGGAGAAAGCGGTCGGGAATATAGCGGTTGGAATGCGATACCGAAAAATTGATGGCGTCGTCAGTGTAGGTGACGGCGTGGAATTTCTCGTAGCGCTCTTTGATGCCGAAGAGAATTTTTACGGCGTCGGCTTCGTTGGGCGGCGGAACTTTCACGGCCTGGAAGCGGCGCTCGAGCGAGCGGTCCTTTTCGATCGACTTGCGATATTCAGCGGGCGTGGTTGCGCCGATGCACTGAATCTCGCCGCGCGACAGGGCCGGCTTCAAGATATTGGCGGCGTCGAGCGAGCCTTCCGCCGAGCCCGCGCCCACCAGGGTGTGCAGTTCGTCGATGAAGATGATCGAATTCTGCGACTCCATCAGCTCTTTCATGATGGTCTTGAGGCGCTCTTCAAACTGTCCGCGATACTTGGTGCCGGCGACGATCAGAGAAAGATCGAGCGCCAGAATGCGTTTGTCGGCTAGGAAGGAAGGAACTTCGCCGTCGGCTATGCGCTGCGCCAGACCTTCCACGATGGCGGTTTTGCCTACGCCCGGCTCGCCGATGAGTACGGGATTATTCTTGGTTCTGCGGCACAGAATCTGGACTACGCGCTCGACTTCGCCGTCGCGGCCTACCAGCGGATCGAGTTGGCTATCCATGGCGGACTGCGTGAGATCACGCGAAAATTCACTCAGCAGTGAGGATTCGCGCTGTCCGCGTTGCGGCGCCGCTTTTTCCTGGCTGGTACGCGCCAGTTCTTCGCGGATGGTTGAAAGCCGCAACCCGCGCTCGTGCAAAATCTCAGCCGCGAAACACTTTTCTTCGCGCAACAAGCCCAGCAGCAGGTGCTCGGTTCCAATATGTTTGTGCGAGAGCCGCTCGGCCTCTTCCGCGGCATAGGCCAGCACACGCTTGCATTCGTTGCTCAGAGGGAGATCGACCGAGGTGGAAACCTTTTCGCGGATGGTAGTGTGACCCTCGATCTGTTTGCGGATCGATTCCACCGACGCATGCGAGCGCAGGAAACGATTGGTCAGGGCCTTGTCTTCGCGCAGCAGTCCGAGCAGCAAGTGTTCAGTCTCAATATAAGGAGACCCAAACTGGCTGGCCTCATACCGCGCAAAGAAAATGACGCGCCTGGCTTTCTCCGTGTAGCGTTCAAACATATACCGATTCCCCCCGACTTCCCGCGGAGCGCCCCGCACTCCGTCAAACCCTGGCCCAACCCTTAATTATGCATTTATATCGCCAAATCTCCCAGCGATATCGCCTTGTGTTAACTCGAACAATCTTAACCTTCGGAGTGATTTTATTTTTCGACCCCACTCCTTACTCTTAATCGTGTTCTAATTCTGCCTTTCGTTACGCTGGAAGCGACTCGGGCGCCACTTCTTCCATTTTGCCCTGATCCAACCGTAAAACCCTATGGCACCTTCGTGCAAACGCCAGATTGTGAGTGGCGATTACTGAGGTCAACTGGTGTTCCCGGTGCAATCGCGCTACCAGTTCAAAAACCAATGCCCCGGTGCGCCCGTCAAGATCGCCGGTAGGCTCATCGGCCAGCAAGACTTGCGGCTGGGTGATGAGCGCTCGTGCCAGCGCCAGCCGTTGCTGCTCGCCACCCGAAAGCTCTCCCGAACGATGATGCCCGCGCTGCTCCAGTCCCACCTCGCGCAGCCACCGCGAAGCCTCCTTTTCGGCTAAAGATAGCGCCTGCCCGCGCGTCAGCAGGGGCATAGCGACATTCTCCAAAGCGGTGAATTCCGGCAGCAGGTAATGGAACTGCCAGACGTAGCCGATCTTGCGGTTACGAAACTCGGCGGCGTCATCCTCGGAAAGCGCATTCACGTGGGAGTTGGCGCAGTATACGGCACCGGAGGAGGGACGATCAAGGGCCGCGAGAATGTGCAACAAGGTACTCTTTCCCGCACCCGATTGTCCCACGATGGCCAGCATCGTTCCTTTGTTGACCTGGAAAGACAGATTCTCAAAGAGCACGAGCTCCGCTTCGCCTGAGCGAAACACCTTACTTAACCCTTCGACCCTCAGCAGAGGATCTTGAGCTATTGGATGCAAACGCGCCCTCCTAAGTACCAAGGTAGATGGCCGGCTTCCACTGCAACGCCGCGGAAACAGCCCCTGCCCCATTAGACCACGATCCGTCAGAGCATGATCCATCAGACCACGATCCATCAGATCACGAGGAGGAACAACCCGATCCCGCGATTTCGCTTGCGGGAACTGGGTATGCCAAAGACTGTATACCGCCGGAAAACGATTGCAATGTGACCGTGGTCACAGCGGGGAGTACGCGTGAACATTCTTGGGAATGCGGGCACCAGACGCATCGATGAGTGGAGCCCTACTCGTACCTCAGTGCCTCCGCCGGCAAAATTCTTGCCGCTGACCACGAAGGATAAATCGTGGCCACAAACGAAATCCCGATGGAAACCAGCGCCACGATCACTCCATCGATCAGCCGCGGCGCGAACGGCACATAGTCAATCGAATAGACCTCGGGCGAGAGCGAAATGAAGTGGTAGTGTCCGCCGGCCCACGAGATCGCGTACCCGAGCACCAGGCCGATCGCCGTTCCGATCACGCCAATCAGCACGCCCTGCGCGATGAACACGCGGCGGATCTGCGCCCTCTTCGTTCCGAGAGACATGAGGACGGCAATGTCTTTTGTTTTTTCCATGACCATCATGATCAGCGAGATCAGAATGTTGAGCGCGGCCACGAACACGATCAGGCCGATGGTGATGTACGTGACGACCTTCTCCATTTTCAGCGCATGGAACAGGGGTTTGTTGTGCTCCATCCAACTCTCAGCCATAAAACCGCGCCCGGCGGCCAGATCGAGAGCGTTGCTGACCTCGCCGGCCCGATAAATGTCGTCGAGCTTGAATTGGATGACGGAGATCACATCGCCCAGGCCGAAAAGTCCTTGCGCGTCGGCGAGGCGGATGAATGCCCAGGAAGAATCGTAGTCGTAGAAGCCAGAGTTGAAGATTCCCGCGACGTGGAAGCGAATGTACTTCGGCACCGTGCCGAACGGAGTCAACTCGCCCTGCGGAGAAGTCACCAGCACCACCGACCCCACGGTCACGCCAATTTCGTCGGCCATGTCTTTGCCGAGAATAATCGGAGGCATCGCCGCGACGCGTTGCTGAACACCAGTCAGGTCGTCAGGAGATGTAGCTTGTGTCGCGCCCTTGTCCGCGGCGAGCGAGACGCCTGCCGTGGCAGTCGGCGAGGACGCCGGCGCTACGCTCGCGACCTCCGCAGCATCCGCTTGATTCGTCCTCTCTGCAGAGGGCTCTTCCTCCAGCGCCGCCGCTGATCCTAGCGTCACCGATTTCAGCAGATCGCTGACGTTGCGCTCATACTGCGGCAGCATTCCCTTCAACACCGCGCCGCGGGCCCGTGGCCCGCGCGAAATGAGTACCTGCTCGTAAATCGCCGGAGCGGCTGCCACCACGTGCGGCTGCTTCGATAGCTTCTCGAGCAGCGGACGCCAATCGCGGATGCCGTCACTTTCTACCCGTAGCAGACTGATGTGGGCGGTCGAACCCAGCAGCCGCGCCTGCAAATCCTGCCGAAAGCCGTTATTGATGGCCAGCGCAACGATCAGCGAAGCCACTCCCGCCGCCACTCCCAGGATGGAGATCCCCGTGATGACGCCGATGAACGCCTGGCGACGCTTGGCGCGAAGATAGCGGGTTGCCACGAAAAGTTCGAAGCGCATGAGAGCGGCTGTCAGCTGTCCTTATCAGCTTTCAGTTATAGCGGATTATAGCTGGCCACGTGCGGATCGCCGGGCCGCAAGTCGAACTGGCCACTGACCACTGACCACCGACCACTGCTTCCTGCTATTCTCTTTCCTCATGTCCCCCATCCTGACCAGTGTGCTGCTGGGGCTGACGGCGGCGGGCGCTAACGTTTTCGGCGGCGCCATCATCGTTCAGAGGAATTGGGAGCGGTCGTATCTCCGCTACTTCGTCGCGCTCGGCGCAGGTTTCATGCTGGCGACGGCGCTGGTCGAAATGGTGCCAGCGAGTATTCAGCTGCGTGGGCCATACGCCGGGTTTCTCATTCTGCTCGGATACCTGCTCGTCCATTTTTTCGAGCACACCGTCACTCCGCATTTCCACTTCGGAGAAGAAACTCACGCCGACCAGTTCGTCCACTCTCACAAAAGCTACTCGGTTCTGATCGGCTTGCTGATCCATACGTTTTTCGATGGCATTGCGATCGCCTCGGGATTCCTGGTTTCCCCGGCGCTTGGCTGGATCATCTTCGTGGCAGTTTTTCTCCACAAGATTCCGGAAGGCTTCACCATCTCGTCGGTGATGCTCGCGAGCGGCCGGAGCCGCGCCTTCGCCTGGGGATCGTCCGTGGCGCTGGGCGTGGCAACCGTCGCCGGAGTGATGACGATGGCCATCTTCCGCCACGAAGTAAGCTTCGGCCTGCCCCTGTCGGCGGGCGTCACCATCTACGTCGCCGCATCGGATTTGATTCCGGAAGTAAATAAAGAGCCCGGCGTAAAGATGGCGCTGCTGGTCTTCGTTGGAGCGGCTTGCATGTTTTTGCTGGATCGGTTCTTCCACGTGCACTGAGAGTGCCCAGTACCTGGTACTACCGCCGAGACGCCGAGAGCGCCGAGGAAAACACTATTGGTTGGTTTTCTCCGTGCCCTCTGCGTCTCGGCGGTAGAACCGAGAACTGTCTCAACCGCTGTGCCTTATGTGCATTACATCCCCGTCCTGCACGATGTAATCTTTGCCTTCGAGGCGCAGCGTGCCTTTGGCTCTCGCGTTCGCTTCCGACCCTGCTTCTAGTAACTGGTCCCAGCGAATCGTCTCGGCGCGGATGAAGTGTTTTTCCAGGTCGGAATGAATGGCTCCGGCGCCGTTCTGGGCGCGCGTATTCAGTGGGATCGTCCAGGCGCGGCATTCATCTTCTCCAGCGGTGAAAAACGAGATCAGCCCGAGCAGGTGATAGCTCTTGCGGATCAGACGCGAGAGGCCGCTCTCCGTCAGTCCATAGCTGCCCAGAAATTCTGCGGCGTCTTCGTCGCTCATCTCCGCTAGTTCCGCTTCCACTTTGCCGCAGATCGCACTCGCTCCGGCATTCGGACGCGCGGCCACTTCGCTCAGCTTGTATTTCGCCACCGCTGCTTCGAGATCCCTGCCGAGTTCCGTGCTCTCGCCAATATTGAGCACGTAGAGCATCGGCTTCTCGCTTAGAAACATGAAGCCACGGATGCGCTTCTTGTCCTCGGGCGTCATTTCCATTTCGCGCAGAGGTTTTTCGGCTTCGATCTGGGCTTTGGCTTTGATCAGCAGCTCGTTTTCTTTTTCGAGCTCCGGCGTCTTCATCTTCCTCAGATCTTTTTCCAGGCGCTCGAGCCGCTTTTCGATCTGACCAAGATCACTGACCATGAGATCGAACTCGACGTTCTTAATATCGCGCAGGGGATCGATCGGGCCGACGTGCGGAATGGCGTCGTTTTCGAAGGCGCGCAGAACGTGAATGAGCGCGTCCACCTGGCGCAGATGGCCGATGTAGGCGGTCTCTTTCAGCGCGTCCTGGCCGATGGCGCCGACGTCCACATACTCGACCGAGGCGTGCGTGAGCTTCTTCGGCTTGTAGAGCGCGGCGAGCTTGTCGAGGCGCTCGTCGGGGACTTTCGCGACGCCGATGTGCGCCTCGCGCGGGTTCGCAAGCGCGTGCTCGGAAAGATTGACTTTTGTCAGAATGCGAAATAGAGATGTCTTGCCGACCTGCGGCAGACCGATGATGCCAGTTTTCATGGGGAGCTCTCAGCTCTCAGCTTTCAGCTATCAGTTGTCAGCTTTCAGTTCAAACAAAAGAATAAATCATCGTGCGCGATACGCATACGCGCCTGGGGCATCGTCCGCGACGTCCGTGCTACGCTCGACAGAATGAGGCTCGACAAAATCATTTTGCGCTGCCAACCACTTCGCCAGCTTGCCGGGGTGCTGATGGTTGGCATTGCTTGTGCCGTCTGGTCTTCAACGCAAGCGTCCGCTCAGACTTCGGCTCAGACTTCGCTGCAACCTCCGGCGCAGATTCACTTTCGCTTGCAGACGCGCGAAGCTGTCGCAGCCCATCTGAAGTCGTTTTCAATCAGGAACAGCGAACGCGAAGCGCTGATCCGGAAGTGGTTTGCCGAGTCCGGATGCACGGGTGCGAATCTTTCCGAGCAAGGGCTCGACCGCCAGCTTCCGCCGAATGTTATTTGCGTATTGCCCGGCGAAACCGCGGAAGTCATCGTGGTCGGCGCGCATACCGATAAGGTCGACAACTTTGGCGACGGCGTGGTCGACAACTGGACCGGAGCGGCGTTGTTGCCCAGCCTGGTCTACAGCCTCAGCGCGCAGCCGCGTCATCACACGCTGATCTTTGTCGGATTCTCGGGCGAGGAAAAGGGACTGGTCGGATCGCGGTATTACGTGGATCGCCTCACCAACGAGAAGCGCGCGCATATCGAGGGCATGGTGAATTTTGACAGCTTGGGCCTCGGTCCGACCGAGGTCTGGGCTTCACACGCCGACAAAGTGCTGCTTGATGCGCTGGCCGCAGTCGCGTTCGCCAGTAAACTGCCTGTGACCACAATGAACGTGGACGACCTCGGCACGGCCGATTCCGAATCGTTCGCGCGCTACCATATCCCGCGCATCACCCTGCACTCGGTGACGCAAAAGACCTGGCCGATCCTGCATTCGCCTTTCGACAAGATGGCAGCCATCAAGATGAACGATTACTACGACAGCTATCGGCTGATCGCCGAGTATCTGGCGTATCTCGATGACGCGCTGAAACCTGCGCCCGCGGCGAAGCCGGTGCCATGACCGCGTGATGGTTTATACGGTGGAGCGACGGGCGTCTCGCCCGGCTCTCCACGATCAGATTACCGGAATGCTTGAGCGGTCGCGTATAACGCCACCAATCCCAGCAACAGCACCGCCTCCTCGAACTTTTCCGACCAAACGTGCAGACGGTCGAATTCCCGGCGCAGCGGATTGTCCAGAGGCACGTTATCGATTACGCCAACCTCGGCGCGGATGGCGTGCATTTTCGGGGAAATGGCGAACTGCGAGATCACGGTCAGCAGCAGCATCAGCACGATCAGAAGATGCCGCGCCGCCAGAGGTCGCGCATTTCCTGTGGCCATCCGGCCGTAGATCATGGACGCGATCAGAAAAACAATTCCCGAAACGATGACCATGTAGTGCAGCAAATCGAGCGAGCGGCCTACGATCGATCCT
>Ga0116134_1000560_pt1 | contig 19214 bp, 20 predicted proteins | sample June2015DPH_19_5_FD_89737 | JGI IMG/M metagenome (GOLD analysis project Ga0116134, IMG submission 89737) | Peatland microbial communities from SPRUCE experiment site at the Marcell Experimental Forest, Minnesota, USA - June2015DPH_19_40 | ecosystem: Environmental > Terrestrial > Soil > Wetlands... | reverse complement strand
CTTGATCGCCTTCAATTTATAAGCCGTCGGAAACTGACGGTTCTTTCCTCGCGTTGTCACAGGTCATCCTCGAAATGAGCCTGTCACCGAAATTATCGTGTCTCATTCCAGGGGTGCAGTCCACCCATTTGCCGGGCGCTTACGGGTGACAGACGGTTAGTCAATACGAGCTGCCCAGCCGCGGCCCAAAGTGCCGGCTGCTTTACCAGACGCTCCGGCGTCATCGCCAACGTTTCGCTTCGGGCGCCGCAGCGTTGGGTTTCGGCTTCGCCCAAGCTGCGGTACATGATGACACCATGCACGCTTCCACCAGAACCGAGCCGTCGGCGAAGTTTCCCGTCGCCCGCAGCATCATGCGCTGGGTCCTTGCGGCGTTCTTCGCAGCGGCGGGCGTGGCGCATCTTGCGGTGCCTGAGCCCCTGATTTCGATCACGCCGGACTGGGTGCCGTTCGAGCCGCAAGTCATTTTTGTCACCGGCTTGTGCGAAATCGCCGGCGCCGTTGCGCTGGTCACGCGCCCATTGCGCATGGGGGCCGGCGTCGCGCTGGCGCTCTACGCGGTCAGCGTGTGGCCCGCCAATTTCAAGCACGCCCTCGACGGCATCGACGTTCCGCACCTCTCGTCGAGTTGGTGGTACCACGCACCGCGGCTCGCGTTGCAACCGGTGATCGTGTGTTGGGCACTGTTTTGTGCCGGCGTCATCGACTGGCCATGGCGGCGGCGCAGATGAAGCTCAAAGGACGGGTCAAGCCCTCACGAAACCCATCAATTGTCCCCGCGGCTGTGTGATGGGTATCGCTTTTCGCTCCACCCATCCTACGCACTGGATCGGGAAAAATCTTATTATGAGGGGTATGGAGTTGATCGGCGCCACGTTCGCCCGCGCGCTAGTGGTCTTCGCGGCCGTCGCCGGCGCCCTGGCGCCGGTCGGGTGGCCGACGGCCTGCCTTGGCGAGGGCGCGCCGGCGTTGCCGGAGAAAGCGATGCGCGAGCTGCCGGCCGCGCTGTTGTCGCTGCTGGAGCAGAAAGAGATGCCCAAGCATTCGCCGATTCTCATCCGCATCTTCAAGGAAGAAGCAGAGCTTGAACTGTGGAAGCAGACGACCACCGGCCGCTTCGAGTTGCTCAAGCTTTACCCGGTCTGCCGCTGGTCGGGCGAGCTCGGGCCGAAGCTGCACGAGGGCGACTATCAGGCCCCCGAAGGTTTCTATGCCGTCACGCCCAAGCTGATGAACCCGAACTCCAGCTACTATCTGGCCATCAACATGGGTTTTCCCAATGCCTTCGACGCCGCCAATGACCGCGATGGCTCCTTCATCATGATCCATGGCAATTGCGCATCGGTCGGCTGCTACGCCATGACCGACGCGCAGATCGGCGAAATCTACGCGCTGGCGCGCGATGCATTCCTCGGCGGCCGGCCGGCCTTCCAGGTCCAGGCCTATCCGTTCCGCATGACGCCGGAAAATCTGGCGCGGCACCGCACCAATCCGAACATGCCGTTCTGGCAGATGCTCAAGATCGGCAACGATCATTTCGAAGCGACGCATTTCGAGCCCAGGGTGGATGTGTGCGATCGCCGATACGTGTTCGATGCTCGGCCCGTTCCGGCTTCCGCAATGCCGGGATCGTCAGCGGCTCCGACTTTCGCTCCGGCGGACCCGTGCCCCGCCTTCGTCGTCGAGCCGAAGGTCGCGCAGCCGGCGCTGGAGAAACAGCGCGCCGATGAAGCCGCCTATGCGCAACTGGTCAAGGACGACATACCGGCGGTCCCGATTCACACCGGACTCGACGGCGGCATGAATGCGGTTTTCCACCCTCCTTTCCCGTACAGCTTCATATCGCTTGCGAACGTGCTGCTGGACGGATCGTCGGAATTGCCGCCATTTCCGCCAATCCCATACCTCGACAGCTACCGCGTGATGATCGGCTCGATGACTGCGCCGTAACCAGCGTAGCCATGACCCGCACCGACACCAACGAGCGCGCCGAGGTGCGCGAGGTGACCGGCGTCGCCGCCGAAGATCTTCGCGGCGCCCTGCTGGAAATGGAGGCCGTGGCATCCGGGACCCGGACCACCAAGCCGTTCTACCACGCCTCGATCAATACCCGCGCCGACGAAAGGCTGACCGAGGCGCAGCGGTCAGAGGCCATCGACCGGCTTGAGGCGAAGCTCGGCCTGTCCGGCCAGCCGCGCGTGGTCGTGGTCCATGAGAAAGAAGGCCGCGAGCACTGCCATATCGTGTGGTCCCGGATCGATCTCGAGCATATGCGGGCGATCAGCGACAGCCACAATTACCGCAAGCACGAGGAAGTCGCGCGCGACCTGGAACGGGAGTTTCGGCACGAACGCGTGCAGGGCGCTCACGCCGAGCGCGACGGGAAGCCGCGTCCCGACCGCACGCCGAGCCACGAAGAAATGTTGCAAGCCGAACGCGGCGCGGTCAGCCCCGACGAGGCGAAGGCGCTGGTTACGGATGCATGGCGGCGCACCGACAGCGGCCAGACATTCAGGACCGCGCTTGAGGAACGCGACTGGTTGCTGGCGCGGGGCGATCGCCGCGACTTCGTGGTGGTCGATCCGAACGGCGGTACGCACAGCCTGGCGCGGCGGGTCGAGGGCGCCAAGGCGAAAGACATCCGCGCCCGCATGGCGGATGTTTATCCCGAGACGCTGCCGAGCGTAGCGCAGGCGCGCGCCATTCAAAGGCGGCGGTGGACTGAGCGAGCGTTAACTCCCCCTGACGGTTCACCGGCTTCGGATTCGAAGGAAAATGAGATTGAGAAGGCACAGACATCGGGACCGCCCGATTGGACCGCTCGGGGCGGAATGGTCGCGCAGCAGCAATCAGCCTTGCGCGAAATTCGTCGAGCGGCCCGTGCTTCGCTGACGCCTGCAAAGCCAAATACGACGCCAGCGGACGAGCAGCCCCGCGAAACTGGTCTGATGGCGGACTTCGTGACGCCGGAGATCAAGAAGAAAGCCGCCGAGGATGAGATCCCACGTATAAACGGTCCGAGCGACAGCCAAGACGGCGGCGGGCGAGGCCGGTCGCGATGAACCGCTGGCGGTAGGGGCTTCCCGCCAGCGGGCCGAAGAACAGCCCGAAACCTCACGCCAAGAAGGCGTCGAGGATCAAGTCGTCTCGATCGACGGTGAATTGGACCTGTTGCGCCGCTTATATAGCGCGCGCATTGACGTTGCACGACGTACTGCGCCCGCGCGCGAACGACCCGCCGCCATTCGCGCTCTGCGCCGCGAATTAAAGGCGGCCATTCTCGCCGTCACCACCCGTCATCGCAACGAGCAGGCATCGCGGCGCCATGCCATTCTGCGACGCCGTGCAGATCGCGATCAAATGCCAGTCAAATAATCGTGGACTTCTTCGGAAGTATGGTCGTAGATTCTTATAAAATAATCCAACATAGGGAGGATGCATGAATGAAGATACCGACGAGCGTATCAAAAAATTAGAGCAAGAGTTGAAGACATTGCGAGATGTAAAGCTACTCGCGTTGCAAGACTTGACGACTCGCGGTCTCGGCCAACACGATGTTGCCGTTGCCAATCTTAAAAAGACTGCCAGCGAGCACGCGACGAAACTTGACTCGTGCGATAGATTTCACGAAATGCTCGTTGACGTATATTTCCACGTCTTTCCCGATCGTCTTGAGCAGGCGCTTAAGGATCAAGGCAAGCACCTTGCTGCGCTCGACGCGCAGATTGCCCTACTGACTGCCCGCAAAAAAAAGTGATACGATGCCCATCCTCCACGCGGAGTTTGGGTCATGGACGAGCAAGCTCGACTTAAACGTGAATTTCTCGAAAATGAGCGCCAGCGAGAGGAACGCGCAGCGCGACTGCAAGTACTCCATGCTGAATTTGAGAAGCAGGCCCTCATAAGAGGCGTTGATGATGAGGCGACCCGCACCTTGGCCGCCGATAATATGGTGCTGCTTTTGGCAGCGCGCGGCGCGCGTCTAGACCCTGACGGATCGGTTGATTGGGACTATTATCGTGACGTGATAGATGAAGCCATAGGAAAAGCCTACGAGACCGAAGACATAAATCGCAAACAGGAGCACGAAGCCAACCTCGCAAGGCGCGCTGAGCTTGCTGCGCTAGAGCAACAGCGCCGGCGCGACGCCGAATTGGTCGAGCATCACGTTGAGGCGCTGGAAACACCGCAAATGGCCGCGCAGGCGGAGACGCCCGATCGGCAGCACCAGCAGGCTGGCCGCTACGACGAATTGGACCAGCATTCCGATTCAGTCGAGGCGTTTCTTACCGCGATCGCGGCGACGCAATCAGAAGCTCAGCTGGATGAATCGGAGCACGGAAGATTTCCGCTCGACGTTCGCCGCGAAATCGAGCAGCCGCGGCATCGGTCAGTTGAAGCCGCCATCCGTGACAATGCCGACGGTCAGCCGCAAGATAAGAGCCCAGAAAACGAACAGGGCCTCATGAAGGATTTCGTCGATCCGGAAACGAAGGCTGAAGCCGAATTCGAGCGCGCGCAACAGCAACTAACGCGCCCAGGTCGCGGCATGGGTTTGACGATGTAGCAACGCAGCTATCGCGACGCTGTCTTAAGGTCCGGAATCTCCGTGAAATCCGGACTGTAAAGTCGCTCGATCAATTGTCCTCCCGGCGTCGGAATAAATGCGAAATGCTCGCCCAAAATCATTTCCCGCCATTCACTCGGCGGCATCAGGTCGTCTTTTTGCATGCTCGTCGTCACGCCCACGCCGCCGCCCGTGTTGTAACTTGTCGAATCCATAGGCTTCCATCCGGCGCCGATTAATTTCGTCAGATGGTCGCGGGTGAACACATCGCGCGGCGCAAACGCTGTCACGCAACCTGCGGAGAGGAAGGTCTCCCAGTTGTCGCCATATTGCTGCTTTAGCTGTCCGAGATGTTGGACGGCGACCCATATTTTTACGCCGAAGCCGGCGTTCAAGCTTACGGCAATTTCGATCGATTGAAGGCGACCAAGCTGTGGAAACTCGTCTAGCATAAAGAGAACGTCGGGACGCTTAGACTGTGCTGGCGGAGGCTTGGTTCGCTGCATGTCAGTCATCGCCGAGCCGATGACAAGCCGCAGCCACTTCGCGTGCGTCACGAGCCGTTCCGGCGGCAGAACCAGATAAATCGTAATCGCTTGCTCCTTGAGGAGACCGAAGTCGATCGCGCCGGCCGCTAAGTTTTTGACGATGTTGGGGCTGTCCAGAAATCGTGTCTGCGTTTGCGCCGTGGACATGATCCCCGCAAGTTCCTTATTGTCCTTGGTATCGCTAAACTTGCTCAGCTTGTTCGCAATGGCTTCGTGCGGTGGAGACTTAAGAACCTGCCGCGCAACCATTTCAATCTGAGCCGCGCTGCGCGAAATCTCGCGCCGCACCATGCCGAGCGTCGCCTTGTCCCCATAGGTGCAACGCACGAGCATGATAAGTCCCGCCACAAAATCTTGGGCCGACTCCGCCCAATGCGGCTCCTTCATTTCCGGGCTCACTTGCACCAGCGATTCCGCAAGGCCTACGGCGTCATCGACGAAGTTGTCGTCGGTCTTGTCGAGCCGCAGCATCGGATTAAATCCGATCCGGGGAACGCCGATGCCCCTGCGCACCAGTTCACCGAAAGGATCGAGCGCAACGACTTTACCGCCCCGTGCGGTTCGGCGCGCGGCAGTCGCGGCCGCCAGCTCGCCTTTGATGTCGATGACGACCGCCGAGCGGTCGATTTCATAAAGAAGATTTGGAATCAGCAGACGGCGCGATTTTCCGGAGCGCGTTGGCCCGATCGTCAGTAAATGCCCGTCGCCTTGATACCCGATCGCCTCGCCGCTTTTGCTTTTACGGTCCGCGAACTCGTTGCCGAGATACACTTGGACCGCTCCTAGGCGTTTGGCCGATACCGGAGGTGGTCGCGGGCGGGGTGGTCTCGCCGGGTCGTGGGCGAATCAGGACGCTGCTTAGCGTCCGTCGTCATTTTCCCGAATGCGTCCTGAATATGGAAAAAGAACCACTCCCCCCATTTTTCCATATGAGCGGGGAAGGTTTCATTTTCGAATCGAGTTTCGGCATCTCTTTCTCGATATAGTTTTACGGCCGCCTCTCGACGATAGACCGCTTCTTTCATGATCGTTTCATGAACGATGCCGGTTGCCGCGTAAAAGTCGCGAAAGACCCATTTTTCGGAGTACTTGAACCCGTCCAGAACATTTTGCTTCGGACTAAGTACCTGCTGTCCTGTGGAGTTTGTTACCGTCCACATCGCTGCGTATCGCTGCCAGAAAGCCTCTTCTCTTTGTTTGCGCTCCAATTCGTCGGCGGGAGGCTTAGGATACATCGATAACATGGCGTTCCATCTATCCGGAAGGTTTTCGCTCAAGGCCCAATTTTCCTCCTCAGGGTTGAGACCGAAATCCGAGAAGGCCGATCCTGGTACAAAATAGATGTGATAATCCGGGAAACGAGCTTTCAATGCCGGGGTGAATACGGCTGGATAGGCGTCGGACTTGATGGTCGGTTTCTTCCTAGAAACCCGCACTCCGACGATCACCGCCAAGACAATTCCGCTTCCGATAATTATGAAGAGCCAGTTTTTGGCAAAATAGGATTTGTCCGGCTTAACGTCTTTAGCGGCGGGAGGTTCGGCGCCCATGTCTTGCAGCATTCGATGGGCATCGGCGCGTAGAGTTTCGTCAATGGACTTATTGGCCGCGAGGTTGCGGAACAATTTTAGAGCGCCGGCTAAATCTTTCGACCCTCCGATGCCAGCATATTCCATGTGTGCCAGGTTACTTTGCGACAAGGGGTCGCCTAATTCAGCAGCTTTAAAATACCAATAGCGCGATTTTGCACCATCCTGCTCTAATCCGAAACTTATTTTGCCGCTCGGATAGTAGAGTGCGCCGGCTGAACGCGCCGCCAGCATATGGCCTTGGAACGCGGCGCTTTCATACCAATGCATCGCAGCCCTGTAATCTGGAAAGTGACCCAAAGTCTGCGCCGCGAAAAGTCCACCTAATTCATATTGAGCGGCCGCGTCCCCCGCCTCGGCGCGAGGCTTTAACGAATCGTACTTACTTTGGAATGTGGTCTGTGCGATCGCCGGGCGGGGTGTAACGACAAAAGCCGCTAGCAACGCGAGAGCCAGAATCGCGAGGCGCAGGCACGAGCTTGATGACGCGGGCAATCTTGAACTCCCCTCAAACCTTCGCACTTGGCCGTCCCGAAATCGGGCCATCCGGGCAGCGCAGTGGACCCTAAGATTTGAGCCTTGGCAACTTTAGGTCGGCGTAACCTATTCGGAATTGAGCATGTGGGGCCCCTTGACTCGGCCACCAAGAATGTTCTCTTTCTGTTCCCATGGCTGTCGAGACTTTGGGCGAGGCATATGCGCTCGGCTGGCGCGTCATCGTGCGCTGTGCACATGGCCGTGAGGACGGCGCGCGTGCAAAGTCGAGCCGTGCCTGCATAAATCGCAAGGCGTTGGACATGGAGACGCTGGTTTGGACACGCGGCCGTGCCTTTCCGCTTTCGCGCCTTGAGAGCCGCTTACGCTGCCCGCGTTGCGGATCACGAAACGTCGTTGTCCTTTTTGAGCCCCCGGTGAACACTGCCGCCAGGAGCAGGTAGCGCCATGTGCAATCTCTATTCGCTCAATAAAGGTCAGGCGGCGATCGTCGCGATCGTTCGCGCCATGCGCGACCGCACAGGCAACCTGCCGCCCATGCCGGGCATATTTCCGGATTATCCGGCGCCCATCGCGCGCACCGCGCCAGACGGCGTGCGCGAACTGGCGATGGCGCGCTGGGGATGCCCGGCCCGCCGGCATTTGGCGGCGCTCCGATCACCAACATTCGAAACGTGAAGAGCCCCCAATTGGCGAGCCTGGCTCAAGCCGGAGCATCGATGCGTCGTACCCTTCACTTCATTTTGCGAATATGCCGACACCAAGCCGCTCAAGACGCCGACCTGGTTTGCGCTCGATGAGGAACGCCCACTCGCCTTTTTCGCCGGCATCTGGACCAGTTGGCACGGCAAACGTGGCACCAAGGCGAATCCAATCGAGGGCGAGCATCAGCTCTTCGGATTCCTCACCACCGACGCCAACGCCGAAGTCGGCGCCATCCATCCCAAGGCCATGCCGGTCATCCTGACGAGCGCCGCCGAGATCGAGCAGTGGATGACGGCACCGGTGGAAGAGGCGTTGAAGCTTCAGCGTTCGTTGCCGGACGGCGCGCTCAAGATCGTAGCGACCGGCGAGAAAGAGGATCAGGCCGCCTGAGGAGGTCGAAATGTCCGTGACCTATTATGTCGCCTTGCCCTTCGTCCGAACGGAAGATGGCGTAGCGCCGGGCGAGGCGCAGGAAATGCCGAACGAGTCGGCCGCGATCCGGCGTGCGGAAGCCATGGCGCGGGATGTGTCGAATGCCGGCGCGCTCGCGTTCAAGCGCTCGGGCGATTTCGCCATGGGTAGTTTCAATGACGCCGTCGTTTTGAAGACGTTTGGCGAAGTGCCGGACAGGCTGGACGAGCTTTGAATGCGGCAAGTCTCGAATACCGACCGGCCGCCGATTCTTCCAGATGCTTGACCTCTTTCAGGCTTCTTCGGTGCTGAATTCGGGTGCAGAATTAGCCAATGGAAACAGAAAAGGTTGAAGGGAAGAAGGTGACCGTCAAATGTGGCGGCATGTGCATCTATTGCGGATGGGATGGCGGAGAACAGGAACTACACGATGAACACGTTGTCCCCTATTCGCTCGGCGGGAGTACAGAATTCCTAAATGCGAGTTGCGCAGACTGCGAGGGAGTAACGAGTTTTCTTGATGGGTACATGGCAAATGCTATCTTCGGTCATCTGCGCGCCCACATCGGCCTAAAATCAAGAAGCGGCCATTCGGAGAGTGGAGTTGATATGGAGCGGCATTGCCGCTGAATGACATGGGACCAATTGCACTATTCGATAAGTCATTCCTTCAGTCGCTGAGCACAGACGAGGCCGTCTGGTTCGACCATTTTTTCTTGCCTGTCGTTTGTCCCGTCTTTTACGTCGAGACGCTAGCCGATTTGGCAAAAGAGCCAGGTAAGCGCACGCCGGAGGATGTGGTGCGTGATATTGCGAATAAGTTCCCGGAAAAAAGTGGTTCACCGTGTGCTTTTCACCTCGTTTTGTGTACCAGCGACCTATTGGGATATCCGGCCCCGATGAACAGTCAGATTCCTCGGCAAGGCGCGAGGATGGTCAAGACAGGTGCGGTTTTTGACCAGTCGCCGGAAGAAATTGCGTTCCAACGATGGCAGAAGAGCGAGTTCTATGAAGTTGAACGTCTCGCGGCTGCGGAGTGGCGACGGCAGCTTGGCGAGCTAGACCTGAACGCTATTGCCAGGGAGCTGCGATCACTGGGCATTGATGGAAAAAGTTGCAAGTCGCTAGACCAAGCGCGCGACCTAGCGCGGTTGCTAGTGACTGGTACCACGTTGCCGTTGGCGCGCCTAAAGTTGGCGACACTGTTCCTGCAGGTACCTGTACAGAGGCATAACGATATCATCCGGCGGTGGAATGAATCTGGAGCGGGCACGATTGAAAAGTTCGCTCCGTACGCATCGTTCGTGCTAACCATCGAATTATTCTTCCACATTGGGCTTGCGGCAAACCTAATCGACGCAGGGCGTGTATCGAACCGAACGGACATCGCATATTTGTGCTATCTGCCGTTTTGTAACGTGTTCGTCTCTTCCGACAACCTGCATCGGCGCTGCGCCCCTCTTTTTCTGCGGGCAAATCAAGAATTCATCTGGGGCTACGATTTAAAGGCAGGACTGTCGGCGACGAATGCCCATTTCCTGAAATTGCCGGAGGAGGAGCGCGAGAAGGGTATCTTTAGCTTTGCGAACGCGCCGCCGAAGGACAACTATCTTGGTGAATTGTGGTTTAGGCGCATGGGCAAAGCCGCAGGAGAAGTAAAAGAAGTTCCTCGCGATCCGGAAAAGGACGCGGATCTAGTGCGGCAGTTCAAAGAGCACCGCAAAGCGGCCACTTTGCCACCCGGCGACCCAGCGGCACAGAAAGACCCTGACATGTTGAGCGTCTCACGCTTAGTGCGGCGGAAGCGCGGAAGTTGGTACCAAATCCCGAAAGATCTTGTTGATAACGAAGAGGAGGATGACTAGGCGGCCTCGATAGTTTCGGGCGAATGTAACATTTCAGCCGGTTGTTGTATTATGGCACAGCCACTAGTCAGGTCTGCGGGACTCCTACGGAAGCCAACCAGACATCGGACGATTGATCGTCCCGTCCTCTCGCACGAATACGCCTGACCCGAATCGTATCGAACGCTTCAGCGTCGCCGCGCTCGTCTTTCGAGTCGCGGTTCGAGCCGCCAATGATGAGTCCTGCTAGGAACCATCGGTGAAGGCCGTTTCTCTCGCCATGCACGAGGACGAGTCCGCCGCTACACCCGCTCATGTTGAGGCCCAACCGAGGAAGCGGTAAACCATTTAACGCTCTGTCGCGGGCCGGATCGAATGTGAGAAGGATGTCTCTGTCGCTGAAATCCTCGATCGCCGACAGGCCGCCGTAAGCTGAAAATATCGCTGATCGGTCGGCGTTAGTCACCCGCAATATCTCCGGAAACCCGACGAGGCTGACGACCCTCATGCGAGTCGGCGCCGGCGGCGGCCATTGTCCGGTGCAGTCGATCGGGAGACCTTCTATTTCTGTTAGTTCTTGTTCGGAGATTCCGAACGTTGCAATGTCGAGATCGGGATCGCAGTCGATGACGGTATCATGCAGAGCGAACGGCCATACACACCGTCGCCATATTGCTCTTGCGGTCTCTGTCATAGGCCGCCAGCACATGAGCGACAGTGATCCGACCAAGCGCTGTCCGAATCTGAGAACGAAACATGATCCGCCGCGCATCTCTTTAGGAAACGGGACGCGACAATCGTGCCAATAAAGCGGCTTGCAGGCGCGCAAGGCAAAGTTGCTGACCTCATTCAAAAAATCCTGAGGCGGTGACGCGTGAGTTCCGCTTTCGCTACTCATTTCGGCCTCCCGCAGATGTCGTGAATCCTTATGGCGTCCGTCCCGTCGCGAAGCGGATATCCTTGATGATCATGAACAGATGGCGCTCGTCGGACGTGACGGCATAAAGCCGAAGTGCCGGTAGAACGCGATAGCCCGGTCATCCTTGGCATCAACGGCGAGCGCGCGCACGCCGATTACGTCGGCTACCTGAAGCGTGCGCCCGCGCATCGAGCAACAACCCGAAACCAATGAGGAAGCCGCCTGCGAGGAGGCGGCTTCCTGCCTTCTTCGTAGATGACGGAGAAAATGTCTCGCAGCTTACTAGAAGCGAGAGGAACGGCCATTGTATCGATTCGCCTCGCGAAGTGGGGCGGAGGCCTTTTAAAGCGATTACAAGGCCGCAACAACCCCGCAACGTAGGCCGTACTGGTAGCACAGTCCGTTTATGGCTTCTGTCCCGCTGCGAGCCGGATATCCTTGATGATCATGAACATATGGCGCTCGTCGGAAGGCGATGGCGTGAAGCCGAAGTGTCGGTAGAACGCGATGGCGCGGTCATCCTTGGCGTGAACGGCAAGGGCGCGAACGCCGATTACGTCGGCTACCTGGAGCGTGCGCCCGAGCGCATCGAGCAATAGCCCGGAACCAATACCGTGGCCTTGAGCTTTGGTGTGAACGGCAAGGCGCGCGAGCACCAGAAGCGGAATGGGGTGACGCGGCATGCCCTTGACGACGCGCTCAGGTGCTTGCGCGTGTTGAGCCTCCCCGGCGACGATCGTATAGAAGCCGACGACCTCGCTGCCGCTTACAGCGACGTAGGTCTGTGATGAATTTGACTGTTGGGCTTGCAGCGCGTGACGTATGAGGAAGCGATCAAGCTCCGGTTGGCCGCAGGTGAATTGCTCGACATTGTGTGTCCGATGCAATTTCTCGATATGAAGCGACGGCGTCACGGTTCGCTTTTGGGATCGAACACGGAAGGCTCCTGAAACAGGCGCTCAAGACGAGGGTGACGGCGCGGCGGTGCATCGAGCGCGGCTACAAAAGCCTCCCATTTCTTGTCATCAAGCGTAAAGACGCGCCGATCGGCAAGCCGCTCCTCAGCTTCGCTGAGCGCGGTGTCGAGCACGAATTCGCTGACCGATTTCCGCTCGGCGGTTGCGGCCGCTTGTAAGGTCTGTTTCGCGGCGCGGCTCAACCGAAGATCGAGCTTTTCGGTCCGATTAGTACGTTGGGTCATTTTGCCTCCTGAAATGAGCGTATCATAATTCGCCAGACAATGTCACGACAATATGCGAGTTTGCCCGTAAACATCTGGTTCTGCTCATATTTCAATGCATCTTATGGTGCATTCCCGCAATCTTCCACCGTTGAGCGATTCTATGCCGTTGCCCACGTTCACTTAACGTTCTAGCATCCGGTTTTCGCCTGGTGGGGCCACGTCATGCGAGTTGAAGCGCGTGAGCTATTTCGGCATGTCAGCGCCGAAAAATCGCTTCTGTACCGGAGCGTCATGGACGCTTTCGCCGCGGCAAAGCGTCAATTTCGGCTGCACCTGAGGCCCGACGAAGTTCTCGCGGAAGCCGTGTGGAGCAGCCCGACGCCAAAAATTGAGGAGGTGCAGGCGGCGTTGGCGCAATTGACGGAATGGGGCAATCTTGAATCGCAACCCGACACAGCGCGTGTCGCAAGCATAAGCGACTTTTATCGAGCCCGCTTTCTTTATCGTCTGTCCGAAGGGGGCGAGGCTGTCGAGACCGCACTCGGAGCGTTCGTACACGCGCTCGAACGACGGGCCGAATTACAGAGCGTGGCTCTCGAAGACATTGCTAATCAGTTGCAAGTGCTGATGGCTCTCGCCGAGCAGCCCGTACCTGACCCCGCCAAAGTCCACGAAATACTGCGCGACCTTGTGCGAGTTTTCGAAGGCTTAGCGGATAACGCGCAAGCGTTCATGGCCAACATTGGCCGAAATTTGGATCTTCAGCAGACGGATGCCATCTCCGTCGTCGCTTACAAAAAGAGGCTCATCGACTACCTCGACCGCTTCATCGGCGATCTCGTTAGCCGTTCCGGAACCATAGCCCAGCGTGTCCTTACGCTTGATTCCGTCATTCAGCCATTGCTCGTCCAAACCGCACAGCGCGAGGCGCGCGACGCGGCGCCAGGCACACAAGATGAACGGAGTGACGCCTCGGCCGGAGCGGAGCAAATGTGGCGCGAACGCTGGAGAGGCCTGCGGGGCTGGTTTGTCAGCACGGGGCACGATCCGCCCCAGGCCGAAATCTTGCGATCTAAGGCACGATCGGCCATTCCTCACTTGCTCGCGGTCATCGCCGCTCTGAACGAGCGGCGTAGCGGCCGTAGTGACCGCTCCTCGGACTTCCGCACGCTCGCGTGTTGGTTCGCCGATTGTCAAGACGATACCGAGGCGCACCGTCTCGCCCGCGCCGCGTTCGCCCTCAATTCGGCGCGGCATTTCCTAGCGGATCAGGACATGCCGGATTTGCCGGCCACTACGCCCTGGGCGGACGCGCCTGCCATCAGCATTCATCCGCGTTTGCGCGAATATGGAGAGATCGCGCCTCGCGGACCACTGGCACGGGTGCGCGACCGCACTAGCGAGCGCGCACAATTGGCAGTCAAGCTCGGGCAAGTCGATCGTGCAATGGATACAGCGCGAGCAAAGCTTGCGAACGGACAACCCGTCCGGCTCTCCGAACTCGGTCCATTGGACCAGCATGGATTCCAATTGTTCTTGAATCTGCTCGGCGAAACGCTTCCCGCGCAGACGAATCCCAATGAAACCGTGGAACGCCAAACCGGCGATGGTCTCCTCCGCGTTCGTCTGCAACCGCTAGACGCCGATTCGAACGCAGAGATTTCGACTGAAACGGGCTTATTCGCAGGGCGCGACCATTTGCTAACGGTCACGCCGACGGATGCAAGGAGCGCTTAGCATGGCCTTCGTCGATGCTCCCGACGACTCCTCCGACGTCGATGCCATTTCCGCCCTTGATGGGCTTGGCCGACTCGACAGCCGAGGCATAGCGCTGCAACAAGCGCGCCATAGCCGCGAAGAGCAGTGCAACGCATTGCGCGCGCTTCTGATGACTCCGCTAATTACCTCCGGGCACGGCGAGTTCGTCGCGATCCGACGACATGCCGATAAACTAAAGGAATGGTTCGCGCGCGAAGCTGGCTGGACGCTTCACGTCGAACGCGATTGCGCCCGCCTTTATAAACGGCCCGCCGATCTTCTCGACGGCACGCGCGGCTTCCCGGACTACAATCGACGCCGCTATGTACTTTTCTGCTTAGCTTGCGCCGTTCTCGAACGGGCCGACCCACAGATTACCTTGCGCGTTTTGGGCGAGCGGCTGTTGCAGCTTGCCGCCGAACCGGCGCTGGCATTACGAGGTTTTACCTTCACTTTGCAACTTAATCACGAGCGGCGGGAACTTGTGGCCGTCTGCCGCAGTCTGCTCGATTTTGGCGTCCTTATACGCGTTGCGGGCGATGAAGAAGGCTACGTGCAACATGCCGCGGAAGGCGCCGAGCACCTGCATGACGCGCTCTATGACGTGCGTCGCCGCGTGCTGGCTGGTGTATTGGCGGCCGTCCGCGGACCTTCGACGTGGCTCGCCGACGAAGCACCCGGGACGATCGAGGAACGTCTGCAAGCACTCGTGGTCGAACATGTTCCCGATAGCGAGGAAGGCCGCCGAACATCGATACGCCGTGATTTGACTCGCCGCCTGCTCGACGACCCGGTGGTTTACATTGACGATTTGGATTCTGCGGCCCGTTCATACTTCCTAAATCAACGTGGCCCAATGGCAGCGCGCCTGACGGAAAGCGCTGGTCTTCTTGCCGAGCAACGCGCCGAGGGCCTGGCGTTGGTCGAAGAAAGCGGTGACCTTACCGACATCTCAATGCCGGCGGAAGGCACGGAGGCGCACATCACCTTATTGGTCGCGGAGTTTCTCTGCGGCCGAATGCCAAACCAAGGGGAAGCGGCCACCTGCCGCACGAGCGAGGCGGACATCGTCGGCTTTGTGGAAGCAGCGAGAATTCGTTACGGGCGCTATTGGCGCAAATCGGCTCGCGAACCCGGCTCGGAGCCCGAATTGGCTCGCATCGCGTTAGAACGGCTTCAAAAGTTGAAGTTGATTGCGCTCGTGCGGGAAGACATTCAGCCGATGCCTGCAATAGCCAGATTTGCCGTCGGAACCACCGAAATCGTCGAAGCGAAATCCGCCACCGGAAAAGTTGGGACGCCATGAACGTCTCCACTCCGCAACAATTCTCCGTGGCGTCTCAACCTCCTTTGCCGATTCCATCCCGGTCGCGATGGCAGCCACAGCGCCTCGGCTTGGTCGATTTGTTTCACTACGACAGCGAGGAGTTTTGGTTTCGCGATGGTCATCTCTTGTTGCGTGGAAATAACGGCACTGGCAAATCCAAGGTTTTATCCCTGACCTTGCCCTTTCTCTTCGACGCTCAACTTAAGTCGTCTCGCATCGAGCCCGATGGCGATCCAACCAAGAAGATGTCCTGGAACTTGTTGCTCGGAAAATACGAGCGGCGCGTGGGATATGTTTGGATAGAGTTCGGACGATTGGGCGAGGATAACGAACCGCAATATTTCACGCTTGGATGCGGCTTATCCGCCGTAGCGGCTCGGCCTCATGTCGATAGCTGGTTCTTCGTCTTGGAGCGCCGCCGCATCGGTCTGGATTTATGGCTCACCAGCCCGCAGCGTACCGTGCTTACCAAAGAACGGCTCAGAGAGATGTTAGGAGATCATGGCAACGTCTTCGAAACGGCCGCGGCCTACCGTCGTGCGATAGACGAGCGTTTATTTCAGCTCGGCACGGCACGGTATTCGGCGCTGATGGACACGCTAATTCAGCTTCGTCAACCCCAACTTTCCAAAAAGCCGGACGAAGCCAGTTTATCGCATGCTCTAACGGAGGCGCTTCCTCCCCTCTCAACCGATTTGCTCGGGGACGTGGCGGAGGCGCTCAATCAATTGGAGGAGGACCGTCGTCAGCTCCAGGAGTATGAAGCGCTCCTACGCGCCGTCGGCGCTTTTAGCGACCGGTACAGTCGCTATGCCATGACGCAAACACGTCGTCAGGCGCGCCATCTCCGAAGCGCCCAAACCGGCTTCGATACGACCAGCCGCGCGCTGAACGAAGCTCGCGCGGAATTCGTCAGCGCCTGCGAGAACGAAGCGCAAGCCGCAGGTGCTCTCGAAACCGCCAAAACGGCTCTTCGATCAAGCCGTACCCGCCTAGATGTACTGCGGCAGGACCCGCTTAACCGAGAAGCGCACCGGCTGGAGTCGGCGGCTACGGAGGCGAGAGATCGTCAGCACGACGCGACCGAGGCAGAAGGAGCCGAGCGAGAGGCAAAGAAGAGACACGAACGCGAAACGCTGGCCACTGCCGAAAGACTGCGGCATCGGATGGAAGCCGAAACCGCGTTGGCGACAACCCGAACAAATGCTTCAGAGCCGGTCCGCATAGGCCGTCTCGGCGACGCCTGGAATAGCAATCTCCTTTGTTCGGCCGCCACCGCCGATCTCGCTAAACTCCCCGTGAAGGACTTGGAGGTGGCGCGCGCTAACTTACGGCAAATTCTCGAGCGGCGGCGCGCCCAACTTGGGGTCTTGCGCCAGCGACGTACAGACCTGGACAAGGCTGATTTGGAGCATGCTGCAAAGGCTCGACTCCGAGACGAACGAGCGGACGAGGCAGACGCCGCGGCAAAGCGGCGTACCGCATCCGACAATATGGTCGAACAGCAAGGCCGCATTCTGCTTGAAGCTTGGCAGATGCATTTCGAAGCGTCGCAGCAGTTGTCCGTTCCGGATGCCCCGACGACGTTGGAAGCATTGGCTGTGTGGGTCGTCACAATTGAAGGGGAGAACCCCGCCCGTGTTGCGTTGCAGACCGCGCAACAGCTTGCCAGCGAGCGCCTTGCGGAGCGTCACTCGGAATTAATGACCGAACGGGCGGAGTTGGAGCACGAAAAGGCAGAGCTGGAAGAGGAGCGCAAACGCCTTCAGAGGGGAGAGGATAAACGGCCCGCCGCTCCCCCCTTTCGCGCCGAAGGCACACGCACCGATCGCGTAGGAGCGCCCCTTTGGCAACTCGTCGATTTTCGCGACGAGATCGGGGCCGATGCCCGCGCCGGCGTGGAAGCGGCGCTCGAAGCATCAGGGCTGCTCGATGCCTGGGTCACCCCCGATGGCCGTCTTCACATCGCTGACGGCAGCCGGCCCCTTTTGGACACTCAGATCGTACAGCGCCAGGAGCGTTCCGCGACGCTTGCTAACTGGCTGAAGGCTTCCGAAACGACCATTCATGCCGACATCATTTCCGATTTGCTCCGAGGCATCGCGTGCGCGGCAAAAGATGACGGGACCGACGAGACCTGGCTTTCGCCGGATGGACGTTTTCGTATCGGCGCTCTCGCTGGTGCCTGGACCAAGCCGGTTGCGACCTACATAGGCTATGCCGCGCGGGCGGCAGCTCGGGCACGTCGGCTGGAAGTCATTGCTGCGGAGTTGGATCGTTTGACCGAAGCCCTCGCGGACGTGGGGCGTCGCTTTGGTCAACATTCACAGCAACAAGAGAGAGCGGCGGCCGAATGGCGCAACGCGCCCATTGACGATGCTCTCCGCGACGCGCATGCCGACGCGTCTGCATGCAGCCGCGCGTTCAAAGCCGCGTCGCTTCGGTTGGCGGAAGCTGAACGTCAGTTGAGCGACGCCGCTCAGGCGTTGCAGATGGCACTCCGAGTGCTCACCCAGGATGCAAGTGATCTGCATCTTCCTGACACTCATGAAGGCTTGAATAGCGTCGAAAGTGCGTTGACGCAATTGGGCGAAATGGTGGTCGGGCTCCTTCATGCCACTGACAATCTTCGCAAGGCCGAATCCGAATACGGTCTTCAACAAGAACGAGAAAACGAAGCACAACGCGGGGCCGAGCAATGCGCAAATCGGGCTGTGGACCGCCGTGGAAAGGCCGCTGAAGCTGAGACGCGCTTTGAAACTATCCGGGACTCGGTGGGTGACAAAGTAGCCGACTTCCAACAGCGTCTCGAAAGTGCGCAGAAAGCGATTAAAGACGGCGACACCTTGCTTGATGAAAAGGATAAGGCGCGGCGGGAGGCGGGCGAAGATCGGGCCCGCGCCGAGCAGAAAGCTACCAACGCGGAAGAGACGCTTCGAGAGCGCGCCGGCACTCGCGAGCACGCAATAGCTCGCCTACAAGGCTTCGCCGCCACCGATTTGCTTTCGGTGGCGCTGCCGGAAATCACGCTTCCGGATCGAAGCACGCCCTGGACCATCGAACCTGCGCTTAATCTAGCGCGCCGCGCTGAACAAGCGCTCAGTCGCGTGCCGGACGACGAAGAATCGTGGAAAAGGATTCAGGACCAACTTTCGCTAGATTACACAGCGCTCGGGAGCGCTTTGACAGCGCTTGGGCATCAAGCGCAAATGAATCAGACCTCAGACTTTGGGCTTGTCGTAAGCATTGTTTATCAGAACCGGCCGGAGAGACCCGACCACCTACGGGCCAAGCTAGAGGCGGAAATTGGCCAGCGGCGTGAGCTTCTCACCGCGCGAGAGCGAGAGGTCCTGGAGAATCATCTGGAAGCTGAGATCGCGGCGGCAATTCAGAGGCTCTTGCAGGACGCCGATCGGCAAGTCGATGCGATAAACAAAGAACTTCATAAACGGCCGACTTCAACCGGCGTTCGTTTCCGTCTAGTCTGGCAACCACTTTCGGAGGGCGCCGAAGGCGTACCGGTCGGTCTCGCAGAGGCTCGCAAGCGTCTCCTCAACACGAACGCCGACCTGTGGAGCCCTGATGATCGCCGGGTAGTCGGGACGATGTTGCAGCAGCGTATTGAAGCGGAGAGAGCGAACGAAGACGCGGCGGGCGGAAGCCTTCTCGACCAGCTGGCCAGGGCTTTGGATTACCGTCGCTGGCACCACTTCACGGTGCAGCGATGGCAGGACGGCCAATGGCGAAAATTGTCAGGCCCTGCGTCCAGCGGAGAACGCGCCTTGGGCATGACCGTCCCGTTGTTCGCAGCGGTCGCCAGCTTTTATAGTCAGAGCAGCTTTGCTTATTCACCGCGCCTCGTGCTGCT
>Ga0116134_1000558_pt1 | contig 19284 bp, 16 predicted proteins | sample June2015DPH_19_5_FD_89737 | JGI IMG/M metagenome (GOLD analysis project Ga0116134, IMG submission 89737) | Peatland microbial communities from SPRUCE experiment site at the Marcell Experimental Forest, Minnesota, USA - June2015DPH_19_40 | ecosystem: Environmental > Terrestrial > Soil > Wetlands... | reverse complement strand
GGCCGGGCGCACGCCGAACTGATCAGGAAGCCGACGCCGGCCGAACTATCCGCCGCGGCCGCCCTCGGCGCGGCGAGCCGCTGGCAGCGGTGGCCCGCGGGACAGATTTTCCCGGCGGAACTGCCCTATACGAGTGACCTGCTGAACGACGAAACAGCGCAGCGAGCCGGGATAGCGCCGGGGGACGGCTGCGCCGCGGCCGTCGACACCGCGCTGGCCGCGCTTACCCGGCGTTACGGCTGCCGGGCGGCGCTGCGGGCCAGCTACCTCGATCAGCTCGGCGGCGTGGTCTACACGATCGGGGTGCTCGCGTTTCCCGGTCCGCGCGGGGCGGCCGGGTTCTTCAGTCACTATTCCGCCGACCGCAGCCCGGTCCTCGGGCTGCAGGCGCTGGCGCTGCCGGGCACCTCGGCGGCCGCCTTCACCGACGCGGCGCGGCAGGCGGCGTCGGCCAGCCTGTACGGGTCCTACGTGGTGCTCACGGTGGCGGGCTACGCGGACGGCCGGTCAGCCGCCGCGACGGGAGAACGGCGCCCCTCCGCCTTCGCCCCGGCCACCCAGCTCGCGACCAGCATCGGCACGCCGCTGGCCCAGCCGGTGACCGTCCGGTGCGCCACCCGGGAATGGTCATGCTGACGCCCCGCGCCCCGGGCACGTCGCGCGCCCGGCACGCCTCTCTGGCCGCGGCCATCCTCGTCGCCGCGCTGCCCGCCCTGGCTGCCTCTTCGCCCGTCCGCCCGGCACCGGCCGGCTCACCCGTTCGCGCGGCGTCGGCCGTGCTGCGGTCCGCCGGCGTGGCACCGGGGGTTCGTTCCGCCGAGCAAGCCCAGCTCCGTGCGGTCGGCGTGGCCGCGGCGTGGCGGGTGACCCGGGGGAGCGGAGTGACAGTCGGGGTGCTCGATTCCGGAGCCGATCCCACCGTCCCCGACCTCACCGGATCGGTGACCGTGGGCCCTGACTACACCCGCGGCGCGGACCCGCCCGGTTACCAGCCGCCGCACCTGCACGGCACGTACATCGCCTCGCTCATCGCCGGGCATGGGAGCGGGCCCGGCGACGGGTCCGGGGTAATCGGCGTCGCGCCCGCCGCCAGCATCGTGTCGGTCCGGGTCATCCTCGACGATGAGGAGCCGGGCTTCACCAGCTTCCATAACGACACCGCCTACAACGACACGGTGGGCAACGGCATCCGGTACGCCATCCGCCACGGCGTCGGGGTCATCAACATGTCGCTCGGCGGCAGCACGCCGACGCGGGATCTGCGCGCCGCCATCGCGGACGCCATCGCCCACGGCGTGGTCGTCGTCGCGGCCGCCGGCAACGACGCCAGGGGCGGGAACGGTTTTACGCCCTACAGTTACCCGGCCTCCTACCCGGGCGTCATCTCGGTCGGGGCGGTGGGAGCCGACGGCCAGCGTGCGTCCTTTTCCGACCGGAACGCCTCCGTGGTGCTCTCGGCTCCGGGGGTCAACGTCATCGGCGCCGGGCCCGGCGGAAGTTACCTGGAAGGCAGCGGGACGAGCCCGGCGTCGGCCATCGTGGCCGGGGTGGCCGCGCTGATCCGCTCCCGGTACCCGGGGCTTAGCCCGGTGCAGGTCGAACAGGCCATGGTCTCTTCCGTCAGCCACCGCCCGGCCGGCGGCTACAGCCCCGACGTGGGGTTCGGCGAGGTCGACGCGCCCGCGGCCCTGTCCGCCGCAGCGGAGCTGGCCGCCGTTCATCCGGACCGCGGGCTGGCGGCCGGCCAGCGTTTCGGGCATGATCCCGGCCCCATTCAGGTCGTCCACCGCGACACGGCCCGGATCCGCGGTTACCTCGCCGCGGCTGCGATCCTGGCCCTCGCCGCCCTGGCCCTGCTGATATGGCTAGTTGTCCGGATCAGGTGGCTGTTGTCGGCCATACCTTAGAGCAGCTTGCGCAGCCGTAGCAGGTCGCGCATGCTGGCGTGGACCTTGACCCGGCCGCTCAGCCACGCCCGGGGGAAGGCCCCGAGGTCGTCGGCCAGTTCGAGGACGACGTCGCTGGGCGCGGTGAGCCGGACATCGGCCGGGGGATCGCCCGGTGCGGGTTCCTGCACCGGTTCCGCGCCTTGCGCGCCGAACCGGGTCACGAAGGTGACGTTCAGGTCCGTTACATGGCAAGAGAATGAGCGCCCGCTGAAGAAGGCATCGCGGTCTTTGGGGTCCAGCTCGGAAAGCCGGGCCGTTAGCTTCTCAAATGCCTCGCGGCATTCCTCGGCCGTCGCCATCGCGGCCTCACTCTCAGGATCGTCGAAACGGTAGCGTTCAACGCGGAGGTTAGCGCAGGCGGGGCGGAGAATGAGGCAGGGGGCGAAGGTAAATGACCAAGGAGGACACCGTGAGCGCGCAAGACGGCCCGGACGGCATCGCGGAAACACGCGAAATGCCCGGGACTGACGGTATCCCCGGGGTCGCTGGTGTGCCGGGGGCTGCTGGTGTGCCGGGGGTCGCTGGTGTGCCGGGGGCTGCTGGTGTGCCGGGGGCCAGCGTCATGGCGGCGACGGGTGACGTGCGCGTGGATGCGGCGGTGGCGCGGCTCGGCGAGCTGGCGAACGCGCCGCTGGACGAGCACCTCGTCATCCTCGGGCAGATCCACGACCGGCTGCGCGAGCTCCTCGGCGAACTCGGCTCCGGCACGCCCGGCCCCCCCGGCTCGCACGGGACGCCATGACGGGACGGACGTCATGACGGGACGGACGTCATGACGGGACGGACAGTGCGCAAGAGCCCGCGCTCCCGGCTCGATGCCGAACTCGTCCGCCGGGGTCTGGCCCGCTCCCGCGAGCAGGCGGCCGACCTGATCGCGGCGGGGCGGGTCACGGTGAGCGGTGAGGCCGCCGCCAAACCCGCCACCCAGGTCACCCGCGCCGCGCCGATCACCGTCACCGAGAACGACGGGGATCCCGGGTACGTGTCCCGCGGCGGGCACAAGCTGGCCGGCGCGCTCGCCGCCTTTCCCGGCCTGACCGTGACCGGGCGTTACTGCCTCGACGCGGGCGCGTCCACGGGCGGCTTCACCGACGTGCTGCTGCGCGCGGGCGCGGCGCACGTGACCGCGGCCGACGTCGGCTACGGCCAGCTCGCCTGGGCGTTGCAGACCGATCCGCGGGTGACGGTGCTGGACCGGGTCAACGTCCGGTCGCTGCAGCCGGAACAGGTGGCCGGGCCGGACGGCCGCCGGCCGGATCTGGTGGTCGCGGACCTGTCCTTCATCTCCCTGGCTCTCGTGCTGCCCGCGCTGGCCGGCTCCGCCGACGAGAACGCGGATTTCGTCCTGCTCGTCAAGCCGCAGTTCGAAGTGGGCAAGGGCCGTGTCGGCGCGGGCGGTGTCGTGCGCGATGCTGGGCTGAGGGCCGAAGCGGTCACCTCCGTCGGCGAAGCCGCCGGCGCCCTGGGCCTCGGAGTGCGCGGGGTGACGGCCAGCCCGCTGCCGGGACCGGCGGGCAACGTGGAGTACTTCGTCTGGCTGCGGCGCGGAGCCCCGCCGCTGGACGATGAGGATCTGCGGCGGGCCATGGCCGAAGGCCCCCAATGAGAGCGCACAGTGAAAGAGCACAGTGAAAGCCCCCAGTAACGGATAAGCGAAGCGAAGGACATTCATAAAATAATGGGCGCAATGAACGCCAGCGGCAGCAGGCGGACGGCTCTGATCGTGGCGCATACCGGGCGGAAGGATTCGCTGCGGAGCGCCCGCCTCGTCGTCGAGCGGCTCATCAAGGCCGGCCTGAACATGCGCGTCCTCGAGCCCGAGGCGGCCGACATCGCCTGCACGGGCGTGGAAGAGGTGCCGGCCGGCCCGCAGGCGGCCGAGGGGGCCGAGATCGTCATCGTGGTCGGCGGGGACGGCACGATTCTGCGAGCCGCCGAGCTGGCCCGCCCGGCCGGTGCGCCGCTGCTGGGCGTGAACCTCGGCCACGTCGGGTTTCTCGCCGAGGCGGAGCCGGATGGCCTGGCCGATACCGTCGACCGCATAGTCGCGCGCCAGTTCGTGGTCGAGGAGCGGATGACGGTCGACGTCACCGTCCAGCAGGACGGTGCCGTGGTCGCGCAGACCTGGGCCCTGAACGAGGCGACGGTCGAGAAGGCGGCCCGCGAGCGGATGCTCGAGGTGGTGACCGAGGTCGACGGGCGGCCGCTGTCCCGCTGGGGCTGCGACGGCGTGGTGTGCGCGACCCCGACCGGATCGACCGCGTACGCGTTCTCGGCGGGCGGCCCGGTGGTCTGGCCCGAGGTCGAGGCGTTGCTCATGGTGCCGATCAGCGCCCACGCCCTGTTCTCCCGGCCGATGGTCGTCTCACCCCGGTCGGTGCTCGCGATCGAGGTCATCGGCGGTTCGGGTCGTGGGCCCGAACCATCCGGTCCGGACGTCCTGGCCGAACCGGCCGGCGCGGCGGCGGCGGGCGGCGTGATGTGGTGCGATGGGCGCCGTAGGGTCGACCTAGAACCCGGCGCACGGGTGGAAGTCCGGCGCGGGGCGCTTCCGGTCCTGCTGGCCCGGCTGCACGGCGCGGCGGACGGCGACGATGGCGGCGCCCCGTTCACGGACCGGCTCGTCGCCAAGTTCGGCCTGCCGGTGGCGGGCTGGCGAGGCGGACGGCTCAGCGGCAGGCCGGGTGCGGTCAGGGACGGCACAGAGGCGGAAGCTGTGGACGGCACAGAGGCGGAAGCTGTGGACGGCACAGAGGCGGAAGCTGTGGACGGCACAGAGGAGACGGCTGACGGTCATGCTTGAGGAAGTCCGGATCACCGGTCTCGGGGTCATCGACGACGCGGTGCTCGAGCTGTCCCCGGGTTTCACCGTGGTCACCGGCGAGACCGGGGCCGGGAAGACCATGGTCGTGACGGGCCTGGGCCTGCTGTTCGGCGGGCGCGCGGACCCGGCGCGGGTCCGGCCGGGCGCCCAGCGCGCCGTTGTCGAGGGGCGGCTGCAGATCGAGCCGAGCGGCCAGGTGGCGCGGCAGGTGGACGAGGCCGGCGGCGAACTGGACGACGACGGCGCGGCCCTGGTCATCAGCCGTTCGGTATCGGCTGAGGGCCGGTCCCGGGCACACGCCGGGGGCCGTTCGGTCCCGGTCTCTCTGCTGACCTACCTCGCCGACGACCTGGTCGCCGTGCACGGCCAGGCCGACCAGCAGCAACTGCTGCGGGCCGGCCGGCAGCGCGAGGCCCTGGACTCCTACGCCGGGCCCGACCTGGCGCACGTTCGCACCGACTACCAGCGGGCCTACGCGCGGCACCGGGAGGCGAACGCGGAGCTGGCCGAGCTGACCCAGATGGCCCGCGAGCGGACTGCGGAAGCCGAGGATCTGCGCCGGGCCCTGGAAGAGATCGAGGCGCTCGACCCGGTGGCGGGCGAGGACGCGCAGTTGCTCGCGGAGGAGGAACGGCTGGGCAACGCGGAAGCGCTCCGGGGCGCGGCCACCGCCGCGCACGAGGCGCTGCTGGGCGACCCGTCCGCCGGGGCCTACGACCACTCCGACGCGATCACGCTGGTCGGCGGGGCGCGGCAGGAGCTCGAGGCGGTGCGCCAGCACGACCCGGCGCTGGCCGGCCTGGCCGACCGGCTGAACGAGGCGTCGTACCTGCTGGCCGACGTCGCGGGCGAGCTGGCCTCCTACACCGAGTCGCTGGACGCCGACCCGGCCCGGCTCGCGGCGGTGCAGGAGCGCCGGGCCGCGCTGAACCGGCTCGTCCGCGCCTACGGCACCCGCGCCGCCGTCGAGACCGCCGCCGAGACCGCCGCCCAGACGGCGGCCGCCGAGGCCGGGGACGGCGAGACGGGGGGCGCGGGCCCCGCAGCCACATCGGATGGCATTGGCGACCTGGCCGCGGTGCTCGCCTGGACCAAGATCGCCGCGGCCCGGCTCAACGAACTGGAGGGCGACGACGAGCGGATCGCCGGGCTGGCGCAGGAGGAAGCCGAGCTGGCCGCCCAGGTCGCCGAGCTGGCCGGGACCCTGACCGCGCTCCGGGCCGATGCCGCCGAACGCTTCTCCCGCGATGTCACCGCCGAACTGACGGCGCTGGCCATGCCGCACGCCCGGCTCACCGTGGCGATGCGGCCGCTCGACGCGCCGGGCCCGTATGGCGCCGACGACGTGGAGATCAGGCTGGCCGCGCATCCGGGCGCGCCGCCCCTGCCGCTGAACAAGGGGGCCTCCGGCGGCGAACTGTCCCGCGTGATGCTGGCCATCGAGGTGGTCTTCGCCGGGGCCGATCCCGTGCCGACGTTCGTGTTCGACGAGGTGGACGCGGGCGTGGGCGGCAAGGCCGCGGTGGAGATCGGCCGCCGCCTGGCCCGCCTGGCGCGGCTGGCCCAGGTGATCGTGGTGACGCACCTCCCGCAGGTCGCCGCGTTCGCCGACAACCATCTGGTCGTGACCAAGGCGGGCGATGGCCTGGTCACGAGCAGCGGCGTGGTCCGGCTGGACCAGGGCGGCCGGGTCCGCGAACTGTCCCGCATGCTGGCTGGCCTGGAGGATTCGGAGTTCGGGCGGGCGCACGCGGAGGAACTCCTGGCCATGGCGGCCAAGGAACGGGAGCCCTGAAATCTCTGCAAGAAAATGACGGCTCTTGCAGTAAGCTTGCAGCATGGCACATCGGCTGGGTGACGTAGCGCGCAAGGCAGGGGTGAGCGAGGCGACGGTGTCTCGCGTGCTGAACGGCCGCCCCGGAGTGTCCGAATCGACCCGCGCTGCGGTCCTGACCGCTCTTGACGTGCTCGGATACGAGCGGCCGACGCAGCTGCGGGGGGAGCGGGCCCGGCTGGTCGGCCTCGTGCTCCCCGAGCTGGAGAACCCGATCTTTCCCGCGCTCGCCGAGGTGGTCGGGGGCGGCCTGGCCCAGCAGGGCTTCACTCCCGTGCTGTGTACCCGGACCGCCGGCGGGCTGTCCGAGGCGGCCTACGTCAACATGCTCATCCAGCAGCAGGTCTCCGGCGTGGTCTTCGCCGGCGGCCACTACGCGGAGGAGGACTCGCCGCACGAGCACTACCGCCTGCTGCGCGACCGCGGTGTCCCGGTCATGCTGGTCAACGCGGCCATCGAACAGCTCGGCTTCCCCCGGGTGTGCACCGACGATGTCGTCGCCGTCGAGCAGTCGTTCGGTCACCTCTGGTCGCTCGGCCACACCCGGATCGGCGCGATCGTGGGACCGGCCGACCACATGCCCAGCCGCCGCAAGATGGCCGCGCTGGCCGCGGAGGCGGAGCGGGCCGGGATCGAGGCGCCGGTCGAGCATGCACTGTTCTCCATCGAGGGCGGTCACGCCGCCGGCGCCCGGCTCATCGAACGGGGCGTGACCGGGGTGATCTGCGGATCGGACCAGCTCGCGCTGGGTGCCGTGCGCGCGGCCCGGCGGGCTGGCCTCGGCGTGCCCGACGATCTGTCGGTCGTCGGTTTCGACGACTCCGCCCTGATGACCTGTACGGCGCCGCCGCTGACCACCGTCCGGCAGCCGATCGAGGCCATGGGCCGGACCGTCGTGGCGATGCTGGTGAACCAGATCGAGGGGGTTCCGGTGGCCCCCGAGGAACTGCTCTTCGAGCCCGAGCTCGTCGTCCGCGGCTCCACCGCCCGCGTCTCCGCCGAGCGTTAGGCCCCGGGACCCGCCCCCAGCGCTGACCTGCCCCCCGAAGCGCAGGCTCGCCCGCGCCCGGTCCCGCGGAGAGTCAGCCGGGCCTCCGCTCCCGGCACGCGGGCGACCGCAAGACGGTATGAGCCCGTGCCCGGTCGCTCATCGCCCCTCCCGCCCTCACCTGCGATGACTTCCTTCTTTGCTAAGTCGTTATTTTGCAGCTTTCTATCCAGATATCGCATCCATATGCACTCCCAGGTACCGTCAGCGTCACCCTGGCTCCAGCGACGTAGAAGGTGCCCATGAAAAGATTCGGCCATCGGCCGGCCGCCGTCCTCCATCAGCCGGCCACTGTCCTTCACCGGCCGGCCGCCGTCCTTGCCCTCGCAATCATTGGCGCCGTCTCCGTGACGGCGTGCAGTTCCGGCAGCAGCAGCGGCGGCACGACCGGAGCGGGTTCCGGCGGCCACGTCACGATCACGGTGGGCTGTGAGCCGCCCAAGACGCAGGCCGCGCAGCGGAACTTCTTCCTGCAGGACGTAGCCGCGTTCGAGAAGGCCAACCCGGACGTCACCGTCACCGGCGACGACACCAACCCGTGTGACGACCCCACGACGTTCGACGCCAAGCTGGCCAGCGGCAAGATGGATAACGTCTTCTACACCTACTTCACCGACGCGGCCAACGTGATCAGCTCGGGCCAGGCGGCAGACATCTCGAAGTACGCCGGGCAGGTCAAGAACCTGTCCAGCATTCAGCCCGACCTGGTCAACCTCTACCGGCAGGGCGGCGCCGCCGGCGGTGACCTGTACGGTGTGCCCGTCTCGAACTACACTCTCGGCCTGCTGTACAACACCACGCTGTTCAAGCGCGCGGGCCTCGACCCCACCCAGCCGCCCACCACCTGGGCCCAGGTGCGCGCCGACGCCAGGAAGATCAGCGCTCTCGGCGGCGGGACCGCCGGGTACGGCGACTACAGCGCGGCCGGCGTCGGTGGCTGGCATTTCACCGCCGAGCTCTACTCCCTCGGCGGATCGATGGTGAGCGGCAAGACGGCCAGCTTCGACAACGCCACCGGGATGCAGGTCCTGAAGAACCTCCAGCAGATGCGGTGGACCGACAAGTCGATGGGCTCCAAGCAGTTGCTCCAGTACAACGACCTGCCCCAGATGATGGGTTCGGGCAAGCTGGGCATGTACGTCGCGGCCCCGGACAACGTCACCTACATCCACCAGGAGTACGGCTCCGCCTACAGCAACCTGGCCATGGGGCCGATGCCCGGCGGCAGCGGCACGCTCCTCGGCGGCGACGGGTACATGTTCAGCAAGAAGGACACCCCGGCGCAGATCCAGGCCGGGATCAAGTTCCTCAACTTCGAGTTCCTCACCCCCGGGGCCGGGCAGTTCAACTTCGCGCGGGCCAAAGCGGGCGGCCAGCCGGTCGGCCTGCCCGAGCCGAACATCTGGCAGCCGGGCACGTCGACGGCGCAGGCCAGCACGTCGGACGAGGACGGCAACGCCACCATCCCGGTGTCCAACTTCGCCCCGTACCTGCAGGCCGCGCCGAACCTGACCGACAAGATCGAGCCGCCGCAGGCGCAGGCCATCTATGTCCAGGGTGACAAGGTGATGGCCGCCGTCCTCACCCAGGCCAGCCCGAACCTGCACCAGCTGCTCGGCACCTTCTCCTCGCAGGTCAACAGCATCCTCGCCAACGCTCAGCAGTGACGGCCCGCGTTCTCCCGTCCCGGCCCCCTCCCGGGACGGGAGAATGCCCGCTACGTCCGTTTCGCTGCCGGAAAGGCGGGATGATGACCGCGACCAGAACGATCGATGTCCCCGGTGACCGGAACAACGCGGGCCGCGGGAAGCCGGCGCGCCCGGGGAGGCCCGGGAGGAGGCCCGGGTCCTTGTTCCGGCGGCCCGCCGGGGGAGCGGCCGGGCGGCCGGATCGCCGGAGCCGGTACGCGCGGAAGGCGCGGGCGAACGCCACCGGCTACCTGTTCATGATCGGCGCGATCGTCTGCTTCGCGCTCTTCACCTGGTACCCCATGATCCGCGAAGTGATCATGAGCTTCCAGCGGACCAACTTCGCGGGCCAGACCACCTGGGTCGGCCTGGCCAACTACCGGCACATTATTGCCGACCCGGGCTTCTGGGGGGCCTGGCGCGCGACGGCCCTGTTCGCCGGGCTCGCGCTGGTCTTCGGGTACGCGGTACCGTTCGTCACCGCCGTCGCGCTGAATGAGCTCCGGCACTTCCGCGGCTATTTCCGGCTGCTCGTCTACCTTCCGGTGATGATCCCGCCCGCGGCGGCGGCCTTTTTGTGGAAATGGTTTTACACCCCGGACAACAGCGGCCTTTTCAACGCCGTTCTGCATGTCCTGCACCTGCCGACGTCGCAATGGCTGCAATCGCCGCACATCGCGATGCTCTGCCTCGTATTGTTCTCCACCTGGAGCAATATGGGCGCAGCCGTCCTGGTTTATCTGGCCTCGCTGCAGAGCATCCCCGGTGAGCTGTACGACGCCGCGGAGATCGACGGCGCGGGCATCCTGGGACGCGTCTGGCACGTCACCGTGCCGCAGACCCGGCTCATCCTCTCGCTCATGCTGATGTTGCAGATCGTGGCGACCATGCAGGTGTTCCTGGAGCCGCTGATCCTCACCGGCGGGCAGTCCGGCACCACCACCGTCGTCTACCTGATCTACAACTACGCCTTCGCGTTCAACAACTACGGAAGCGCCGCGGCGCTCGGCATCATGCTGCTGGTCGTGCTGATGGGATTCGCGGGGGCGTATCTCAGGCTGGCGCGGCGCGGCGAGGAGGGGTGAGGACGATGGCCGCTGCCGAGTCCGGGCCGCGCACGCTGATCTCACCCGCGCAGCTCAGCCGCGGGCACGGCAAGATCGTCTACTGGAGCGTGCTGGGCCTGCTCATCCCGGTGTTCGCGCTGCTCTTCCTGTTCCCGCTGTACTGGATGGTGACCGGGGGGCTGAAATCCCCGGCTCAGGTCATCCAGAGCCCACCGTCCCTGCTGCCCGCCCATCCTGCCTTCGACAACTACGTGACCGCCTGGAATGACCTCGGGCTGGGACGGCTGATCCTCAACACGGTCATCTACGCCGGGGGTGCGCTCCTCTTCCAGGTCGTCTTCGACGTGGCCGCCGCGTACGCGCTGTCGAAGCTGCGTCCCGTGCTCGGCAACGTGATCTTGTTCGCGATGCTCGCGGCGATGATGATCCCGGCCACCGTACTGGTCCTGCCGCAGTACCTGACGGCCAACAGCCTTCCCTTCCTGCACACCAGCATCCTGGACACTCCGTGGGTGATCTGGCTGCCGTCGGTGGCCAACGGATTCAACATCTTCATCCTCAAGCGGTTCTTCGACTCGGTTCCGCCGGACCTGCTGGCGGCGGCCGCGCTCGACGGCGCCGGGCCGTTCCGTACCCTGTGGTCGGTGGTCCTGCCGATATCGCGCCCCATTATCGGCGTCATTTCGATATTCGCGGCGGTGAACGTCTGGAAGGACTTCCTGTGGCCGCTGCTCGTGCTGAACGAGCCGTCCGCCCAGACGATCAATATCGGCCTTTACCATCTCAGCAACGGAATTCCGGAGGACGTCTTTATCGCGGCGCTGGCGATCGCGTGCGTCCCTACGATCGTTTTCTTCCTTATCTTCCAGCGGAACATCATGGCGGGGCTGACCGCCGGAGGCGTCAAGGGCTGATGCGGGCCAATGCTGAGGCGGGCCAGTGCTGAGGCGGGCCAGTGCTGAGGCGGGCCAGTGCTGACGCGAGCAGTGCTGTCAGAGGACAAAGCTATTTCGGAGGAGCGAAATCACCGTGAGCGACCACACCCTGGCCACGGTTCGGTCGGATGCTGCGGCGCCCCCGCGGCGCGAGCCATGGTGGCGTAACGCTGTCATCTACCAGGTGTACGTCCGTAGTTTCGCGGCGGGGCCCGCGCCAGATGCCGGTCATGATGATGCCGGTCGGAACGGGGCGCGAGCCGGCGCGGCCGGTGGGCCCGGCGCGGTCGGCAATCTGGCCGGAGTGCGCTCCCGGCTGGGGTATCTCGCCGACCTTGGTATCGATGCGATCTGGTTCAACCCGTGGTACCCGTCCCCGATGGCGGACGCCGGGTACGACGTGTCGGACTACCGCGCGATCGACCCCCTCTTCGGCACCCTGGACGAGGCGGAAAAGCTGATCGCGGAGGCACACGAACGGGGGATCCGTATCATCCTGGACGTCGTCCCCAACCACGGCTCGGATCAGCAGCAGTGGTTCGTCGACGCGCTCGCGGCGCCGCCCGGTTCCCCGGAGCGCGCCCGGTACATCTTCCGCCCGGGCCGGGGCGCCCACGGCGAACTGCCCCCGAACAACTGGATCTCGGAGTTCGGCGGCCCGGCCTGGTCCCGCACGACCGGGCCCGACGGGCGGCCGGGGGAGTGGTACCTGCACCTGTTCACCCCCGAGCAGCCCGACTTCAACTGGGACAACCCCGACGTGCGCGCGGAGTTCGAGGACGTGCTGCGGTTCTGGTTCGACCGGGGCGTGGACGGGTTCCGCATCGACTCGGCCGCGCTGCTGGTCAAGGACCCCGCCCTCGCTGATCATGGTGGCCCCGCCGGCGAGCCGGAGCCGAGTTCCGGCGGGGGCCCGGAGCCTTCGGGTGGCCATCCGTTCGTCGACCGGGACGGGGTCCACGATGTCTACCGGGCCTGGCGCCGCCTCGCCGACTCCTATCCCGGCGACCGGGTGCTGATCGGCGAGGTGTGGCTGCCCGACGTGGAGCGGATGAGCCGGTACCTGCGGCCGGGCGAGCTGAATTCGGTGTTCAACTTCGACTTCCTGCGGTGCCCGTGGGACGGGACCGTGCTGCGATCGGTGATCGACGCGACGCTCGAGTCGCACGCCCGGGTCGGCGCCGCGGCGACCTGGGTGCTCAGCAACCACGACGTGATCAGGAACGTGACCCGGTACGGCCGGGCCGATACGTCGTTCGACCGGCCCGGTTACCGCATCGGCGAGGACACCGACCTGGCCCTCGGCACCCGCCGGGCCCGCGCCGCGGCGCTGCTGTCGCTGTCCCTGCCCGGCGGGGCCTACGTCTACCAGGGTGAGGAACTCGGTCTCTGGGAGGTCGAGGACATCCCCGGCGAACTGCGGCAAGACCCGATGTGGCAGCGTTCCCAGCACGCTCACCTTGGCCGCGACGGCTGCCGTGTCCCGCTACCGTGGTCCGGTGACCGGCCGCCGTTCGGCTTCCTGACGGGCCCCGGTGCCCCCGGCGGTACCGATGGCGCAGGCGTGCCCGGTGCCCCTGGCGGTACCGATGGCGCAGGCGTGCCCGGTGTCTCCGGCAGTCCCAGTATCGGCAGTCCCAGTGTCCCCGGCAGTCGCGGTAACCCCGGTAACCCCGGCAGACCGCGCACGTGGCTTCCGCAGCCGGCGGGCTGGAAGGACCTGACGGTCAATATTCAGCTTAACGATCCCGGCTCGATGCTGTCCCTGTACCGGCACGTCCTGCGGCTCCGGCACAGCGAAGACGCCTTCGCCGGGGACGAATTCCGCTGGCTGGCGGCCCCGGACGGCGTGCTCTGCTACCGGCGTGGAGCCGACGTCACGGTGCTCATCAACACCTCCGCGCGCCCGGTCGAACTCCCGTCGCACGACAGCATCCTGGCGGCCAGCGGTGAGGTGACCGGCGGGGTACTGCCGCCGGATACCGGCGTATGGCTGCGGACCCGGCCGCCCGTGTCCTGACCGGCGAGTGGCACGGAGGGCAGCCCGAACGGTAAGACCGGCGTGTCGTCGCACGCTGTCCGTTCCGGGCTGCCCGCACGCCAGCTTTCTGAGCTGCAGGCCCACGCGAGCTAATGCACCCGGCGGCGGGGGAGGAGCCGACGTCTCCTTCCCCGCCGCCGCGTCTGACCCGGCTCACCCTGCTGTCCGGGCCCTGGCCCATCCAGCCGCCGCGCCCCCGCTTCACCTGGCCCAGATTCAGCTGGCCCAGGTTCAGTTGGCCGCGGAGCGGGATGTTCGGCGATCCGCGCGGTGACCAGTACCGGCCGGTGGTCCGAACCAGCCGTCCGCAGCACGCGGGCCCTCTCCACGCCCACGCCGGGCGAGGCGACGCAGTAGTCGATCGCGCGGATCGCCCGGCGCGCCGGGAACGTCGCCTTGGGCGGGTCCGGCCAGAACGTGGCGCCCGGAAGCTCACCGGCCCACGTGGACGCCGGGGTATTGAAGTCCCCGCATGCCAGCCAGGGAGCGTCCAGTTGCCCGAGCAGGGCGGCGAACCGGCTCAGGGCATGCGCGCGGTCGCTGGAGTTGCTGGCCGGCAGGTGTGTGCTGATCACCCAGAGCCGGGCGCCGCCGAGGGTCACCCGGGCGCAGGCCGCCGTCCGCGGCTCGGATGGCTCGGTGCCGCGGTATCGCCCCGGCGAGTGAATCTCCCACTGCTGGACGGCGACCATGGGCAGCTTCGTCAGCAGGGCATTGCCGTACCCCAGGGCCGGGGGCGCGCCGCCGAACTCCAGCGCCGGGACGAACACCCCGTGATACCCGAGCCGTTCGCTCAGCTCAGCGAGCTGGGACGGGTTTCCCCACGATTCCCGGACCTCCACCAGCGACACCACGTCCGGTGCAGTCTCCCGGATCAGGCCGGCCACCGCCGCATGGTTCGGTGCCCCGGAACCGTCCCGCCACGAATGAATGTTCCAGTGCAGCATCCGCAGTTGCCCCGCCTGCCCCGGCTGTCCCACCCCGGCAGCCTAGCCTGTCCCGATCAGCGGATTCGGCGTCAGCTTTCCGCAGCTTTCCGCAGCCTCCCTCCCGGTTCCCTGCCTGGAAACTCGGGGAATTCAGCAAGACGAGCAGTTCGGGACCGCGCCCCTAGCTAGGAGCAGCAGGTATGCAGCAGTCCCTATGCCCCTGGTCTCTATTGCCGGGCGTGCAAAGGGAATTCAGTTACCTGAACCGTTCACTACCGGGCCCGGTAGTGCCAGTAGCTCATCTCAAGCCGAGGGCGTGTTCTGCGGTCTCCCAGTTGCGCGCAATGGCCCGCTGCGCGGGGGCCAGCTTGACGCGCCCGTCGCACACCGCGTGGTTCAGGGTGGATTCGACTCCGTCCTTGGTGTATGAGGAAGGGTGCGCCTCGGGCCAGAGGTTGCGGGCTGACGTCGGGCTGCCGCCAAGCTCCAGCGGGATCAGGTGATCCTCTTCATAGTTGCCGAGCTTGTTACCGGCATAGTCCCCGTAAAGGCCGAGCTGGGTGCGCTTGAGCGCTTCGGTGTAGCTCTCCGACGGCCGGATGGTCGCAGTCCAGCCGCTCTTGCAGATCGTGGAGCGGATATTCCCCTGCGTTACCCGGGACCAGGTGGCCCCCGGTGTGCAGTGGCCGTCGGGCAAACCTGACGAGCTATGACAGGCTGTCCGGGCCGGCCCGGCGGATGATGCGAGCGCCGGGACCACCATGAACGCGGACGCGGCGAGACCGACACCGGCTGCGAGTGCCGGGATGACTACGATCTTCTTCATGCCCTGTTTCCCCCGTTTGTGACGATTCTGCCTGAACCGTTCCCCGTGCGCGGTGACCGCTTTCCTCGGGCCGCCGAGAAAGTCCGGCCTGGCGGTAACAGTGATCCGTCATAGGCCCTGTGTCCCAGTGCCCTTGGTCACCAAGTCCATGTCCCAGTCGGCGCTCACCAAGCCGGTTGCCTCTAGGGCCTCAATCGGCTTCCTGGCCCGGCCGTTGTACGTGCGTGACCCGCGGCTGCGCTCCAGGGTGAGGCGAAACACCGCGCAGCACACCGCGCGCTCCAAGGCCCCACCCGGTGCAGGCAAGGCACCTCCGGGCCGGAAGAGGAAACTCGCCCAGATAGGCGGGCTCGGTCAGGTCCGGCGGTCCTTGACGTAAGTGCCGCGGCCCTGGACGCTGACGATCAGGTCGCGTTCACGCAATTCCTTCATGGCCCGGCGGATGGTCAGATAGGCCACCCCCCAGTCGTCCGCCATGGCCCGTTCCGCCGGCAGACGGTGACCCGGCTGCCATGAACCGTCGTTGATGTGCGCCGTGACGTAATTGACGATCTGTACATAGATCGGCGTCGGGCCCTCATGCACGATGTCGGGGCCGTGATCATCCACGAAAACCAACCGTAGGGCACCGTTGACCTGCGATAACACATGTAATGGTTCACATATGCATGCATTGCTATATATGATGTGAGGGTCGATCTGACGGTCCGTGACTGCCAGACGCGACAGTGGTCACCGCCAGGGCCGTCTTTTTTCCGGACCAGCTTTCACCCTCCATCAGATTGGTCATCCGCGCATGCCGCGTGCTGACCGTGCCTGCGCAGCCGTGCCGGGGCACCGCCCTGCGGCCCGTGCCGTGGCGGCGGATGGCGTGGGCCGGAGACCGGTCCGCAACCACTCGTACCTATCCCGGCATGCTCCGTTACGCCGGGACCGACAGCGACAGGCCGAAGCGGCCTTCGCTGTCGGTCCACCACTCCCGCAGCGCGAAGCCCGCGGCGGCGAGCTCGGCGGTGACGCTCTCCCGGCGGAACTTGGCCGACACCTCGGTGCGCATCTCCTCGCCGTCGGTGAAACGGGCGGTGAGCTCGATACCGGGGACGTGCACCGTCTGCGCGGTCGCCGCGCGCAGCCGCATCTCGATCCACTCCTGCTCCGCGTCCCAGGCGGCCACGTGCTCGAACGCGTCCGGGTCGAAATCGGCGCCCAGCTCGGTGTTCAGCACGGCCAGCACGTTCTTGTTGAAGGCCGCGGTCACCCCGGCCGCGTCGTCGTACGCGGCGAGCAGCACCGCGGGGTCCTTGACCAGGTCCGTGCCGAGCAGCAGGCTGTCGCCCTCGGCCAGGCTGGCGCGGACCCGGGCCAGGAACGCGGCCCGCGGGGACGGCAGCAGGTTACCGATCGTGCTGCCCAGGAACGCGACCAGCCGGGGTGCTCCGTCCGCGTCCCGGGCGGGCAGGCCGAGCTGGTGCTCGAAGTCGGACACCACGGCGCGTACCTCCAGCCCCGGGTACTCGCCGATCAGCGCCTGCGCCGCGGTCACCAGCGCGGGCTCGCTCACGTCGACCGGAACATACGTCGCCAGGGTGCCCGCCGAGCGAAGCGCGTCGATCAGCAGCCGCGTCTTCTCCGAGGACCCCGACCCCAGCTCAACCAGGGTCCCTGCCCCGCTGAGCGCGGCGATCTGGCCGGCCGTCTCGTACAGGATCTCCCGTTCGGCCCGGGTGGGGTAGTACTCGGGCAGGCCGGTGATCTTCTCGAACAGCTCGCTGCCGGCCCCGTCGTAGAACCACTTCGGCGGCAGCGACTTCGGGACCGCGGTCAGCCCCGCCCGCGCGTCCGCCCGCAGGGAATCGGCGAGGAAGCCGCCGGGCAGCCGGCGTTCGACGTGCAGCGGTGTCGTCATTGACCGTGGTTCCTTCCGTTGGGGGTGTCGCGGGCGGCCATATCTTTGGCAAACCCGGCATCTTCGGGAAACGCAGTACCTTGGGGAAACGCGGCCGCCATACCGTCGGGGAAACTCGCGCGCCGGACCCGTTCGGCGGTATCGGCCGTGACCTCGGTGGGCACCTCCAGCGGCTGGACCGCGACGTTGGCCGTGGTCGCGGCGAGCAGTGAGCGGTCCGGGACCTCGGTCCAGCCGGGGTCGTCGCCGGCCGGCTCGGACGCGACCGTGACGCTGTCGCCCGCGGGCCCGCTGGTGTGCCGGTACCAGAGCGAGTGCCCGGCGGCGGTGGCGGCGATCATCTGGCCGTCGGTCAGCAGGAAGTTGAACCGCCCGGTCACCTGGGCCACGTCGAGCAGGCCGATCACGGCGGCCAGGGCCTCGTCCGGCGTGGACCCCGCACGCAGCCGGTTCAGCGTCAGCGCCCACAGCAGCGCGGAGTCGACGCGGGCCTCCAGCTCCAGCAGTTCCAGCGGGCTCAGGGTCGCGGCCAGGCCCGCGCCGGTGCCGGGCCAGCCCACGAGCGCGCCGTTGTGGCTGAACAGCCAGTGGTCCGCGCCGAAGGGGGAGCAGGCCGACGCGCTCGGCTCGGTGCCCGCGCTGGCGTCGCGGACCGCGGCCAGCAGCGCGCCGCTGCGCGTCACCCGGGTCAGGTCGGCGAAGGACGGATCGGCCCAGATCGGGCCCGCGTGCCGGTAACGCGCCGGGACGGGGTCAGCGTCCGCGTACCAGCCGGCCCCGAACCCGTCTATGTTCATCGTCCCGCTGTCGCGCATCATCCGCGGCGCCCACGCCTGCCGGTACAGGCCGTACGGCGGATCGATGATCGCCTCCCGCAGGCTGACCGGGGGCCCGAGGTAGGCCAGATGCCGGCACATCAGGCGGTCTCCGGGGCGGCGGAACGCGCCGTGCGGAAGCCCGCGAAGATCTGGCGCCGGATCGGATAGTCCCAGTTCCGGAAGGTTCCGCGGCAGGCGTCCGGGCTGACCGCGAACGATCCGCCGCGCAGCACCTTGTACGCGGGGCCGAAGAACACCTCGGAGTACTCGCGGTACGGCCAGGCGCGGAAGCCGGGGTAGGGCAGGAAGTCACTGGCCGTCCACTCCCAGACGTCGCCGACGAGCTGGCGCGCGCCGGACGGCGCGGCCCCGGCCGGGAACGACCCGGCGGGCGCGGGCCGCAGGTGCCGCTGGCCGAGGTTGGCGTGCTCCGGAGCGGGCGCGTCGTCGCCCCACGGGAACCGGCGGGAGCGCCCCGTCGCGGGGTCGAACCGCGCGGCCTTTTCCCATTCGGCCTCGGTGGGCAGGCGCCGGCCGGCCCAGCGCGCGTAGGCGTCCGCCTCGTACCAGCACACGTGCATCACCGGCTCGGCGGGCGGGACCGGCTCGGTGACGCCGAACACGGTATGGACCCATTCGCCGGCCTCGCGTTTCCACGTCATCGGCGCGGACAGCCCGGCCCGCTGCCGGTGGTCCCAGCCGTCCGGCGTCCACCACCGGGGGTCGCCGTACCCCCCGTCGGCGATGAACGCGGTGTACGCGGCGTTGGTGACGGGTGTCGTGTCGATGAAGAACGACGGCACCCGCACCGTGTGGGCGGGCTTTTCGTTGTCCAGGGCCCACGGCTCGCCGGACGTGCCCATCGTGAACGGGCCGCCGGGCACGGGGACCTCGGCCGGGAGGCTGATCGCGTCGGCGGGCGGGGCCGCGGGCGGGACCGCGGTCAGGACCGGCGCTCCGTTGCGCAACTGGTGCGTGATCAGCATCGTCTCGTCGTGCTGCTGCTCGTGCTGGACGATCATCCCGAACGCGAAGCCGCCGGTGACGAGGCGCGGGCCGCTGAAGCGGACCCCCTCCAGCAGGTCGAGGACCCGGCCGCGGACGTTGGCCGCGTAACTGCGTGCCTCGTGCGGCGGGAGCAACGGCAGCGCGGGGCGCTCGGCGCGCGGGTGCTCGAACGCGTCGTAGAGCGGGTCGATCTCCGGGTGGATCGGTTCCTGGCCGCCGACCGCGCGCAGCAGCCACATCTCCTCCTGGTTGGCGATGTGCGCCAGGTCCCAGACCAGGGGCGACATCAGCGGCGAATGCTGCCGGGTCAGGTCGGCCTCGTCCACGCAGTCGGTCAGCGCGGAGGTGCGGGCCCGCGCGGTGATCAGGGCGGCAGCGATCTCCGAGCGCAGGGTCTCGGTTCCTGGGGTG
>Ga0116134_1000554_pt1 | contig 19357 bp, 19 predicted proteins | sample June2015DPH_19_5_FD_89737 | JGI IMG/M metagenome (GOLD analysis project Ga0116134, IMG submission 89737) | Peatland microbial communities from SPRUCE experiment site at the Marcell Experimental Forest, Minnesota, USA - June2015DPH_19_40 | ecosystem: Environmental > Terrestrial > Soil > Wetlands... | reverse complement strand
GGGGGGTGTTCGGCACGCCGTCGTATTACGTCCAGGAATTGTTCAGTCAAAATCGCGGCGATGTCGTCCTGCCCACCGTGGTTTCGGGGACAAACTTGCTCTACGCCTCAAGCAGTCTGTTGCGGTCCAGCGGCCAGATCATTGTCAAGGCGGTCAATCTTAACTACACGCTGACCGCGACGTTCAATGTTACCGGCGTTAATTCCATCGCGTCGAGCGCCACGGTCATCCAATTGACTTCAGGCAGTGCGACGAATGGGAATACCCTGGCGTCGCCGATGTATGTTTTTCCGGTCACCAATTCGATTGCCAACGCGGGAACAAGTTTCTCGCTCACGCTGCCGGCCAATTCACTTTCCATTCTCCGGCTCAACGCCAGCGGGATCAATACCTACACGAACCTGCTGTTGCAATTCGCCTCGCCCATCAACAGCGGCCAACAGGTCGCGTCCACGGTCTGGGGGCAGCAGTCCGGCAACTGGATCAATCTCACCACCAATGCCAATCACGCCATCACTTACACCTCGGCGGACACGAGCATCGCGGTCGTGGACAGCAACGGCAACATTACAGGTGTGGGTTCGGGGACGACGAGCATTATTGCCACTTACGCGAGTCTGGGTCTGTCCGCCACGCAATCCCTCCAGGTCGTCTTTGTCCCGACGGCACTTGTGCATCGTTACAGTTTCAACGATGGCACGGCGAACGACTCGGTTGGTAGTGCCAACGGCACTCTCCACGGAAACGCCACCATCAGCGGCGGCCAACTGGTGCTTCCCAACACAACTTCGGTCGCGCCGGCAACTGACTACTTGCAGTTGCCGGCGGGCATCCTCACCAATTCGGTAAATGGCACCAACAATGATCCGGCGGTAACCGTGGAAGCTTGGGCTACCATCCAAGCCGGTCAATACACCTGGGCCAATCTTTTCGACTTCGGCAACCAGGACGCCAGCGGCCAGTCTGAATACGACATTCACGTGTGTGTTCACGCCAGCGACAACTCGACGATTGCCGGGATTTCTGATTCCGACAACGCAAATGTTGACTATCAATTCATTGATCTCGACCCGGGAAGCAGCCTGGATGGCAGCACCAACGTGCATATCACCACTGTTTTTAACCCGCCGGCTGGTTACATGGCCATTTACCTCAATGGTGTCCTGGCCGGAGCAGATTACAACGTGACCATTCCGATGTCGGGTGTGCAAGCGGTGCGTAATATCATCGGCGCGGACAACTGGCCCGACCCGGGTATGCAAGGTACCATTGACGAATTCCGCATCTACAACGGCGCGTTGACTGCAAATGAAATCGCGGCCACGCAGGTGCTCGGTCCGAACCAATTATTGAGCGCCGCAAGTCCGGCCATCAGCGCGTCCGCATCCGGTGGCAGCCTGACCTTGTCGTGGCCGGTGGCCTCGGCAGGCTACACGGTTTTGACAACGACAAATCTGGCCGTTGGCAACTGGATAGCCGCGGTGGTGACCCCGCAAATCGTTGGCAGTCAGTGGCAGGTCGTTTTGCCCATCACCGGCAACGCCCAGTTTTATCGCTTGCAAAAATAAACAAAACCATGACAACGCCACGCAAATCTGCTACTGGGAATTGTAGAAGCTCCTCGCTACAGGCTTTCATACCCGAATCCGACCTGCAGCAATGTTACAGCTTGGCACGATGAAAACTTTGCTGCGTACCATGATTTGCTCCAATGCCCTGACCCAGCCGGCGAAAATGGAATCCTTTTTCAGCCATTTTCAAAGGACAATAGTCATCGTCAGCGCTCTTTTGTTTGGGTTTTCATTCCCCATCCAGACGGTTGCCGCACAAACGCAGGCGATTGTTTCCGCGACGTCGCCCGGACTGGCAGCACAACCGGTGACGTTCGGCAGCCGTCAAGTCCGCGCCCACGACCCGTCCGCGATTGTCAAATGCAAGGACGAGTATTGGATCTTTTACACGGGCCGGGGTGTTCCCTCTTATCACTCCACAGATCTGGTGAAATGGGAACCCGGGCCCGATGTCTTCACCAACGCACCGGCCTGGGTTGCCCAGGCCGTCCCGGCCAACCATTGGATGTATTACTGGGCGCCAGACGTCATTCATCTCGGCGACCACTATCTGCTATATTATTCCGTCTCGTCCTTTGGCAAAAACCAGTCGGCCATCGGTGTGGCGACCAATCCCACGCTGGACCCCGCCGATCCGCAATTCCATTGGATGGATCAGGGCATCGTTGTTCAGTCCACCAACACCGACAATTTCAACACGATTGATCCGGCCGTTTCGCAGGATGCCGATGGCAATCTCTGGCTTGCTTTCGGTTCTTTTTGGGGCGGCATCAAATTGATTCAACTTGACCCGAACACCGGCAAACGGATGGCCACCAATTCACCCCTGTATTCGCTCGCCTTTAATGATGCCATCGAAGCGTCCTATATTTATCGTCACGACGGTTTTTATTACCTTTTTGTGAATTGGGGACGCTGTTGCCGGGGTACGAACAGCACCTACGAGGTCCGGGTCGGTCGGAGCCAAAAAATCACCGGGCCGTATCTCGACCAGGACGGAACGGATTTGATGGCCGGTGGCGGCAGCCTGTTTTTGGCGACCGACGGTTCCTTCATCGGGCCAGGTCAGGTGGGGATTTTTTCTGAAAACGGCATAAACTGGCTGAGCTGTCATTTTTATGATGGCACCCGGCATGGCCTGCCGACACTGGCCATCCTGCCCCTCCGCTGGGATGCCCATGGCTGGCCGGAAGTGAAAATGCCTCTCGTAAAATGAACCCGCCCCTCATTGCATCAAAAGACATATGAAACCCCGAATCATGAACCCAATCCTTCTTCTGGTTGTTTTCTCGCTGGCCGCGGCGTCTGCCGTCCCGTTCAACAGCAGTGCCGCCCAGGCGCGAGTCACTGTGGACGTGAACAACCCCGGGCTGGCGGTTCCGCCCACGTTGCACGGTCTGTTTTTCGAGGACATCAATTATGGGGCTGACGGCGGGCTTTATGCCGAACTGGTGCAGAACCGCTCCTTCGAGGATCGCGAACCGCTCTATGCCTGGAGTGAAGTGACGAACGCCGGAGCCAAGGGCCGGCTCACAGTCGAATCCGAATCGCCGCTCAACGCCAATAATCTTCATTTCCTCCGCATCTATGTCGTCGCTGCCGGCAATACCGGATACGGGGCGGTCAACACGGGTTTCGACGGCATCGTGTTGCATGCCGGCGACAATTATCTGTTCTCGGTTTACGCGCGGCGGCGGGCGGGGGATTCGGCGGCACTCCACGTCGCCCTCGAAGACGGCGACGGTCGGGCTTTGACAGCCACCGATATCACCGGCATTGGCAATACCTGGAAGAAATTCGAGGCAAAGCTGGCCAGTACCGCTTCGGTCACAAATGCCCGGCTCGTTGTACTGGCCACCCAACCGGGGGTGGTGGATGTGGACATGGTTTCGCTGTTTCCGGAGAAGACGTTCAAAGGCCGTCGCAACGGCCTGCGCGCCGACCTCGCGCAGGCGTTAGCGGACCTGAAACCCGGTTTCCTGCGCTTTCCCGGCGGCTGCGTTGTCGAGGGCAAGGACTTTGCCAACATGTACCGGTGGAAGGACACCATTGGTGACGTATCCGAACGCAAACAAAACTGGAATGTATGGCAGGACAGCTGGTCGCCGGAATATAACCAAACCTATGGGCTTGGCTTCTTTGAATATTTCCAGTTTTGCGAGGACATCGGCGCGGAACCGCTGCCGGTGGTCAACTGCGGCATGTGTTGTCAGGCGCGGCAGGGACCGCCCGTGCCGCTCGAGCAAATCGGCCCCTACGTGCAGGATGCCCTCGATTTGATTGAATTTGCCAACGGTCCGACCAACAGCGTCTGGGGCGCCAAACGCGCCGCGTTGGGACATCCCGCGCCGTTCAACATGAAGTTCATCGCCGTCGGGAACGAGCAGTGGCAGCAGGTTTATTTTGACCGCTACGATGTGTTCTATCAGGCCATCAAGGCAAAATATCCCGGGATCAAAATCATCAGCGGTGCCGGGCCGTTCCCCAACGATTCACTCTGGCAGTTTGCCTGGAACAAATTCCGCACCGGCACGCCGGCGGATGTGGTGGACGAACATTATTATGTGCCACCACGGTGGTTGTATGAAAATGTGAACCGTTACGACAGCTATGACCGCAACGGCCCGAAAATTTTCGTCGGCGAATTTGCGGCCCACGACGGCAACGCCAAGCGAAACAATCTTCGCGCCGCTCTCGCCGAAGCCGCTTATATGACCGGCCTGTGGAAGAATGTGGATGAGGTCCTCATGGCCTCCTACGCGCCGCTGTTTGGCAAGGTTGGCCACGACCAGTGGCACCCGAATTTGATCTGGTTCGACAACTCCCGCGTCGGGCTGACGCCCTCGTATTACGTTCAGGCGCAATTCGCGCAAAACCGGCCGGATGTGGTTTTGCCGGTGAACGTCGAGGCTCCGAACGTCACGGAATCCCATGCCGGCATGGTCGGGGTGGGAGCCTGGAACACGCGGGTGGAATACAAGGACATTCGGGTCACCGCCCCGGACGGCCGGGTCCTGTATGAAAGTGATTTCACGAAAGGGCTGGAGGGCTGGAAAACGGCGGGCGGTGATTGGACCGTGGTGGACGGTGCCTTGCGGCAGAATGCTGCCGGCGAGAACATTCGCGCGGTCGTGGGGGATCCCGCCTGGACGAATTACACCCTGACCTTGAAGGCGCGCAAGCTTGGCGGCGACGAAGGTTTCCTCGTCTTGTTCCAGACGCCGGACATCAACCACACCGTCTGGTGGAACCTCGGCGGCTGGGGCAACACCGAACATTCACTGCAAGGCGGAAGCCTGGTGGAAAATCACATGCGCGGCTCAATCGAAACCAATCGTTGGTATGATATCCGCATCGAATTGCATGATGGCAATGTGAAGGCGTATCTCGACGGCAAACTGATCCACGAGGCGGACCGCAAACCGGTCGCAACCTTCTATACCGCCGCCGGTCGCGACCAGCGCGCCGGCGAACTGGTCCTGCAAATGGTCAATCCGTTTGCCGAGCCCATGTCCGTGACGGTGAAACTGAACGGCGCCGGCAAACTTGGAAACAAAGCCCGGACCATCACCTTGACGAACCCCGATCCGGCCGCCGAAAATTCGCTCGACAAACCGGACGCCGTCGTGCCGCAGAAAGGCGAGCTCCCCGGTGTCGCGCCGGTGTTCACCTGCACGATGGCACCATACTCATTGACCACGCTGCGGATTCCGCAAAAGCAATCGGTTGAATAATCGTTGGACAAAAGGCCGGATGGGTTGAGCCCGACGGCTGATGTGGAATGTTGAATAGGTCACAGCAGTTCGTAAAAATCCCGCCGCTCCGCATTCGGTTCCCGCGCCACAATCGCGGCATGTTCCTCCGCCGTGATGGCCCGCTTGGCCTTGAACACCGGCTTGGGCCATTGCAGGCGCGGGATGACCGATTTCAGCAGCCATTCCATGCCCAGCGCGTAATTGTGAATGCGCCGCAAATAGACGTTGGATGGACACTTTACCATCCGCCAGTGCCCGGTCGAAATGTTCCGGGCGGTTTTCCAGAATCGGCAAATTTGCTGCTCATGCAGCAAAACTTGGAAGCGGAGGTCGGAATCGAACGAGGAAGCTTTACCGTTCCGAGCCTAACACACTCTGTTTCAAGGGCTAGTATAACCTTGTTTTACAGGGGTTCAAGCTGCTTTTCTGACCGTCCGTTCAACGCTCGCTCATTGCCCCGTTACCGCCCCTTTATTGCTCGCCAGGTGTAACTTTAGGTGAAGAATTAGGTGAAACCTTTCCACGCAATTTATTCTTGGCCGCCGTGCTGGCGCAGCAATTCCGCCGATTCACTGTGTCCATTAGCAACCGCCGCGCGCAAGGGCGTGCGGCCTATGTTATCCTTGGCATTGACATCGGCTCCCTTGGCCAGCAGCAACTCCGCCACGTCGTTGTGGCCATTAGCCACCGCACAGTGCAAAGCCGTCTTGCCACTATTGGCCTTGGCATTGACATCGGCTTTGTTGGCCAGCAGTAATTCCACTACGTCCTTGTAGCCCACTTCAGCCGCCGCGTGCATAGGCGTCCCTCCAAGGCTGTCCCGGGCATTGACATCGGCTCCCTTGGCCAGCAGTAATTCCACCACGTCCTTGTGGCCCTTAACCGCCGCCCAGTGCATAGGCGTATCGCTGCGGTTGTCCCGGGTATTGACATCGGCTCCCTTGGCCAGCAGCAATTCCACCACGTCCTTGTGGTCCATAATCGCAGCCATGTGCAAAGGCGTTTCGCCTGCGTTGCCCGTGGCATTGACATCGGCTCCCTTGGCCAGCAGCAATTCCGCCACTTCTTTGTAACCATACTGTGCCGCCGCGTACAAAGGCGTCCCGCCGTTAATGGCCTTGGCATTGACATCGGCCTTGTTAGCCAGCAGCAATTCCACCATGTCCTTCTGGCCCTTAACCGCTGCCCAGTGCATAGGCGTACTGCCTGTGTTGTCCCGGGCATTGACATCGGCTCCCTTGGTCAGCAGTAATTCCGCCACCTCCTTGCTGCACCCTATGGCCGCAAAGTGCAAAGGCGTCCCGCCGGTGTTGTCCTTTGCATTAACATCGGCCTTGCTGGCCAACAACAATTTCGCCACGTCCTTGTAGCCCATTTTTGCCGCACAGTGCAAAGGCGTTTGGCCGTTATTGTCCCCGGCATTGACCTCAGCCTTGTTGGCCAGCAGCAATTCCGCCATATCTTTGTAATTTGCACGCGCCGCATAGTGCAACGGCGTCATGCCTGCGTTGTCCTTGGCATTGACATCGGCTTTGCTGGCCAACAGCAATGCCGCCACATCCTTGTATCCTCCGTTTAATCCTCCACGCGCCGCTAAGTGTAAAGGCGTGTCGCCAACGTTGTCCTTGGCATTCACATCCGCGCCTTTGGCCAGCAGCAATTTAACCACATCCGGGTAGCCTCCACCTGCCGCAATGAGCAAAGGCGTTAGGCCAACAATGGGGACTTGGGCATTGACATCAGCGTTGCTGGCCAGCAGCAATGCCGCCACATCCTTATAACCCCAATTCGCCGCCTCATGTAAAGGCGTGTCGCCAACGTTGTCCTTGGCATTCACATCGGCCTTGTTGGCCAGCAGCAATACCGTCACATCCTTATAGTTATTAATCGCCGCCACATGCAAAGGCGTAGAGCCGCCCTTGCCCTTGGCATTGACATCGGCTTTGTTGGCCAACAGCAATTTCACCATGTTCGTGTCGCCCATTGCCACTGCGAAGTGTAAAGGCGTATTGCCGCTGCTTTCCTTGGCATTGACATTGGTGTTGCCGGTCAGCCGTAATTCCAATATGTCCTTATTGCCGACATTTTCCTGGGCATTGACATCGGCGTTACTGGCCAGCAGCAATTCCGCCATATCCTTGTGCCGATTTAGCACCGCCGTGTGCAAAGCCGTCCAGCCGTAGTTGTCCCTGGCATTGACGTCGGCCTTGTTGGCCAACAGTAATTCCGCCACGTCCTTATGGCCCTTAAACGCCGCTGCGTGTAAAGGCGTGTCGCCATCGTTGTTCGTGGCATTGACCTCGGCCTTGTTGGCCAGTAGTAATTCCACCACGTCATTATGATCATGACTTGCCGCCGCGTGTAATGGCGTCTGGCCGTTGTATTTGTCGTCTTTGCTGAAAACCAAATCAGGATTGTTTTTTATCAGCGCCTTGACCTTTTCCAAGTTGCCATCCCGGGCTGCGTCATGAATCTCGCCGCAGAAGGCGAGGCTGCTCCAAGACAGCGCAACCAGCATAACGGCGGCGCAGCGGAGCATTGGGGAATGGCAGAGCTGGCTAAAGGAAGAGTACGTTTTCATGGTTTTTCCGATTGGCTGATTGCTACGCTGATTGAAACGAAACGTCAAACTGAAAGGTTCGCCGGTTCCAGATTTGCACGCCGCTCGCGCTTTTGCCGCCAGTATTTGGAGATCTCCTTCGTGGCTTTGTGCAGCCAGTCTTGGTCAGCGGCCAAACGAATCATCTCGACGGCTGCAAACAATTTGGGCGCATTCGGGGCGGGATCGCCCAGCGGCGTCAGCTTGCCCACGGCCATCAAAACCTGAATGTCACTCTCCGCGAAACCCAGCAGTTTCGCCGTCGCACCTTCAACAGCAGTTCACCGGGCGTCTCGATGATGGTCCTCGGCAACAAGGGCGCGAATGCCTTGTCTCTGGCCGCTGTCCGCCAGCGATGCTGGTTGGCTCCTTGCTTGGTGTTGGTGAGGCTTTGAATGGCGTTCTGCCAGGTGCGCGTGGCAATGCCGTTGTCGGTGCCGGTCAGATACGCCTTGGCGATTTGTAGATTGAGCACAGGCTGGCGTTCGGAGTTGTTCCTGGCCTCGACGATCTGTTGCGCGGCCTCGGCGTTGGGTATTCAATCGGACAACCAGGCGGTGCGGGTGGCCGTAGCGGCCGGGCTGGTGCGGGTGAAGTAAAAGAAAAGCGGCAGGCGGCGCAGCAGCGCCGCTCTACCTGTAGGTGCGAAAGGCCGGGGACGTTTGTCCCCGGCCTTTTTGCTATCTGTGCGGGTTTTCCAAAGAGCGGAGAATGGCGGGCACGTGAGACGGAGCGGATACCGTCAACCGTAAACAAAACAAACCGACGCCCCGCTAGGAAAAGGGGCAAAAGAAAAACCTATGCCAGCCATTGAAACACATACGCAGTTTGGCCCAGGGCCTTTCTGCGTATTCACAGAATTTCTAGGAGTGGGAGAATGACAGGCACGTGAGACGGAGCGGATATCAACAGCGACACCTCGTCAGCTTGGACAAGGCGGGGCCGCTGCGTCCCAGCCAGGCAAATTTGCAGCGTTGATTTTATGGAAGCAAATAACACGCCGATGCTTTTTGACGGAATTGACGACGCGGCGCTTCTTTTTACGCCGGAGCAGTTGCGGAAGAATTATACAGCCGGCCAGGTGTCGAAGCTGGAGCAGTTGCGCGAGGCAGTGTTCATGTTGATACCGATGTGGCCCACGGAGGACATTGCCCGGCACCTGAAATTGTCCACGAGGACGGTTAGAGCCTTGTCAGCGACTGATGCTGAAAAAGTAGCAGGGTCAAAACGGGAGTTCATCGGTCATCTGCGCTCGACGGCGGGCCGATGGTTGGCCTTGGCTCGGACGCGCGAGCATGAAGCCAACTTCCAGCAGCTTGCGATTGGCTTGGGCATCATTCTGGACAAGGCCCGCGATTTGGAGGGCTTGGACACCGGTGAGGTCGGGGAGAAAGAAAGTGTCAAAGAGGCGGAGGAACACGCGGCGGCGGCGGCGAAGCTGCGCGCCTGGTTCGAGGAGGGCGTGGCCGGATCGCCACCGGCAACTGATTTACAGTCAAAACCGCAGGCGTTGATTGCCAACGGGTTATCCAATGAGGATGGCCAAAGGGCCGGAAATGGTGCCAAGCCGGTGCCACCTGGCCAGCCCGAGGGCCAGCCCACGCCGGGCGGGGCCGCGGGACCGGCCGAGGGGGAGGGGAGGTCGAAAGACCGGACGGAGGGAAATACCCCGATGGGTGAGCTGAGCGGGGATTGTTCCGCAAAGGCCCCTGGGACGTGGCAGGATACGCCACCGCCAAAGTGGGCTGCTGGACCTGAAAAAAACGCCGCGACGCCAGCGCAGCCGCCGGCCAGCCCAACGCCTGGAGGTGAGCCGTGAGCATCCGCGCCTTGAACCGGGTGTGGGAGAACTACAACGACCCGCCACCGCTGCCGCCCAGTGCAAAATCTTAATGTTTTCGAGCGGTAGATGCCGCACCGCGCTGCCAGGTTTGTTTCAAGACATTTCAACCCCGACACCCGCCATAATGTCGAATGCTGTGCGCTACGTTGCGCTGGATGTGCGTTTGTGTGTGCTTGGCAAATTGGGGCCGCCGAAATCATTGTATGACTTTTTTAGGTCTAATGGAAAGGAACACAAGAGTCGGCAAAAGCACAGAAACGCAAAGGTTCAAAAACGGCGACGCAGTTAAAACCATTGAATTACTTGGCTAAAATCCACTTTTCCCCTTGTAAAAAAAGGATGGTGGTAGGTGATGGATTCGAACCATCGAAGGCATAGCCAGCAGATTTACAGGATGCTTTTCTGGCCCCGATCCGCCTCCCGCAGGATGCGAATCTTGTCTTCCGTCGTATACCGTTTGCCTTTCATTGTCTGGTCCTTTCTTAAGTCCCAGACTAACACATCAGCTGGCCCGGAAAAGTGAAGTCACGTCAATTCGCCAGGAGCGGCGTTCGCGGTGCCCGCCTGCATGGATTGGTGGGGGTGATTTGCGGTTTTCATTTTGGTAGCGGATTTGAAGAAGGCGGGGGCTAATCTTCGTCCAGGCATTTCATGCCCATTTGATGTAGGAGCGGTCGCGCGTGGCGTGGCTCTTGATGAACGATGAGTAATGACTTTCGGTGGTCTTCACGCTGCTATGATCCAGAAATTCCTTGGCTGCTTCAAGCCCGTATTTCATCGCCACCACGCTGCCAGCGTAGTCGCGGAAGGCATGATTGGTTTTCTGCATCGCCCAGCCCAGCCCGCGCATCCAGCGCCCGATGCGCCTATACACCAGCTCGCGCCGCTCGGTCGCCGTGCCGGCCAGCACGCAGTCTTCTCCCTTGCCGGTCCAGTTCTCCAGCTTCACGCGCCGCAGCATGACGCGCCAGAACGGGTTGATCGGGAACACGTGCACACGGCCTTTGTGGTTCTTTACATCGGCATCGCCGGCCAGGACCGGCCGGTGTTCCTCCACCCCAAACCAGTCCCAACGGACTTGGGCGACTTGGCTTTTGCGCAAGCCGCAGGAAAGCATCAGCCCTACGGCTAGAAACTCATTGCGCGGGAGGTTTTGCCAGCCATTCAGCATGCGCGCAACGAGGTGGTGCGAGACGGGCACGAAAGTTTTTTTGGGCAGGCGCTTGAACCGGCGCGCTTTGACTTCGTTGAAGAAAATGGTCATGTCGGGGAACACGAAATCGGCCGCGCGCATATCGGCCAGGCGCTCGGCACTGAATACGGTTTTGGCCTGGTGGAGAAGGCTGTTGGCCGAGCGCATGATGCGGTTGGCGTCGTTTTGCGATTTGCCGCTGCATTTCTCCTCGTGCATCAGCTTCCAGCGCCGCGGCAGATCGGCGGAGAGGATCTCGGTGGTCAGTTGGTCGGGAGTCGTAAAGAGTTTGCGCAGTACATTCCGCAACGCACCGGCTTCGTTCGTGCACGGCCGCGGCCGCTTGGCCAGCCACGCCAGCACGTCCTCGATGCGCGAGCAATCGGCGGAGACGGCACCGGTCACTTCGCCGCCGTTGAGCACGGCGCGCATTTTGCCGGTGAGTTTTTTCTCGTCCGCTTCCAGGAGAAGTTTGGCGCGCTCGATGGCCACGAGAGCATCGGTGGTCAGCAAACTTTGTTTCACACGCGCGCCGCCCGAGTCGAATTGGAAGTACCAGGAAGCGTCCACGGCCATGCTGCGTGTGAATAGCTGGTAAGCGCCACGTTTCCAAACAAATGTTTTTGAGCGGTGGGTTTGGTGGGCCTGTTTTGGTGCTGGCGAAAGCCTAGTGCGTTCGCCGGTGACTGCCGGTGGATGTGATGTATTTATGACACTACTTTACGTTATTCTCCTTTGTTTGTCAACACTTTTTGCATAATTGCTTGTTGGCAAGATGGTACCCCGGCCAGGACTTGAACCTGGAACCAATTGATTAAGAGTCAACTGCTCTACCAATTGAGCTACCGAGGCAACCAACACTGTGACGTGCCGCGTTAAATCGGCACGGAAACATTCTATTCCAGCGCGGGAAAACGGCAAGCTCTATCGCCGGACAAACGTATCTGGGGTGGAGAAGCGGAGTGGTTGACATGAATTTCACGAATCGACACGAATGGGCCATGCCCCAACGGAGCAACAGAATCTTGAATCGCGGCCTGCCGCGCCGTAGTTAACGAAGGTGGGATGAAGACGGATTGAAATCGCTGAAGCGCCGGCTGGTTCAATTTACCAAGTACGAAGGAAGAATTGAAAATGGCAGCATGTTTTGATTCGTGTCAATTCGTGTAATTCGCGTCAAACCGGTTTGCTCCCCTGGATTTCCCATTCCGGTTTTCAGGTTACAAATGACTCGGCGGCGGGGGGCTTCCATGTTAAGTTCTTTCCAGCGAGCCGCCAAATCCGCGGGTCGCCCAAAAGCCCAACGAAAGGGAAATTATGGCCCAAGCAATCATGGATCCCGAAAAGGTGCGGCGGTTTGCCGACGAATTGAACCGGTTCAACACCGACCTGGAGAACCGGCTGGTTTTGCTGCAAGCCCGCTTCGCGTCGCTGGGGGACACCTGGCAGGACCAGGAGCACGAGAAGTTCGCCGATGAATTCAGGCTGGCGATGAAAGCGTTGAAGAAGTTCGTCGAGCTGTCCAAGGAGCACACGCCTTATCTGTTGAGAAAAGCCCAGCGCATCGAGGAATATCTGAACCAACACTGACCAATTAAAATCGTCCTCGTTCTCCTCCTCGTAATCGTAATCGAAAAATCCGAGGACGAGCACGATAAAGTTTATGGCCGACCGCGCCCAAGTCACTTCCTTTGAAGCCGTGGAATCTTTCCGGGCCGACCTGATTGTATTCCTGAGCCGGGCGCGCGCCGTTTTGGAGGAGGCGAGCGATGATGTCCTGCGCACCCGGCTTTGGGTGCAAAATGATCAACGCCGCCTCTGGGAAAATGAATTGCGCGTCCGCTACCGGAAACTGGAGGAGGCGCGCGCGGAATTGTTCAACGCCCGGCTTTCCCAATTTCAAGACTCGACGTTGCTGCAAACGATGGCCGTGCAACGGGCGGAGCGCGCCGCCCGGGAAGCCGAAGCCAAATTGGCGCTTTTGAAAAAGTGGGACCGGGAGCTGGAGAACCGGACCGACCCGCTGGTCAAGCAGGTGACCCAGTTGCATGGGTTCCTGACCATTGATATGGGGCGCGCGGTCGCTTACCTGGTTCAAGTGGTGAAGTCACTGGAAGCGTATGCCGACGTCGCCACGCCGGGCATTTCAACCGGCTTGACGGCGCCGGGAAACAAGGTGGACATTGCCGGACCGCCCGGCGCGCTTCCAACCGGAACCGGCAAACCGGACGGCGGAAAGGGAAAACGATCATGAGCTTGAGCGGAAGCAAAAACCGGCTGGTCGCCATCACGAAAGAACTTTCGAACCGGTGGGGTGAAACCAAAAATTACTGGAGAGACGCCAAAAGCCAGGAATTCGAACAGCGTTACATGACCGAACTCTTCGCCAACGTGGACAAGACCATCACGGTGATGGAAAAGTTGAATGAACTTTTGATCAAAGTCAGGAACGACTGTGAATAGCCAAAGTGAGGACGGTCGTTCATGCGCAAGGTGAACTGCCAGCGGGGGCAACTATTCGGAAATTCCGAACAGTTCGATTTGAGGGCAAGCGGCAGGTGACGCGGGAAATCGAGCATTACAACCTAGAGGCGATCCTGGCGGGCAAATCTGAATGCCGCATGGGAAGCGGGCGGACAGGGCGCACCGAAATCCTGGCGTAGCGGCGTCTCGGCAGAGCGCCGCAAACTGTAACGGGAATTCAAATGGCGGCTTTCTCCCGAAAGCCGCTACGCCGAAGGCGGACGGGGCGCACCCGCAAACGGGACGTGTAGTGTCGGCGCTGTGCGCCGATGGTGGCCGTCCGCAAGGACCGAGCCACAGGCTCGACGCTACAACCGCATTCCGAATTCCGCAGGGGCAACGGACTCTTTTCCTGAATCCATTTTGGGATGGACGATTGGGGGGAAAAGCGGTGGAAACGCGCGAAGCGTCTTGGAGTGCGGCGGCTGTGACGCCGCTTTGGGAGGGTGTCCGACTCCGGGCAAAAGCGGTGTCGCGTTCCGCTTGCCACCGCAGTCCAAGACGACAAGCGTTGTTCGTGTCGGGGACGGGACGGATTGGTCGCGCACTCCAAAGCCGCATTCCGAATTCCGCAGGGGCAATTTGTCGCGCCGACTCGTCACGGCGAAGCTTTGCGAAGACGGAAATCAGATGAAGACGGATGGGAACTCTTTTCCTGAATTCATTTTGGGATGGACGATTGGCCATACGGCTTGCGCTTGCCTCGCTAGACAAACACAGTTAAGTTGCCAATATGAAATTGCGTCTTTTGGTTGAACTCGACCCGGAAACAAATCGCTGGTCGGCGGTTTTCCCCGAATTGCCCGGTTGCGCTTCCGCCGGAGACACGGAAGCCGAGGCCATCGCCAATGCTAAAGAGGCATTGGAGCTTTGGTTTGAACCCTCGCCCGTCAAGCTGCACAAAGGCGCAAAACTGATGGAACTCGCCGTGCCGTGAGCCGGCGATTCCCAGTTTGCAACGCAAAGGAAGTCGTCAAGGTTTTACGCAGGCACGGCTTTGAATTGGTGTCGCAATCCGGCAGCCATCAGAAATGGCGTCACGAAAATGGCCGGCAGGTGATTGTGGCCATGCACGGAAGCAAACCCATTCCTGTCGGGACGCTGAAAAGCATCATCGAAGGCAGCGGCTTGGACGTGGAAGATTTCCGTTGATAAATCCGCAATCCAAATTCCAAATTGGAAACGGGCCGCCGGACTTCGGCCACGGTTCGCCATTCATCCGCACCCAAAACCGGCGCGACGTGCAAACGCAACCTGCATCAGTTGAATTTTGAAGTTTTTGTTCCGACGATAATCGTTGATGGAAATTCGCAAATCTGCTTTCGTAGTCCCATGATATAAAGGCCACAGCAAAAACAACTGTGCATGCCGTTGTGCATGCACTTTGGCCCAATAAATACTTTAGGCGTTGCTACGCACCATGAGCATCGAGGCATTAGCTCGCGAGTTGATTGGCCACCAAGAAAAGTCAAAGCGCCTTCTTGAGTCCGGGGACATTGACGCTTGGTTGGATGCGCTGACGCCAGAATTGCGCCTTGTCGAGCAACTTCGCACCCGGCTTCTGAATCATTCGGTAGTTGTCACCGATGACCCCGCCGTGAAACAGGTTCTCAGCGGTATTGACCTGACCGAGATAGAGGACTTTGACAAAGTTGGCTCAAAGCTTTTGTATTCTTGGATTAGCACGGCGGAGTATGGCGCTCGCTTCGCCGAAGTGAATGTTCTGGTTGCTCCGTTTCAGATTCCATTCGACCTTCGTTGTTTTCTCGACGAGGCACGGCAGTGTTATGCACTTGGTCAGTTTTCCGCTGTTCAATCGCTTAGTCGCACGATCCTCGAAGCCGCTGTGAATGATATTGCGATTCGGATTGGCAAGATACCAAAAGAGGCTGTTGAGAAAGATATGTCTAGGGAGTATCCGACCAAGAAGCGCATTCGTTTGGTGGCTGGTGATCACTTCAATCAGATTTATCAGCACTACCGCGACCTTTGCACGGTTGTCCACGGGCTTTCCACCTCCGCTACCAGTGGTGCGCTTGGCTCACTCACCACGACCATCGGTTTTGTCCAGCACCTTTATGAGCAGCACAAAGTCCACATCAAAAACCGCAACGCAACAAAATGTTAGGCTGCCGCGCACACCGCAAACTATGAATCCGATACAAAAGCAATTGTTGGTGTATGGAGCCGCCGTGACGCTTGCGATGGTTAGCGGAGGGGTTGTGAATTCCAGCCCAGTCACCGATGGCGGCATCACAATCGCCAGCGGCACGGGTTTCTTCGTCACGGATGATGGTTATTTGATTTCAAACAATCACGTCGTCAAAGACGCGGTGAGGGTTTGTTTGCGCACCAGCGCAGGTTTGATTGACGCAAAAGTTGTTCAAGTGGACGCGGACAATGATTTGGCTTTGTTGAAAGCGGAAGGAAAATTCTCTCCATTGCCCATCGTAGCGAGTGGCGCGGTGAAATTAGGCGGCACTGTGGCGACGGTCGGTTTTCCCAACATCGAAATGCAGGGATTCTCGCCCAAGTTGACCAAGGGAGAAATCAGCAGCCTCAACGGCGTCCAAGATGACCCGCGCTATTTTCAAATCAGTGTGCCGGTGCAGCCGGGCAATTCAGGCAGTGCGCTGGTGGATGCACACGGCAACGTGGTGGGCATCGTGTCGGCCAAGCTGAATGTGGCGGCGGCGCTGGCGGTGAGCGGGGAGTTGCCGGAGAATGTGAATTATGCGGTCAAAAGCAGCCTTCTTTTGAAATTTCTCGAATCCGTGCCAGACGTAGCAAACAAGCTCAAAGCGCCGGTTACGGCTGACCGGAAGTTTGAGGATGTGGTGAAGTCGGCACAGGATGCGGCGGTGCTGGTGCTCGTGGTCGGAAAAGGTCGAGAGAGCAATATAACACAGGAAAACCCAAGTGGCAGAGTGGCGTCTAGCAACACTCAGGACGACGTTGAAACACAGGCTGCGGCGCAATTTGAGAAAGACTTCTACGAAAAATACCCAGACTTGAAGCCTTACGGGAAGGTGTGTGATGCAGTTGCCCTCAAGGTAAAGGAGAGCGGTTACAGGGGTGAAAGCCGCGAAGCGATTATGGAGATGTTTGCAAACGCGGCGAGAGAGGAGCTTGGGAGACGCTTCGAGCAAGGCGATGGGGTGACAAAAGATTATGTGGAGGCGGCCAAATGGTATCAAAAAGCTGCCGAGCAAAACTACGCTCCAGCTCAATACAATCTGGGCGCGATGTATCAAAACGGGGGAGGTGTAACCCAAGATGTAATAGAAGCATTCAAGTGGTTTTACCTTGCTGCGGCACAGGGCAACGCGGACGCGGCGACAAACCGGGACAATTTGGCGGGGGCGCTGACGCCGAACCAAGAAACTGAAAGTTCGTGGCGCATTGCCTTATTTCAGATTCGCTTCAAGAACGCAGCAAGTCCGGCAGACATTCCCACATTGAAAAGGTCTGCTGAGCAAGGCGACGGACAAGCCCAGACTGCTCTCGGCTGGCTTTACTGCTCTGGCAGTGCCGTTCCGCAGAATTATGCCGAAGCGGTCAATTGGTGGCGCAAGGCTGCTGACCAAGGGCTTGCTACGGCGCAGAATAGCGTAGGCATGATGTATTTTCTCGGCTACGGCGTTCCCCAGAGTTACAGTGAGGCATTCAAATGGTTTTTCAAGGTTGCGCAGCAGGGTAAAGCAGTGGGGCAATATAACGTGGGCGAGGCGTTTGAGTACGGGCTAGGAGTGCCGCATGATGACGTGGCGGCTTACACTTGGTACAGCCTTGCGGCTTTGCAAGGTTATTCTGACGCAATCATCCGTCGCGACAAACTTTCCCCACGTTTAAGACAGGAGCAAATTGCAGAGGCTCTGCGACACGTTTGTTCATTCAAACCCGCGATACAATCTTCTCCATAAATCTGACAGGCGATGGACGAGCGATACAAGAAACTTCTCCAAGGCAGCGACGAGTGTCTTTTTCTGAACGGAGGGTGCCATGTCTTCGCGTTAGCATTGCAAAAGCAATTTCACTATCCCTTAGTTTTGGTTAGGGAAAACGGTAAGCAGAATGTTCCCCATGTATTTTGCCGTTCGGGTGAATTTGCGGTTGATGTAATGGGATTCACAATCGAGAAAGATATTTTCAGTGCGAAGATGTGGATTCAGCCTTTCTTTTCTGCTGAGATAATTGCGCCATCAGACTTGGGAAAATACTACGTTTACACCGCTCCCTGTCCGGGCCTCTACGCGGATGATTCATTCATGTCTCAAGCTAGCCTTCGGGCCGAAAAAAGAATAACGGATTACATCAGATTTTACGATGGAACATTCAAGTGCCAAATCAGACCGCATCCATTCCTCACAAAAACTACAAACGCGGAGATTGACAACATTTTAAAATGACGAGCAGGAATTATTTTGCACTCATAAACACACTCGCGCACCGGACGGGTTTCGTTTAGCTTTTGAGGAACAAAGATTGTGAGCAGCCATCTGGGAGCCAATGAAATGCTCGCGCTTTTGGACCGGTTCCAAAGCGCCCTCCAGGATTTTGCCGCCCGGGAGGAAAAATTAAACGGCGAGTTTCACGCCCGGACCTCCGCGGAAACGAAGGCATTTGAAGCCTCAACCCAGGCGCATGAGTCGCGGTTGTCCGAACGCATCGCCGACGCGGAAACCGGCTTGGAAGCGGAAAAGAAAAACTACCGGGCCGGGTTCGAAAGGAGAAAAGCCCGCATCGCCCAGGCCCATCTCACGTGCAACCGGCAGGTCATGGAGGGAACCGACCTGGAAGGACGCCAAAAGCACCGGCTTCAGACAAGCGCAATGGCCGCGGAACGCAACCGGGATACCGACCTGGCAAATGCCGCCGCAACCCTTGAATATTTCAAAATCAAGCTGGCCGAAAGCCGGGAAGCCTTCGTGCTTCTGGAAAAAACGGCCCGCAGCGCCTTTCGCGGTTACGGCAAATTCCGCCGGTTGCTCTCCCCGCACCGCCAATGGCCTGAGCCGAATCTTCCCCCGGATGAGAATCAATTATTTGACGAGTTTAATCGCCTGGAGTTCCAAACGCGCGATGAGTTGAACCGGTTCAAAAAAATTCCGCTGCCGCGAATTTTCAAATACCTGCCGATGTGGCTGTTGACGATTCTGCTGCTGCTGGCATTTGGCGCCTCGGTTCCCCTGCTCCACCACCAGGGATTGAACGCCATCTCTTATTGTTGGGTGACGGGCGCAGCGCTGGTTTTTGTTTGGGTGATCGCATTGATGATTCATCAACACGGAAAGCGCCAGGCCGGGCCGGCCGCCAGCGCGATTGCCGCCAATCTGGCGAAGGCGCGCCGGCTGCATGACGGCTCGCTGGACCAGGCCGAATTGCGATGCCGGCAGGAACAGGAACGAATCGCAGAAGAATTTGAGAACACAAACCGCACCCTCAATCAACAATGGAAGCAAACCTTAAAGGAGGGTTATGACACACGTGGCATCCGGGGCCAGAAAGTTGATGAAAAAGGGTTTCGCGCCCTGCGAAAGAACGACCAGCTCCACCGCGCAAAACTCAAACAGATTGAACGCGATTACGCGGACGGCGTCGCGCGTCTGCGCAAGGAGGCGGACGCACAGGCGGGACAGCTCGCTGATGCTCACGCGGCGAAAATGGCGAAACTGAACGCGGACAACCAGGCCCGGTGGCAGGCGCTGGAAACGGAGTGGAAAGATTGCCTCCAGCCGATTTATGAATCCATCCGCGCGGCCAACGCCGCCGCGGAGGAGCTTTTTCCCGAATGGCAGTCGCCCGCATGGAAAAAATGGACGCCGCCGCAGGATTTCAAAAACGCGGCGAAATTCGGGCGCCTGGAAGTGGACG
>Ga0116134_1000552_pt1 | contig 19366 bp, 14 predicted proteins | sample June2015DPH_19_5_FD_89737 | JGI IMG/M metagenome (GOLD analysis project Ga0116134, IMG submission 89737) | Peatland microbial communities from SPRUCE experiment site at the Marcell Experimental Forest, Minnesota, USA - June2015DPH_19_40 | ecosystem: Environmental > Terrestrial > Soil > Wetlands... | reverse complement strand
GTTGCGATCTCTGTCCACGGTCTTCAGCATCTTCACGCTGTTTCTGGCCGTGGACATTGCCCGGCGAATGCTGCCCAATCCCGCGGCGGTTGCGGCGGCTGTTTGTGCGATGAGCCTGTCGTTCATGCAGCTTTGGTATGCCCAGGAAGCGCGCGGGTATGCGATGATGGCGTTCCTGGCCATCGCCGCGTTCGACTGCCTCCAGCGTCACCTTGCCGCGCGCAGCCGGCGCCGGCTGATGATCCTGCCGATTCTCTTCGCCGCCGCCATGTACACCCACAACATGATGGCTCCGTACGTCGCGGCGATATTGATGGCCTGGCTCGTGCTGGCTTCGGAGCATTCTTTCCGGCGTCGCATCGGCGAGATGACCGCCGTCACCGCCGTCGCGGGTTTTCTATATTTACCCTGGGCCGTCTGGGGTCTGCCCGATCAGTTTGAAATGATCGGCCACAGTTTCTGGGCCCTGCCGCTAAAGCGCCGCCATTTCTTTACCGCCGTCGCCGCCTTGGCGGGCGTCAAACATTACTGGTCTGCCGCTCACGTCTTTCAACAAATCCACGCCCCCATTTTCGACGGCAAGCGCCCGATGTTGATGGCTCTGGTTCTGATGACCGTATCGGCGATCGTCTCGATCCTGTTTCAGGGGAGCCAAAAACGGCGGGAGGCGATCGGGCTTCTGCTCGTCGCAAGTTTTTCCCCATTCTTCGTCACGCTCTACAGCCTCCTGCATACACCGATCTTCATGGACAAACTTTTCCTCCCCTCGGCCACGCTGCTGCCGATCTTCGTGCTGCTCCCCCTGGCCATGCCCCTGGCGCCGATGGCGCGTAGATTGGCCTGGGCGGGCGCCGCCCTGCTCCTTCTCCTGTCAGCCGCCACCCTGTATGGCTTTCACGAGGAAGACAACAAGGAACAATGGCGCGACGTCGCCGCCACCATCGCTCGATGGCCTCCGGCACACCGCCTCTTTGTCTTCGTCGCCAACGACGGCCAACTCCCGTTCGATTACTATTACCACTATCGCCCCGGCGACGAGGCGACGGGTGTTCCCGGCGGGTTCTTCGATTTGAACCCCCCGCGCACCATGCGCCGCGTCTTCAACCCCAGCGGTGTTCGTTCCTTTGAATCCCGCCTCGACACCGAGCATTACGACCAGATCGTCCTGTTGTTGTCCCATCAATTCTGGGGAGATCCCAACCATCTCACCCAGAAGCTCATCGAAGCCCGTTTCCCGCTCGAAGGGCATCGGGAATTTTACGACGTGACGATTCAGTGGTATCAGGCGAATCAGCGGTGACCGATCGCGAGGCTTGCCAGAATCGATTTTCTCGCGAGATTTTGGCTCAGGTGTTTCCAGGCCTCGACGCCCTGGAGATGGGTCAGCGATTCCAGTTCCTTGACGCGCCCGGTGCGGTAATCGTCGCGGCCGATCAGCGTGTCGTCGGCCATCCCGGGATGAACAACCCATTCCACTACGCCGGAAACGGGGAGATGGTTCAGAAACCCCTGCCACGGAAAATCCTGCTGGAGGAGGCGCGGGGCGAGCATCCCGAAGAAATAATCGTTGGCGAAGAGTCCGTTGCGGCGGAAGATTGGCGCGGCGCGGCGGCCGAGGAAATCGGCGGCGAGGCGCCTGACGCGGGCGGAGGGCACTCGCCGGATCATTTGTGGCGCTTCGGCGGTGATCCGCGTCACCGGGGGGAGGAGACCTTGCCGGATCACGTCAAGAAGGGCGTCGCGGATGATCGGCAACTGATGGGCGTGATGATGGCCGTCCACAAATGCGGGCCGGCGGTCGAGCAGCCGGTGGAACAACTCGGCCTGGGCGGCAATTTCCTCGGCGACGGCCGCCTGGTTCAGCCTTCGGCCAAAGGCCCTTCGCCAGAGCCGGCCGTTGGAAACGAAACGTCCGTCGCGGCCGACCAGACCGGAGGATTGGCCTGCCACCAGCGGCCGATGGCCGCATTCCGTCAGCACAACGTGCAGGCCGACATCGAGATCGGGGGCGTCGGCTAACAGCCCGACCGACGCGCGCACATGCTCGCCGGTGATGGTCATCAGGCTGGTGGCGGTCACGGGACCCTGGCGGTGTGCGCGGAGGATGCCCTGGCTGGTGGCGACGCCCAGGCCGAAGTCGTCCGCAGTGACGACAAGGGCGAGCGGAATCCGAGGGGCGGTGTGCATGGGCGATGCGTTCGACTTGGCGCCCTAGCGAGTCAAGTTTCGCCGCAGCTTGATTGTATCCTGGATCATGCTCCAGCCATGCTTCACCATGCGCACGGTAGTCGGATCGCTGTATTTGAAGAAGATGGGCGTTTCGGCGATTTGCATTTGTGCGGCCCCGGCGCGGGCCAGAAACTCGACGTCGAAAAAGAACCCGTCGGTGGTGAGCTGTGGACCGAGCACGTTCCAGGCCTGGGCGGTGATGCCCTTGAGTCCTGCCTGCGTGTCGAGAATAGTGATCGGCAGCATCTTGCGAAGCCACCAATTGAAGGCCCGGCTCATCAGGTGGCGCTTGTAAATGTTTGGAAAGTCGCGCGGACTGATGAGGAACTCAGAATCGGGGCAGGCGCGATTGGCGACGGCAAGGTCGGCGCCCGACTCCAACAGGCGCAGGATCTTGAGCGCCTCGTCGGGATCGTACGCGAGATCGACGTCGGTGAAAACGCGGTATGGAGTTTCGGCCATGCTCAGCCCGCGGCGCAGGGCGTAACCCTTGCCGCGATTGAGTTCGTATCCTTCGACGCGAATCTGCGGAGCGAGGCTTTCGACGAAGGGGGAAAGTTTTTCCGCCGTCTGGTCATTGCGGCCATCACAGACGAACAGAACGGACCAATCCGGGTTGTCGTGGGCAAAGCATCGCACGCGGGCAATGGTTGCTTCGATGAAATCCTGGGCGTTGTGGGTCGGAAGCACGAGCGTGCAGCGAAACGGCGGGCCGGGTTTACCGCGATCAACCTTGTCTGGCATCAATCGTTGTCCCGCGTGAACGTGAGCGGTGCGGGCCTTTTCATGACGAACCGAAATGGGAATTTACACCATAACGGCATCCAATGAGTCTTGACACTGCAAATCCACCCACCTAATTTCGTCATTCTGGACGCTTTGATGAAGGGACCATGAATGGTCGAGCGGGCGGGCCAAGATAACCGCGACAAGTATTTGATACAATTCGCCTGGATTCTCTGGGGGATGATGTTCGCGCTGGTCGCGGCCGAAGTCATACGGCATCCGGATATCAGCAATGAATGCCTGGTTTACGCTCCGGCGACGTCAAACTGGTGGGCCGGGCGCGATCTGTACGACACCACCACGATCGACGGGTATCTTTATCTTCCCCAGGCCGCCATTATCTACACGCCCTTTGCGATCCTGGGCCATCCGGTTGGCGATCTGATCTGGCGCTTTGTCGGGCTGACCCTTTTCTGTCACGGATTGTGGCGGATATCCAAGCTCCTGTGCCCGGACCATCTGCTGCGCATTTTTGCACTGGCCAGCTTCGTGGCGTTGTTGCCGACCTTCAACGCTCTGCGAAACGCGCAAGCCAATCTGCCCATCGCCGCCTTCATGCTTCACGCCACGGCGGACGTGATTCAAAAGCGATGGTGGCGGGCGACCACCTGGCTGGTGGTGGGATTTGGCCTCAAGCCGATCATTCTCGTGATGATTCTGCTCGCCGGGGCGCTCTACCGGCCGATGAGTTGGCGGCTGATATTGGCGCTGGTTATTTTGGCGTTGGCGCCGTTTGCAACGCGGGAATTTCATTACGTCCTCACGCAGTATCGACAATTCCAGATAAAGACGACGATCTCCGCCCAGCCCGATCGGGCCTTCAGCGATCTGCGCGGACTGTTCTGGGTCGTGGGGTGGGTGATCCCGATGTCGCTGTTCCTGTGGATGCAATTGATCGCGGCCGCGGCAACGCTGGCATTTTCCTGGATCGCGCTTCGCCGCTGGACTGAGCCGGCGGCAAGCCTCTTCGTGCTGGCGCTGTCGGCTTGCTATCTGATGCTCTTCAACCCCAGGACCGAGGGAAACTCTTACGTGATCTTGACGCCGATGATCGCGTTGCCCGCCGCCCTGCTGTTTCTGGATGGCCGGCGGCCAACAGCCGCGTGGACGCTGGTGGCAATCTCCATCTGGTTGACCGGCAATTTATGGGCATACGATTTGACGCTTCATTGGATGAAGCCGCTGGCGGGCATACTCTTCACCATTCTGGTCATCCGCGAGTTGCTCCGAAAGACCATACAGGATTGGCCGTCCGTGCAGACTGTTGGAAAACAGGGACCTCGCTAAATTGCCTTCTGGGCTGGTATTTGCGGTCAAATCGGCAATTACTGCACGATATTGATATTCATATCTCGTTTGTAATTAATATCTTACCGCTTTTATGAAGCGAAGATGAAAATTTTGACATGATCTGCTACTGTGCTGCCGATGAATAGGCATCGCGGGAGCTTTTCGAATCGGTGCGGGCACCGCTTTTGCGGTATTGCATGAATCCATCGATCGCCGTCGAGTACGCGAGGCGACCGGGGGCTGAGTGATGACGTTCAGCAGCATTTCACGCGCGATCAAATGTCCGAATGCGGGCGGCATCTCGATCGTGTTCCCCGTCTTCAACGAATCTTTCATCATCGAACAGGTCGTTCGCAATTATCTCGCTGAGTTTCAGGGACGCGTTGCGGACTTCGAACTGGTTGTGGCCGAAGACGGCAGCACGGATGACACCAAGGGCGTGCTGGAAAGATTGAGCCGGGAACTGCCCATCCGCGTTTACATGGGCGAGCAGCGCAAGGGCTATCAGCAGGCGGTGATTGACGCGATCGCGCTGGCGACGAAGCCTTGGGTTTTTGTCGTCGATTCGGATTATCAGTTTGCGGTGATCGACTTCTGGCGTCTGGAGCAACACCGCGACGCGTATGACCTGATCCTCGGGAAAAAATCGCCGCGGAAAGATCCGCTTTATCGCGTCCTGCTCTCCAAGGGATACAACCTTCTTTTGCGGCTGTTCTTTGGAGTGCCGTACAAGGACATGGACACCGGCTTTCGGCTGATCCGCAAATCGGTCGCGGATGAGTTGGCGCCGCAAGTGAAATTCATGTCCTTTTTCACGGCCGAATTCGTCGTCCGCGCCCACTACGCCGGCTACCGAATCGTCGAGGTGCCCGTCCCTCACTACGCCCGCAAGATCGGCAGCACGAGCATCTTCTACATCTCCAAGTTGTTCGTCATCTGCTTCCGGCAGTTGATCGGGATCTTCCGAATGAAGGCCGAGTTCAAGCGGCTCAAAGAACATCCGCCGAGAATGGTCAACGCCAGGAGCCCCGCCCCGTCGAATTCCGTCGTGCTTCGACCCGGAGGGGTGCAATGACCTCGAAGCTCGCGGAGCTTCGCCACACGGATGTGGATAGTCTACAAGAATCCACCTGGCTTGGCACGCGACTAACCGCCGTGGAACGGCGACTGGGGGAAGCGCCGACGGGATTCCTGGTCGCCCTGGCATGTTTCGCCTTCAGCCTGTTCATGATCTTTCCGATCCAACCCGCCTACGTGCTGCTTGGCGGCCGGATGGATTCCAACACCTTCGGCGACCTCACTTACACCAGCCGATTTTATTTCAGCTACATGCCCATCAGCCTGGACCCCACAACCAGGACCAAGACGATGTACCTGTTCACGCGGCATCGGGTCCTGGGGCCGCTGATTGCTCATTTCACGGGTCTCGGCGGACGCAAGAGCGTGCTTGTGCCGCTCGCGGCAAATTTCCTGCTGCTCTGGGCGATCTACGCCGCACTGCGAAAACGGGACCTGCCCTGCGACTTGTGCGCGATCATCACCGCGACGATGTCGCTGACGCTGGTGGTGGCTACCAGCCAGGTCTGGGCGGGATACCAGGATTCCCTCGGCTGCCTGGCGATCGCATTGGCGCTTTGGAGCGAGTCGATTCCGCTGGCGGCATTGGCATTTCTCGTTGGGATGTTCGCCGAAGAGCGCATTCTCGTCGCCGGGCCCCTGTTCGTGATGTGGCACGCGATGGAAGAATCCGAGGGACGTTGGTTCCGCCGGGCGGCGCTGAGATCGGCTAGTCTGGTGCTGGTCCTGGGCTTGTGGTTGATTTATTACGTTGCGCTTCAACACAGACAGTCCATCGGCATGAGCAGCGTCACAAGCGTGGCGTTTGAAGATTTCCGGCGCTACAAATCCTACGTCTGGCCCGGCTGGTACTACGGCCTCCGAGCGGCATGGCTCCTACCGGCAATCTTTATCGGACGCTGGTGCCTTCAGCGCGGCAAGCGATGGCGCGGGGCGCTGTTGGCGGCATTCATCGGCGCGGTACTTGCCATGTCGCTGAGTGTCGGCGACATCAGCCGGGTGTGCTGCCTGGCGTTTCCCGCGGTTCTGCTGGCCGCTGATTACCTCTACCGCAGCGGCGCCCAATCGCTGCGGTACTACGCGTTGGCCGCGCTGGGCCTGAATATCGTGAGCCCCTGTTTGTCGGTAACGCAATATCACGTGCGGTTCTTCTATCCGCTGCCGATCGCGGCGCCGGAGCTGATCCATCAACTGCACCACCCCGATTGAAGCCCATCCCGTGCGGCGTCTTTGCGCATTCCGAACACGACGTTAACGCCGTCCTTCCATTTATCGATCGGTCATATTTTTTTGCTGCGTATGCGCTGGCGGTGCTGTTGATATCCGGACCTTAATTCGGAGTCGCGGACCTTAACTTGTACAGTCCGTCCATCTTTTGACTTGGGAGGACTGTTATGCGCGAGGGTTGTTGTCGGATTTGGACAATAGGGATGATTTCGGCGGCGCTGGCGGCATCGACCGCCTTGGCGGCCGCTCCTTCAACGCAGCCATCTCCGATGGATCAACAATTGCTCGACCGGATCAGTACTCTGGAAGCCGAGGTGCATCAACTCAAGGCCCAGCAGCAGCAGATGCAGCAACCATTGCCGCAGCGCGAAGTGCCCGGGCAGGAATTCAACCAAGTCGATCCGCTGCCGCAGATTCAATCCGACGCCGACGAGCAGAGCAAACTCTTCGACTCCGGGCAGATCACCGCCGGATACGCCAACCGGCGATTCTTCATTCAAAGCGATGACGGCAATTTCGTGTTGCGACCGTGGATTCATATTGAGATTCGAGACAGCACCAGTTGGCGGCAGAATTTCTATCCAACGAACAATGCCGACGACACGGAAAATGGTTTTGAGATCAGGCGGGCGCGTCTGGGATTTGATGGGAACCTGTTCTCGCCCGACTTCACGTACTTCATCAATTGGGCGACAAACCGCGAGAATAGCACGCTGACGGTGACGAATTCCGCGGGGGCGACGGTGGGAACCACGACCTCGCCGGTGGGCGGTCTTCCCGTCCTGGAAGAAGCCTGGGCAAAATATAACTTCCACAATACGCCGTGGTACATCCACGTTGGCCAGATGCACGATCCGCTGGATCACGAGAATATCGTCGGATCGAAGTACCGCGCTCCAGAAGCCTCACTCCAGGGTGATATCTTTGGAAACACCGATACCTTCACCCAGGCCGCGACGGTGATTTTTGATAACAAGGGCTCGGTCCGCGTCGAAGCGGGCGTCACGGACGGCATTCGCGCCGCGAACACCAATTTTGAAGATTCGCCCAACACGGGCGTCGCCTACGATGGCGGCGTGGCGGGCCGCGTCGAGTGGAAGCTCATGGGGAATTGGAAGGACTACGATCAGCTCACCGCCCTGGGCGACAAGAAGGATCTTGTGGTGATTGGCTCAGGCTATGACTATTCCTACGCGGGGGGCGGATTCAACCAGCTTTCACATACGATTGACTTGCAGTACGGCAGCCCCAGCGGATTGTTTGCCTACATCTGCTACTTTGGCCGGTACACCGAGCATAATGTGGGCATCCCGAATACCAGCGGCGTTTCGGCATCGTTTGGGTCGTCAACGCCGGACTTGCATAAGGACACCTATGAGCCGTCCATTGACGCGGAATTCGCCTATCTCATGTGCGGCCATTTCGAGCCCTTCGCCCGCTATGAGTACATGTATCTCCGCGGGACCCCGGCCGGAAGCCAGAACAACGTGACCGATATTTCGCTCGGCCTGAATTACTATTTCTTCGGGCACAACCTCAAGTTCACGGGAATGGCCACGTACCTGCCGACGGGCATTCCGATCAACGACGACAGTTCGGACGTTCTCATCAGCAACCGGCATGCGGAGGTTGTAATCATCACGCAGTTGCAGTTGTTGTTATGACGCGAACTTGATTTGGCATTGTATAAAGGGGTCGGCAGTTCTGCCGGCCCCGCTTTATTTCTCGGGATTTTCCGGCGAGATTACCTCGCGGACGGTCGCCACGATCGCGGGCTGGGGCTTTCGGATCGGCGGAACCGCTTGATACGTTTCCCAACCGCCGCCTAGCCCTTTGTATAAAGCGATGAACTGGACAACCACGTCTTCCTGTGCCACGGCGTACTGATCTTGAAGAACGTACAGTTGCCTCTCGGCGTCGAGGACATTGAGGTAATCCGTCAAACCGCGGTCATATCGCTGTTGCGCCAGTTCAACCGCTCGCTCGCTGGCGGTGAGCGCATTGGCCAAATCGCGAAGGCGTTGCTGCTGGGCATCGTATGAATTGATCGCGTTTTCCACTTCCGCGACGGCGTCGAGGATCGCACGCTTGTAGCTGACAAGAAGCTCATGCGTCCGAAGATGCTCGATGTCGATCATCGCGTCGAGCGCTCCGAAATCGAGCAGCGGCCAGTATGCCGTTGGGCCGGCTGACCACAGAAAGCTGTTGACGCCCGGCACTCTGCCGAGCCCCTGCCCCTGCATTCCCACACCGGCGGTAACGGCCACGCGCGGGAAGAGATTGGCGGTCGCCACGCCAATTCGGGCGGTGCCGGCGGCGAGTTCGCGCTCTGCCTGGCGGATATCGGGCCTGCGGCGAATCAAATCCACCGGAATACCCGGATCGAATTTCTCCGGAACAACCGGCAACGGCGCCGGCTTGGCCAACTCCACATCCAGCGAGCCCGGATACTCACCCAGCAGAACGGCGATGCGGCGCTCGGCCACGGCGAGCTGGGCATACAGCGGGGCGATCTCCGATTGCAATGTCGCCAATTGCCGCCGGGCCAGCGCCAGGTCCAATTCGTTGGTCAGGCCGCGATTGAACCGCTCCTGCACGAGATCGACGCTCTGCTGCTCGATGCGAAGATTATCGGTTGCGATCGACAGCCTGGCTTGCAGATCGCGGTAATCCATATAGGCGCGGGCCACATCGGCGACGAGCGTGATCAAGACATCGTTGCGCTGCTCGATCATCGCCTGGGTTTCGTCGCCGGCGGCTTCGATCTCGCGGCGATAACGCCCGAACAAGTCGAGTTCCCATCCCGCGTCGAAGCCCACCACCTGAGTGATTTCCTTCAGGCCGGTGGTATTGGTCCCCGCGTTAAGGGGCCCCGAAACGCGGCCCTTGGTTGAATTGGTGCCGGAACCGCGCGCCGCCGCGCCGCTGGCTTCGGCCACCGGGAGCGCCCCGCCCAGGACGATGGTTTCATACGTTCGCGCCTCCTGTAACCGCGTCAGGGCAATTTCCAGATCGGGGTTGGCGACGATCGCGCGATCTACGAGAGAATCCAGTTCCGGATCATGCAGCGAACGCCACCAGCGGGTGATGTCCACCCGCCGCGTCGTGGCCCTCGCCAGCGCGGGCCGAGTGGTGGCGCGGGCGTTATAGGCATCGGGCATTGTCGTGGCCGGGGCGCGGTAATTCGGGCCGACGGTGCATCCCGACACCAGTCCTGCAAAGGCCAGAACGTACATTGCGCGAATCTCGGTCATGCCTGGCGACCCCTATTTGTGACCCGACGCATCAGACGAAATGTTCGCGATTAGAGATCCCGGCGGATGGGACGAGTTGGAAGATGCGACCGTTTGAGCCCGCGCGCGAGTCGCCGCGACGCGATCGCCATCGGCGATTTGATCACCGATGTTAAGCGCCACTTCCTGGCCGACCGACACGCCGGCGCCTATCTCGACAACATCTCCCTGGTCGCTGGCGATCGCCACGTTGTGAAAGGTGACTTTTCCCTGTTCATCCACGACGGCAACCTGCGGACCCGCTGACCGAAACACCAGCGCGCTTGCGGGTACCTGCAACAGACCGGATTGTTTCAACTGGAAGCTCACATGCACGTACATACCCGGCAGAAGAATCAGATCGGAATTGGGGATATCCACTTCGACTTTTAGCGTCCTGGAGCTGGTATCGATCGCGCGAGAACTACGGGAGACGGTTCCTTGAAAAACCCCGGCGGGCAACTCATCGGCAGTAATTTGAGCAGGGGTTCCTTCAATCATCTGGACGCTGGCGGACTCAGGCACATCGACGAATACGCGGATTCTGTCTGATTGCGCGACGGTGTAGAGCGAGGTTGTGCTGGAGGTACTGCCGGCAGTGACCAATCCTCCGATATCGATGCGCCTTGCGGTAACGATGCCGTCGAATGGAGCGGTCACTTGCTTGAACTGCGCCAAGGCGGTCAGGCTGTCGATATCGGCCTGATCGAGACTAACCTGCGACTCCGCCGCGGCTTCACGGGCAACGCTGCTGTCAAATTCAGCTTTTTTCTCGTCTCGTTCCTGATCGGAGACAACCCCTTTGGGCGAAGTCCACCAACGATCGTAGGTGGTCTTGGCAAAGGCAACATTGGACTGTTGCACCTTGACCTCGGCCTCTGAAGCTTTCAGCTTCGCCTTGGCGGCCATAAGCTGATCGTCCAATTCCGGTGTCTCAATCGTTGCCAATATCTGGCCCTTTTTGACGGTGTCACCGATATCTGAAACCCAGTCGGCGACATAGCCGTTCACCCGTGCATAAATCGTTGTTTCGTACCATGCCCGCGTCTCACCGGGCAGCATCAATGATTGCGTTCGCGGGGCATCCTGTACGCTGACAACGTCAACGGCCGGCGGTTCGTTGGCGGTCATGGTCGTTTGCTCGGCCAAAGCTTTCTCCCGCGCCGATGCGTTATGGCTGACGACGACGTAACCGGCAAACAAAGCAATCGCAAAAAGGATCGCGAAGACGCTCAATTTGAGCCCTGTGCGCGGCATAAAATCCGTCGCAACATGAGACTGCGCAGAAGGGGCTGGCGCGAAGATCGCGGTAGAATTGCCGTCGCGTCCTGAGTGAACCGCCTTCTCTGAATTCGGATTAGAGCTTTGCAAGAGTGGTGTTCTCCACGGAAAAAGCTCTCGGTCGGCGCACTAGACGATACATCGTCGGCACGAAGACAAGGGTCGCAAACGTGGCGAACAACAGGCCGCCGATCACAGCTCGGGCCAGCGGGGCATTCTGCTCCCCGCCTTCGCCCACGCCCAATGCCATGGGGATCATACCCATGATCATCGCGCCCGCAGTCATCAGCACGGGGCGCAGGCGCGTATAACCGGCGGTAATTGCCGCGGTGCGAGGATTGTCCCCGGCTTCCATCCGCTGATTCGCGAAGGTCACGACGAGAATGCTGTTTGCCGTGGTCAGCCCGATGCACATCAGCGAACCCATCAGCGCTGGAACACTGATCGGCGTTTGCGTCAGGAACAACATCCAAATCACGCCGGCAAGTGCGAATGGAACGGCCATCAGAACGATCAACGGATCGAGCCAGCTTTGGAATTGAATAACCATGAGCAGGAAAACCAGCACGACGGCCACGCCCATTCCGCTGAATAGTCCATTGAAGCTTTCGGTCATGGTTTGGATTTGGCCGGAGAGAATGACATGAAGACCGGTTGAAGGATTGGGGCTGTCCGCGGCGAGGACGCGCCGCAGGCCATTCGCCACGCGGCTAAGGTCGGCGCCCTGCACGTTGGCCTGAACGTCAAACACCGGGCGAATATTGAGCTGCGAAAGAATCATCGGGACCGTGCCTCGATCAATGCGGGCGACATTCATAAGCAATTGCCGCTGCGATGAATCGGACTTTGCCACGGGAACGGTCAATAGCGATGGAAGAGTATTCACGTGGTACTGGGGCGTCTGGACCAGAAGAGGATAGGTGACGTCGTTGCGGGGATTCAACCAAAAATTTGGAGATACCATCGCGCTGGAGCTGAGGGTTACGAGCACGCTGTTGGAGATATCTCTTTGCGTCATGCCCATTTCGCTGGCGAGCGTGCGGTCCACGGAAACCTTCAGCGCCGGCGCGTCAGGAACCTGGAAAATGTGCTCGTCGACCAATCCGGGAACCGTCCCGACGTCGTGCAGGATTTTCAAAGCAGCGGCATAATCCTGATCGTAATGCGGCCCGGTCACTTGAATGTCGATTGGAGCCGCTTGTCCGAAATTCAGCACTTGGTTCACGATGTCAGCGGGTTGGAAGAAAAATCGGAGTTCCGTGAAACGTTTGGGAAGCTCGCGGCGCAAATCCGCCATGTGTTGTTCGGTTGGCGTGTGGTTTTTCTTCAGCGCGATCAGGATTTCCCCGTCCATCGGCCCGACGGTGGCCGAATCGCTCAATGCGATGTTGATCCCGCTGTATGGCAGGCCGATGTTGTCTAGGACGACGTCGACCTGATTGTCGCCGACGATGTCGCGGATGGCCGATTCAACCTTGGCGAAATCTTCTTCCGTTTGCTCGATTTTTGTGCCGGCCGGAGCGCGCACGTGCAGGCGCATCTGGCCGGCATCGACGTTCGGGAAGAAATCCATCCCCAGCCTGGGAAACAAAAGACCTGACGCCGCCATTAAGACCAGGAAGAACGCGACGGTCGGCAGCGGACGGATCGTGCACCATGCAACCGCGGCGCGATACGTTTCTCGAAACCAGACAAAGCCGTCGTCGAAACCACGGTGAATCAGCTTGAATGGATTGGACGTCTTCCGATGCCGATGCGTCGGATCGTGATCCTCATGTATCTTAAGGTGCACGGAAGAGCGCATCAGGGATTTGAACAAAACCGGCACCAGAGTAAACGACAGAACCAGGCTTGCCAGCAGAGAAACGATCACCGACAACGACATCGGGCTGAACAGATATTTGGCGGTTCCTTCAAGCAGGAAGACGGGGACGAATACGATGCTGATCGCCAGCGTCGCGAGCATCGTTGGCGTGCCGACCTCGCCTGCACCATCGATGATCGACGATTCAAGAGGATGGCCGAGTCCCAGCCATCGCTCCATGTTTTCGATGACGACGGTTCCATTATCGACCAGAATTCCAACCGCCAGGGCAAAACCTCCCAGCGTCATGGTATTGAGCGTCTGGTGCAGGCAATACATCACAAGTATCGCGGTGATGACGGACAAAGGAATGGACGCCAGAATAATCAGCGTTAGCCGCCAATTTCCGAGAAAGAGAAGGATCATCAGCGCGGTCAGGGCCGCCGCCATCAGCCCGCTCATCACCACGCCGTTCAGGGCCGCCTTGACGAAGATGGATTGATCGAACAGCGCCCTGATCGACATGCCGCTGGGCAATAGATGCTCGATGTCCGGCAGCGCCTCGCGGATGCCATTGATCACCGAAAGCGTGGAGACGCCACCCGTCTTTCGAATAGTCATGAGCGCGCCCGGCCGGCCATTTTCGTCCACGGCGTTGGTCTGAACGATGTAACCATCGCGCACGTTGCCGATGTCGCGGACAAACACCGTTGTCTTACCCAGTGTCTTGATCGGGAAGCTATTCAGCGCCGCCACTGTTTCGGTGCTGTTGTTCAGGGGGACTTGGTAATCAATGTCGCCGATCTTGGCATCGCCTGATGGCGCTTGCAGGTTTTGATTTTCCAGGGCATTGACTACATCGTCGGGCGTCATTCCGCGGGACCGCAGCGCATCCATGTTGAGATCGACCATGATCACCCGCGGCTTCCCGCCATAGGGATATGGAACCTGAGCGCCGTGGACGACGGCCAGGTCCGGCCGAAGAACCTGCTGTCCAAAATCCGTCATTCGCTCGTCGGGCAGAAACCGGCTTGCCAAGCTTAGCTGAATGATTGGAACATCAGTCGCGCCATATCGGATAATCAGGGGCGGCGTAATGTTTCGCGGCATGCTCTTCAGCACGGTTTGGGCGCAGCTCGATAGCTGCGACACGGCCCGGCTTACGTCCGCGCCTTCGTGCAGATAGACCTTGATGACCCCAACCCCGTTGTAGCTGTTCGCTTCCAGACGAGAGATGTCGTCCACGAGCGAGGCCATCTGTCGTTCATGCTTGACGAGGATGCGATTCTGGATTTCCTCAGCGCTCATGCCGTTGTAAGTCCACACCACGCTGACAACGGGAATGTCGATCTCGGGGAAAATATCCACCGGCATGCGCATAGCCGCCCCGACGCCCAGGAGGCAAACCAGAATCAGCACCGCGAACACGGTGTACGGACGCTTTAGCACAAACGCGACGAGCGACATCGAGTATTCACTCCCCGAATCGGGTAGGCAGGATCTCCTGAACTCCGCTGCGGAAGCTCGACAAATCTCGCTTTTTCCACAGCGGCATATTGTCGCAGCGACATTTTCAACTAAAGCTGCGACAAGCCCTGTGGCGCATCACCATCTTTCCCGTAAGTCTATCCTAAACCCCGTCACAAGTTGCAAGAAATCTGAACCAATATTTGCTGCTACTCTTTGTTGATAAATAACTTGTGGTATTTCCTATATAATTACAAGGAAATCATATAACTCCTCTGTTTACAAACAGCAGGCAAATTGACAGTGTCCGGAGTAATAGATTATCTATTACTCAGATAGGAATAGGTGATGTCCAATAAAGCATGCGCGGATGGCGTGACTCGTTGGCATCAGTAGCATCTTGGCCCACCGCCGTAGCGCGGATTTAGCAACCTCGACACCCAACAAGGAGAAATCGGAAATGAAGAATAAATGGATCGCCGAAGGCGCCGTCGCAGTGAAACCAACCGAAGTTGGCGGAGCCACAAATCGCTTTCCACGGATCGGCAAGGGCCTCGGGCTCGTGATTGCGATATTCTTCGGAATTCATCCGGGTGCTTCGCGCGCCGATGACGCCGCCGCCACGCAGCCTTCCGTCCAACAGGACAACGCCGAACTGCGAAGCGAGGTCAATCAGCTCAAGACCAAGGTGGAGAAGTTGGAGGCGAATCAATCGGCTGGCGGTCAAACATCCTCGGCCGCTGTCCCGAATACCAACCAATCGACATTCTCCGCGTTCCATTTCACAAGCGGATACGATCCGGCCGTCGGTTTCGTGCTCCGCAGCGATGACGGGCAGTTTTCGCTGCATCCGGGGTTCGTGTTCGATTTCCGCAATATGACGAGCTACCGCGAGAAGCTGGTTCCCAACAGCGGCAGCGAAGTGCCCAAGCCGGGCTACACCACCGAAAACGGATTCGACGTCACGCGCGCTCGCTGGACGTTTGACGGCCGGGCCACACAAAACGTGAGCTATTTCATCCAGTTCCAGGACGATCAGGGCACGTCATTCGGTCTGCTCGATGCGTACTGGGCCTACCATTTCGGAAAAGATTCCCCGTTCGCGCTGAAGGTCGGACAATTCAAGGACCCCATCTGGCACGAGCGAAATTTGAGCGAGGCGACGCTGCTGACCGTGGATCGCTCGCTGGTGGAATATCTACTGGGCGGCGGACAAACCGGCCGCGTCCAGGGCATCGACCTGATGTACGATCAGGATCGCCTGCGGACTCAATTGGTTTTTCATGACGGATTCAACAGCATCAACACGAAATTCTTCGATGCCGGCGGGCTGGGCGCGGGCGTCGGCGGCGGAGCGGGTGTGACGCCGACCAATTTCGGGGCCAGCGGCCGCGCGGAAGTTCTCCTCATTGGCAACCGAACTCCTGATTTCAATCCGTACACGGAATATGACAAGCAGTTCACCGCTCTGAACGACAAACAGGATATCCTCGTCCTCGGCGGCGGCGCGGATTTCACGCAGGCAAGCTCCGACGACGTCCTGTTTCACACCGCCGATCTGCAGTACGACACGGCGTGCGGATTCTCAGCTTACGGGGCGTACCTGGGCACGTACCGCGATCTGCACACCAACGAGGGCGTGGTCAAGGGATTCTATTACGATCCCGGCTTCCTCTTTCAGTTGGCGTACCTTGTCACACCGAAAATCGAGCCCTTTGCGCGGTACGACTATACGTATTTGCCCCTGGGCTCCACGACCGGCCTGCTGACCGGGGAGGCTCAGGAGATCACCGTCGGAGCAAACTATTACCTATACCACCAAAACCTGAAGTTCACGCTGGACGCCTCCTGGCTGCCGAACGGCGCCCCGAGTGATTCAGATGCCCTGGGAATCCTCAAGGACAGCGGCCACGAGGAGTTCGTCGTGCGGGCACAGTTCCAGCTTGCTATATGAGGAGCAAGTCACTGCCTGTTATTTGAATCCGCCGGTCGGTTCTTTTGGAATCGACAATCCCACGATGCCGACGCGAGCGTCAGATCGCCAGTTGCGCCTGCGCGCGGACGACTGCCTCGCCGTGGCCGTTGCTCACCAGTACGCCCGAACCATTGTCGTCCACGGGTGAGCCGTTGGGCAGATACGTTCCATCGAGGGTTAATTTGAGGTTCTGGCCGTAGAAATAGTAGTTTGTGCCCACCGTGAATTCGTGGACATTGGTGTTGGTCTTGGTTGTGAATTCATTGCCGTCGAGCTTCAGATAATCATATCGGCCAAAGAACTCCAAATGCTGGTCGCACACGAGGTAGCTGATCTGCGCGACGCCGCTGGAGTCGAAGGCGTAGCGCGCGGCGGTTCCGGTGTGAGCCGTGTATCGACCGATATATGCGCCGTATAAACCCAGGCCGCCATGGTTCCATTGGATGTCGACCGATTGACGGATGGCGTCGGCGGGGTCCGCTTCGGTCCAATCCAAACCCGCTCCCGCCACCAACAGATCCTCTTTGTCTCCCAGCGAAGTGAATTGATCGTAATCCTTCCACTGACCGGTGAATTTGTATTCGCCGCGAGCGCCGATTCCAAAGTTGGCGGACCTCGTCGGATAGTCCTCGAAGTTCACGTCATTGACGCCGTATCCGTTGGTGAAGTCTGCCTTTCCGCGAAACGCATCGTGATTGTCGAAAATAGCCATGACGCCTTGGCTGAAGGCCTCGCCGTTGGCCAGGATGTCGTCGGTCAGCGTGCGGTCGGCGGCAAGAAGCGTGCGGTCAAACACGAGCTGTTCGTGAGCGAATGGGCTCTTGAACTGACCGGCTTGGACGTACCACGGGGTATCGGGAAAGTGGTATTTCACCCATGCGTCAAAAAGCGAGGCGTCGCCGCCGGTCCGATCGGTTTGAATGAAAATGCGATACGTCCAATCCGGAGTGAATACATTGCCGTCAAACCCCATCTGCATGCGGCGAATTTCAAAGCCGTTCTGGGTATCGCTCGCGTCATCGGACTTGGCGTTATCTCGCCAGTTTGTGACGTCGCGAACCTGCAACAGAAGAAATGGATGCAAAACAAAGTTGCCGTCGTCGCTGGCGATGATGAAGCCTTTGGACGGATCATATCCCGAACCGATTGGAGATTCGGTGAATAGCTGACTGTGCCGGTCGGCATCGCGAATCAGGCTGGCATTCAAGTCCGCGGCGCTCTGAGGGGATGTTGACGATGCCGATTGTGCCTCAAGCCTCTTCTCCAACTCCCGCTCGTGAAGCTTCATTTGGTCCATTTGCGTGCGGAGATCCTGTACTTCCCTGCGCAAATCGGAGGACGCGTCCTGGGAAGGCTGCGAACTGGGGACCGCGGATCGGGCCTCAACCGAAATACCGGAGACGGCAACAACCAGCATGGCGATTGAACTCCGCAACAGCCGCGTTTTCAGCGTTCTCAAGTGATTTTTCTCCATCGGCGGCCCAACCATTAGCGTAATATACGAATGTATATAACGAGAGGGACGGTAAATGGAAAAAAACCTTCCGATCTCAACAGTTGCGCCAAGACGGGGTTCCCGCCCTTACCGCAAAAACCCGAAGTTCACGCCGGACGCCTCCTGGCCGCCCAACGGCGCCCCGAGCGATTCAGGGTAAACTATCCGCCGTTCCGTATGCCCGCCCCGGCAAGCGTACAGCGGGGCGGTTGGGGCGGATTCTTGGAACGTGACGAAGGAGAACCCATGGCGCTCAGCGCTCGCAACCAGTTTCCCGGCAAGGTGGTCTCGATCAAGCACGGCGGCGTGATGGCCGAAGTCGTCATCGACATCGGCGGCGGACACGAGATCGTCTCGCTGATCAGCGTTTCCTCGGCCAAGCGGCTGAGGTTGAAAAAGGGGAAGCCGGCCGTCGCGGTCATCAAGGCCACGGAAGTCATCGTCTCCTCCGACCCGGGCGACGAGTAATTCGCCGTGGCTCGCAAACGAAAACAGCATCGGGCGTCCGGCGGCGGGATCGTTCTCCGCGGGAGGGTGTGGGTGGAGATCGCCCGCGCCGCCGCCTTCACCGAAGCCGGCGCCGACCTGCTGGAGCAGATCCAAGCCTGCGGCTCGCTCTCGGAAGCGGCGCGTCGTCTTCATTTCAGCTATCGACGGGCGTGGATGCTCATCGACGCCATGAACCGCCTTTGGCCGGAACCTCTGCTCAAAACCGCCGTCGGCGGCAAGCGCGGCGGCGGCACACGCCTGACCGATCTGGGCCGCGACGTTTTATCCGTTTATCGCAATCTCCAGGTCCAACTGGAACATCTGCTAGACCAGGCCACTTCCGATTTTTCGATGGCCGGGCGAATTCGCCGCGATTCTTGAATTAAAAGCGATTCAAGGCCGACGCGACCGCAAACCAATGCGGCCTTCTGTGGGGGCATTATCCTCGCAGCGCCGCAGCGCGCTCGGCGGCCTGCTGGGCCATTCCGCGGCAGACCAATTCGCACAGGTCGAAGACCAGCGGCAATCGAATCGAATAGATCGCCCGGTTCCCGTCTTGTCGACGGGCGATGATTCCGGCCGACAGGAGAATCCCGAGCTGCTTCGACGCGTTCGCCTGCTTCAAATGCGACCGTTCGACTAACTCCCCCACGCTCAACGGGCCGTCTTGGAGAATCTGCAGGATCCGCAGGCGGCTGCCCTCGGAGAGCACGGCGAAAAGCTCGGCCACCGCCTGCAGTTGCGCGGCGTCGAGCGATGGGTGACCGCCGCGCGATCGATGCCCGGATGTGGATTCAATTCTCATGTCCCGCTCTCTTGATTATATCACTACATATTCATATAGTAATTCTAAGTGCCGCCGGCGTCTTTCGCAAGGCGGCAAAACGGTTTCCTTTTGGAGGCAACTCTATGTCCAGCAACGCAAAGACCTATTACGAGAACAACGCCGCGGCGATGAAACCCGTTCGGACCTC
>Ga0116134_1000550_pt1 | contig 19421 bp, 14 predicted proteins | sample June2015DPH_19_5_FD_89737 | JGI IMG/M metagenome (GOLD analysis project Ga0116134, IMG submission 89737) | Peatland microbial communities from SPRUCE experiment site at the Marcell Experimental Forest, Minnesota, USA - June2015DPH_19_40 | ecosystem: Environmental > Terrestrial > Soil > Wetlands... | reverse complement strand
CGTCGAGCAACCCGGCAATTTCAGTCGCGTGCTCAATGGTGAACTGTGCCGTCCCGTTTTCGTAGAGTCCTCCACGCTGTTTCACCCAGGCGGCCACACTGTCGTCCACGTTCGCGAATCGCGCCAGCACCTCGCTGCGCGAAGCGAAAGCATTCCGTACCAGCTCATCCCTGGTTCCCAGGGCAATGATGCGCCCATGATCGATGATCGCGATGCGATCGCACAGCCGCTCCGCTTCCTCCATGTAGTGGGTCGTGTAAATCATGGAAATCCCCTCATCGCGCAGCTTCTCGATCATTTCAAATATGCGATTGCGCGATTGCGGATCGACTCCGACCGTGGGTTCGTCCATCAAGATCAGTTTGGGACGGTGGATCAGTCCGGCTGCCATGTTCAGCCGTCGTTTCATCCCTCCCGACAAATTCTTCACGGGTTCTTGCGCGCGGTCGGTGAGCGCCGCCCAGTCCAGACACCATGCTACCGCCGTTTTCAGGGCGCCACGTCGAAGGCCGTGATATTCCCCGAATGATTCCAGGTTTTCGCGGCAGGTCAGCTTCGGATAGAGCGCCAGTTCTTGCGGAACCCATCCCAGTGCCATGCGCGCGCCAGCCGAATCGGCCCGCTCGCCAAACACCAACACCGTACCCGCGTCCGGGATGACGCGGCCGACGATACTGCGAATCAGCGTGCTCTTGCCCGCTCCATTGGGGCCGAGCAATCCCAGGCATTCCCCGCTCTTCAATTCCAACGTAACGCCGTTGACCGCAGTCAACTCGCCGAAGCGTTTGACCAGTCCCTCAATCTGCAGGGGCAACAACAATAATGGAGACGGAATCGAAACGACCGGTGCAGACGCCATTCATCCTCCAAGTCTACCGATCGTACTGTCAGGCGCAGTTAGCCGTCAAAACGAATTCACCGCCGAGACGCCGAAAGCGCAGAGGAAATTCCTCGCCAAAGCGAGCAGAGGAAAACTGCGGAACCGTAACCGGATGATTTCCCCTGTGCTCCTCTGTGTCCCCTGTGGTAAAGATTTTGGACGTTAGACCTTACTCCAAAGTTCTTCCCGCGGATCTTCAGGGTTGAGCTTGGCCAGCTCCCGCAACAGCTCTTTGGTCTTCTCATCGCGGGGCATGGGGACGTGGATCTTTACTTCGACGATCTCGTCGCCGCGGACTCCGTCTTGGGTCGCCGACGGCACGCCTTTTTCGCGCAGCCTCAGCTTCTGGCCCGACTGCGTCCCCGGAGGAATCTTCAGCACGCTTCGGCCGTCAATGGTAGGCACTTCAATCTTCGATCCCAGCGCCGCTTCTACCACCGTCACCGGCACGGTGATGCGGATGTCGTCGCCCTCGCGATGGAAGAACGGGTGTTCGCCGATGCGGATGATCACGTAGAGATCGCCGACCCCGCCTCCCCGCAGCCCGGCATTGCCTTTGCCCGCGATCCGAATCCGCTGTCCGTCACGGGTTCCCGCCTTGATGCGGATCTCGAGCGGATCGGTACGCTCCACGCTGCCGTCGCCGTGGCAGACCGGGCAGGTCGAAATATTCTTACCCGTCCCATGGCAGCGCGGGCAGGTGACATTGAACTTCATCCGGCCACCCGTCTGTTCAATCGTTCCCTTGCCATGACACTGCGGACATACCCCCGGAAGTTCGATGTATCCATTGCCGTGGCAGTTTCCGCAGACATCGCGCCGGGCGATATCCAGCTTCATCACCCCGCCGCGGATTGCCGTCCAGAACGGCACGTTGACCATGTACTCAAGATCGGTGCCCGGTTCCGGACCTTCTTCGGCGGCCCCACCCCGCCCGCCGCCAGTGAAAATGCTGGAGAAGATGTCTTTGAACCCGCCGCTCGATCCGCTGGGTCCCTTTCGTCCGCCAGCGCGCGCGCCCTCGAACAGATCGGAAAAGTCAAAGCCGCCGAAATCAACGTTGCCTTGTCCACCAGGATGGTGGCCGCCCGCAAAGCCTCCGCCAAAGTCACCGGGGCCAGCGCCAGCCCCGGGCTGTCCGCCGCCGCGCGCATAGGCGTCCGCCGTAGCCGGATCGATATTGTCAGAGTAGAACCCAAGCTGGTCGTAAATCTTCCGCTTCTTGGGATCGCTGAGGACGTCGTTGGCCTCGGAAAGCGTCTTGAACTTTTCTTCCGCGCTCTTGTCGCCGGGATTGACGTCAGGATGATACTTGCGCGCAAGTTTGCGAAACGCCTTGCGGATGTCGTCAACCGAGGCGGACTTCTTCACGCCGAGAACGCCGTAATAGTCTTTGTCTTTGGTTTGGGTGGCCATGGTCTAGCTGTCAGTTCGTATCATCGGCGCAACCACTGATTGTGTCATCTTGAGCGCAACTTTGTCATTGGCGAAGCCAATTCCAAAGTGGAGTCGAAGAACCCCATGTCTGTCAACACCACCAGAGGAAGCGCAGGGCGTCCTCACTGTGCTGCAATCGACTGGCCGGCGAACGCCATTTCTGCGCCCCACTTTTCCGCCAAGTCCTCCCAGCGTCGATTCATTGACTCGATCAGAACAATCTTCTTCATCCGCCGCCATCCCTTGAGTTGCTTCTCTCGATCGATTGCTTTGAGAACGTCATCGAAACTCTCCCAGTAGACTAGACGATTGCAGTGGTATTTACGGGAGAAACCTTCAATTGTGCCGCTTTTATGCTGCATGACGCGCACGTATAGATTATTCGTCATTCCGATGTAGAGAGTGCCTGTGCGGCTAGCGACGACGTAGACCCAATATTTCTTGTCGTCGGTCACTCTAACCTCGCTCAATATATTCAAACTATGTCATCTTGAGCGGAACATGGTCGTCGGCGAAGCCGACGACCATGCGGAGTCGAAAGACCCCGGCTCCGTTACTTCAGGCAATGCCGCTGCAGGGAATTTTCCCCGTAACGCCGAGGTGTGTTCGCCGGCCGCATCGTGAAAACACTTTGCCGCGTTCAAGGTAGCTCACGCGGATACGGGGTTCTTCGACTCAGCGAGACCTTCACTTCGTGAAGGTCTTGCTACGCTCAGGACGACAATTCTGAAAAGACGCACCAACAACTCAGTTCACCACTTCTTTCTCTTGCTCATCCACCGCGACCGTGAACGCCTCAAATGGCGAGGCATCCATCGACACGGGAATCCGCTGCACTCCCGTCGCAGTGGGCGCGAAGCAATACCAGCGTCCCTCTTCCGGGATAAAGTTCACAAAAAACATCTGTCCATTCACTTCAAATCTCAATTCGCTTTCCTCTTTCCTGGGCCGACTGCCGATCCCTCGCTTCGCTCGGGATGACGATGACAACTTCTAACGACTTAGATGCGGATTGGGGGCGCTCAACGCGCCCCCAATCCAGAAGCCAGAAGCCGATTTACTTCTTGTCTTCGACATCCACGTACTCGGCGTCGATTACGCCTTCGTCCTTCTTCTGGCTCGCGCCGTTCGTGCCCGGCGCCGCGCCTGATCCGTCAGTCGGACCCGCGCCGCCAGCTCCCGGAGCCGCTCCCGGAGCCGCCTGCGTCGCCTTATACATCTGCTCCGCCAGCTTGTGCGACGCCGTCGTAAGCTTCTCTCGCGCCGAATCCATCTGCGCCTTGTCGCCGCCTTCGATGGCCTTCTTAGCGTCCGCCAATGCGTTCTCCACGTCCCCGCGCTCCGTGCCTGAGATCTTGTCGCCATGCTCCTTCAGCATCTTCTCGATGTTGTAGACCATCGAGTCGAGCTGATTCTTGGCCTCGATCTCTTCGCGCCGCGTCTTGTCTTCGGCCGAGTGCGCGTCGGCTTCTTTCGCCATCCGCTCCACTTCTTCCTTCGACAAGCCCGAAGACGACGTAATCGTGATCTTCTGATCCTTGCCCGTTGCCATATCTTTCGCGGTCACGTTCAAGATGCCGTTCGCGTCAATGTCAAACGTCACTTCAATCTGCGGAATCCCCCGAGGCGCCGGCGGCAGCCCGGTCAAATGGAACTTCCCCAGCGTCCGGTTCTGCGCCGCCAGCGGACGCTCGCCCTGCAGCACATGCACCTCAACCGAAGTCTGACTGTCCGCCGCCGTAGAGAACGTCTCCGTCTTCTTCGTCGGAATCGTAGTGTTCCGCGGAATCATCGGAGTCGCCACGCCACCCAGCGTCTCAATCGACAAAGTCAGCGGAGTCACGTCCAAGAGCAGCAGGTCTTTCACCTCGCCCTTGAGCACGCCGCCCTGGATCGCCGCGCCAATGGCCACGACTTCATCCGGGTTCACGCCCTTGTGTCCTTCGCGTCCAAACAGCTCTTTTACGATCGCCTGAATGCGCGGCATGCGCGTCTGTCCGCCCACCAGCACCACTTCGTTAATCTTGCTGGCGTCGATCCCCGCATCTTTCAGACATTGCTTCGACGGTCCCACCGACCGCTGCAAAATATCTTCGATCATGGTTTCCAACTTGGCCCGGGTCAGCTTCTTGACCAGATGCTTCGGCCCGGAAGCATCCGCCGTAACGAACGGCAGGTTGATCTCGGTCTCCATGGTGGTCGAAAGCTCGATCTTGGCGCGCTCCGCCGCGTCCCGCAGACGCTGCAAAGCCATCTCGTTGCCCTTGCCGCGCAAGTCGAGGCCTTCATCCTTCTTGAACTCATCAATCAGCCAATCCACCAGCCGTTGGTCGATGTTGTCGCCGCCCAGGTGCGTGTCGCCGTTGGTGGCCTTCACTTCGACCACGCCTCCGCCCACCTCAAGAATCGAAATATCGAACGTGCCGCCGCCGAAGTCGTACACCGCGATGGTCTCGTCCTTACCCTTGTCGAGCCCGTAGGCCAGCGCCGCCGCGGTCGGCTCGTTGATGATTCGCTTCACGTCGAGCCCGGCGATTCGCCCGGCATCTTTGGTAGCCTGCCGCTGCGCGTCGTTGAAATAAGCCGGTACGGTGATGACCGCGTCGGTGACTTTCTCGCCGAGATAGTCTTCCGCCGCCTTCTTCAGTTTCTGCAGAATCATCGCGGAGATCTCCGGCGGGGTGTACTTCTTGCCCTGGGCCACGATCACCACGTTGTCGGCGTCCCGCTCAACCTTATACGGGACCATCTTCAATTCTTCGCTCACCTCGTCATAGCGGCGTCCCATGAACCGCTTGATCGAATACACGGTGTTCTCAGGGTTGGTGATGGCCTGCCGCTTAGCGACCTGCCCCACCAGCCGTTCGCCGGTCTTCGTAAATCCAACCACTGAAGGCGTAGTCCGGCCGCCTTCTTCATTAGGGATAACTTTCGGCTCTCCACCCTCCATAACCGCAACGCAGGAATTGGTGGTGCCCAGGTCAATTCCAATAGTCTTGCTCATAACGTATCCTCCGATACATATAAGTGCTTTAAAATGAATATGATGACTATTACGCCCAAGTAGATGCTATAACCTGAGCGAATCACTGTCAAGGTTTTAGATGCTATGGGAGTGAAGAAGTTGCGTTAGCTTTTTCCAGTGGAGGGACGGGCGTCTCGCCCGTCCAAGCCGAGCAAAGCTCGGCCCGCCTTTTCGACCCTGCCCGACCCTGTAATCCTCAGCAGAGCGGGGTCAGGTGCGAGGCGGATGACCCGGTCATAGGAAGAATCCCGACACGTCCTACCAGGTCCGCCCCCGTATCTTTCTGCGTCGACATCAAGGGCTAAGCGCGTTACATTTACGGTGGAGATGCGGCATCTCCCGCCCTTATGCGCTTTCGTCTTTTGTACCTGGGAACCATAACCACGCTGTGCTTGCTGGCTGCGGCCAGCGCCTGGCCGCAAGACCGGGGGACGCAATCAGGACAGATGGCGTCACCAAACACCGGACAGTTGATGATGACGCCGGTCACGACTTCAATCAGCGGCTCCCTGGGAGGCCTTCTGGTTGCTGTCTTTGGCGAGGACCGGACTGTTCTTGATCGTCAGGCGGTCGTTAAAGCCGTCCACAAAGATAGCCTGGAGACATCCTGGCAAACCACCGGCGACCACGCCGAAGCTACCCTTAGCCCTTCAAGGGTCGGGACATACGAGATCGAGGTGAGTGCCGTTGGATATCTGACCACGACATCGCAAGTGGTGATTCCCGACATCGTCAACCATTACAGAGTGGAAATCAATTTGAAGAAAGACCCTACCGCCATCGAATTGAGCGTGCCCACTCCGCCGCAGATGCCCGCCAAGGCGCGCAAACAAATGAGTCAGGGCGTCGCCGACCTCAAGTCGGGAAAGTTGAAGCAAGCTCAGAAGCACCTCAATGCGGCGAATCAGTTGGTTCCCTCCAACCCGGAGGTGAAGTTCCTGCTAGGCTACTTGTCCTTTCAGCAAAAGGATTTCAAGCAGGCGGAAGCTTATCAGATCGACGCTTCCACTCTTGATCCCCGCAATGTCCAGGCCCTCGCTCTCTTGGGCAGATTGCAAATTCAGCGGCAGGACTACGCGGCAGCAGAAAAGACCCTGGGGCAGGCGACCACGACTGACCCCGGTTACTGGATGGCCCATAGCCTTTTGGCCGAGACTTATCTGAAGCAGCAAGAATACGAGAAGGCTCGCGAGCAGGCTCAACTCGCCATTGACAGGGGTAGGGGTGCGGGCAACTCGGCGGAGATCGCCCTCGGACAAGCTCTCGAAAAGTTGGGACGCGATCAGGAAGCGCTGCAGGCTTACAGGAAGTTCGTGACCGAGTCGCCCTCAAGCCCGATGGCAGCGCAGGTGCGCACCATGTATAACGATCTTCGACAGCGCGTTTCCAGTGCGCCCGGAAACTCTCAGCCTGTCCCCAAGGAAGCGTCCTTTTCGCCAGGCGCCGATGCGCTCCTCGCCGCCAGCGAACCTGGGTTCTCCACCAGGACCTGGGGACCGCCGGGCATCGATGACGTGAGGCCACTCGTCGCTGAAGGGGTCACCTGCCCCTTTGAACAAGTGATCCACGAAGTGGGCGAGCGCACAAAACAACTCCTCGACGATATCGCAAAGTTTAGTGCCATCGAGGACTTGCTCCACGAAGACCTCGACGCACTGGGCCATCCCATAACCAGAACCGTGCTTAAGTTTAATTACGTCGCCTCCATTTCGGAGCCGCAACCCGGTGTGTTTGATGTCGGCGAGTTTCGTAGTCCCGGCACAGACAGTTTTCCCGACCAGATCGCCACTCGTGGACTGCCCTCCGTGGCGCTCATCTTTCATCCCGACGAACGCGATGATTTCCAGATGGTCTGCGAAGGGCTGGGCGACTGGCACGGAGAGGCGACCTGGCTGGTCCGGTTTCAGCAGCGCGAGGATCGTCCCCGCCGCGTGCAAGACTACAAAATCGGTCGCGACTCCTATCCCATCAGCCTGAAAGGCCGAGCCTGGATCTCCGCCGATGGGTTTCACCTCGTGCATCTCGAATCGGATCTGATCAGCCCGATGCCCGAGATAAGACTGCTAGGCGAACATATCGCCGTCGACTACGCTCCGCAACTGTTCCAGAAGAAGAGTGTGCAACTTTGGTTGCCTAAGAATGCCGAGCTCTACTTCGACTTCCGCGGCCACCACTACTTCCGTCGGCACAGTTTCGACCACTTCATGCTCTTCTCGGTGGCAGCGGAAGAAAAGCCCAAGGAAAAAGAACAGGGAGCAGTCAAAGAACCGCCCGCTCCGCCGCAGTGAGGCCCGCCGCTCGAACACCCTCCCCAACCCTGTCATCCTGAGCGCAGCCGGGTCATGCGCGAAGCGCATGATACGGCGGAGTCGAAGAGCCTGCCCTGAGCGAAGCCGAAGGGACCCCTACACCCTTTGCGCTCTGGCGGGTGCCCCCCCATCTCCGCCGCGAGCATAACGCGAGTTGTCCTCAAATCTTGACAGAGGAATCGGGGATGCCCTAGGGCACGCTGATCTCGGTACTGGGAAGGTCTCGCCCCGTCTAATCCCCGGGAGTTTGGACGTAAGTCTCTCCGTATGGGTAGAAGAGTTCCTTGCGGCCTCAACTCTGCCGCAAAGCCAAAACCCACCGCCTCACGTTTTTACAAACTGTTTACCTCGCGGCGACAGACTCCTGCGCCATTTCTTGTATAAACGCTTTACTTCAGTTTGAAAGGATGCACCTCACATGAAACTCACAAGGTTTACGGGATCATTGAGTTTGTTTCTGGTTCTCTTCGGTGCCAGCCTCAACCTGCGCGCGCAAAGCTGGACGTTTACCGGCAGCATGGAGACCACACGCGCCAACCACAGCGCAACCCTCCTCCAGAGCGGCGAGGTCCTAGTCGCCGGTGGCCGTCAGAGAGGCAATTACGGGCTCGCGACTGCGGAGCTATACAACCCCACCAGCGGAACGTTTAGCAGCACCGGAAGCTTGAATACCGGCCGCAATGGCCACACCGCGAATCTACTCAACAACGGACAAGTGCTCATCGCTGGCGGCGCGGATGAAACCAACGATCAGGTCACCTGCCTCGCCAGCGCAGAGCTCTACAACCCCTCGACCGGAAAGTTCACCGTTACCGGAAGCATGCACACCACGCGCTGTGGCGCCACGGCCACGCTGCTGAACAATGGCACGGTCCTCGTTGCCGGAGGATCCACGAATGGCACCGTGCTTTCCAGCGCGGAACTCTATAATCCCTCGACCGGAACCTTCACGCTGACTGGGAGCCTGAATGCAGCGCGGGCTGCGCACACCGCGACTCTTCTGGCGAGTGGCGAAGTCCTGATTGCAGCCGGCGGCAACGCCACCACTAACTTTGCCAGCGCTGAGCTCTACAACCCCTCGACTGGGACGTTCACACTTACCGGAAGTTTGAACACGGCGCGCGCCACCTTCACGGCAACCCTCCTGACCAACGGCGATGTCCTGGTCGCGGGGGGCGAGAACAGCGGCAACATCTGGCTTGCCAGCGCGGAACTGTATAACCCTTCGACCGGTAAATGGTCTGTCACCGGAAGCTTGAATAAGTCCCGCTTCGGCCAGACGGCCACGCTGCTAAACAGTGGCGAGGTGTTGATCGCCGGCGGTAATCACACCGGGTCCATTTCCAGCGCCGAGTTATACAACGCATCGAGCGGAACGTTCAGCGTTACGGCCAGTTTAAATACCCCGCGCCAGGACAGCGCAGCGGTGTTGCTGACCAATGGAGAGGTGCTGGTCCCGGGAGGCTATGACGGAGACGGCGGCAACAATGGTTATGTCGCCACCGCCGAGCTTTTCCAGCAGTGAGGCATCGCAAAAAACGTCCGCACAGCCCCATCCTTGCGCGTTCTGCGCGAGGGTGGGATTCCACGCCTCGTCAATCCCAGGATTTTGGGGAATGTACACTAGATACACCTCAACCCTTCCTCGACTTAGCTTGACATGTGCCGCACATGAAAGTATGTTCATAGCATGTCGAAGATGATTCAGCTTCGGAATGTGCCGGATGCCCTGCATCGCACTCTAAAGGCCCGTGCCGCAACCGCGGGCATGTCATTGTCAGACTATCTGCTCGCAGAGATTAGAGAGATCGCAGAGCGGCCAACTCTGGCCGAGTTCCGCGCTCGTCTGCATCAGCGCGAACCGGTTGCCGCCCAACTCGATACTGCCCGCATGGTGCAAGAAGAACGGGCAGGGAGATCATAAGAAGGAAGAGCGCAAGTCCGATGACGGATGAACGATGACCGGTGATCGCCTGTGATCGTCCTCGATGCCTCCGCCGCCATTGACTGGCTGCTTCAGACCGTTGCAGGACAGCGCATTGAGCGGCGGATTTACGCGCATAACGAATCCCTGCATGCCCCTCACCTCCTCGATCTTGAAGTCGGCCAGGTACTGCGGCGTCTGGTGCGGGAAGGCACGGTCTCAACCGACCGCGCCGATCAGGCAATCGAGGACTTGCTCGACTTGCGAATCACTCGGTATCCTCACTTCGTTCTGCTGCCCCGGATTTGGCAGCTGCGTCACAATCTGTCCGCATATGATGCGGCATACGTCGTGCTTGCCCAAAAACTCGGCGCTCGCTTGGTTACGCGCGACAGCCGGCTCGCGTCTACATCCGGTCACGCCGCGCCCATCGAGTTGTTTTGATTCAACAGTGCCGGCTGCCCCAGAGCCTGCCCTGAGCTCGTCCAAGAACCTCGCGCTTTTCGAGACCCGGGAATTCCACGGGCGTGTCAATACCCGCGAGCTTGTTTGACGCGGCGCTGGGTTTCATGATTTTCATAACAACGATTTTTTCATCACAAACAGGCTGTGAGCGCCATCACAGACAAGCAACCCAATCGATGCGACAATGCTTTCTGAATGGGGCAGTTTCGAGGTGTACCCGTCAACTAAGACGAACTTCGAAGCTGCCCCAAAACCATTTTCAGAGCAATTTGAGGAGCTAAGTCCTTATTCCGGAATACTTTGCCTGTAAGTCATTTAAACTCAAAGACCTGGGAGGTCAGAGATCAACTAACCTAATGATTCCAAAGCCCTTAGTAGGGTGGTATGGGGGGAGGGGGGTACCCCCCGATTGTTAATCCGAGCGCCCCATCCGAGTCATTACGGGCGGAGCCCAGCCGAGCCACTCGCGAACTCGACCATCGACAGGATCTCCAGCGGCTCCGGCCGATCCGTGTAGTCCTCGTTAACGGAGGCGAACAGGATGGTGCTATCGCGGTCGACAACAAAGGTTGCAGGAATAGGCAGTTCCCAGCTGGAGTCGCCGTTAGCGAAGGGCAGGTTAACGAAAGTGCTGCGGTAGAGCCCTTGCTGTTCTTCGGGGACGCGGTACACCAGTCCGAACTGCCGCGCGAGTTGGTTGTGAGTGTCCACCAGCAGCGGGAAGGCGAGCTTGTGCTGCTCATGCATGAAGAAGGCCTGCTTCTCCGTTTGCGGGGAGACGGCGACGAGCGACCCTCCGGCGGCTTCGATCTCGGCGGTGATGTAGTTCATGGCCTCCATCTGGCCAACGCAGAATGGGCACCAGTGCCCGCGAATGAACGAGAGAACAAGGCGTCCTTTGGCGAGAAGATGGGCAGAGGAAACGAGCTTGCCGTTGTGGTCCGGGAGTTCGAACGAGGGAGACTTGGCGCCAACCTTGAAGATGCTGAGCGCCTGCGCTGCGAGTCCCTGAGCTTTGAGGTCGGCAACGGCGCGGGCATGGACAGCCTGCACGTCCGCGGGAACGTACTTGGCAATCAGTTCCTTCCGCTCAGCAAGGATTTCGCGTAGCGGGCGCATGTCGCTGTAGGAGCCAGATTCCTGGAGAGAGCGCCACTTCATAAGAGTAGTGGTCGGTTGAAGATTAAGGCACTGAGAACCGAGAACTGAGAACTGAGAACTGATTCCTACATTCCCGGGAACTTCATCCCCGCCATGCGCCGCGCGAAGCTGGGCTTGCCCATTTGCTTGAACATTTTTCTCATCTGCGCGTACTGGCGGAGCAGGTTGTTGACTTCCTGCACGGTAGTGCCGGACCCGCGAGCAATGCGTTTGCGGCGGCTGCCGTTGATGGCTTCGTGATGGTTGCGTTCGTATCCGGTCATGGAATTGATGATGGCCTCGACCCGGTTGATCTGTTTTTCGTCCACCTTGTCCGCGGCTTTCTGTAGGCCAGAAAACGCGCCGATACTGGGCAGCATGCCCATGAGACTTTGCAGCGATCCCATTTTGCGAACTTGCCGCAACTGGTCGCGGAAATCTTCGAGCGAAAAGCCGTCACCGCTGAGCGCTTTACTGGCAAGTTCGCTGGCCTTTTTCTTGTCGATCTGCGACTCGGCTTTTTCGATGAGGGAGAGAATGTCACCCATTCCAAGAATGCGCGAGACGATGCGGTCGGGATGAAAAGGCTCAAGCGCATCGTACTTTTCGCCGATGCCGATGAACTTGATCGGCTGGCCCGTGACCTGGCGGATGGAGAGCGCCGCGCCGCCGCGAGCATCGCCGTCCATTTTGGTGAGGATGACGCCGGTGAGCGAGAGCTTCTTATGGAACTCGTCGGCCGAGTTGACCGCGTCCTGTCCGGTCATCGAATCGGCGACGAACAAAATTTCCTGCGGATTGAGCAGTCGCTTGAGCGACTGCATCTCCTCCATGAGTTGGTCGTCGATGTGGAGACGCCCCGCAGTATCGACGATAAGCACGTCGCAGCCAGTGTTGATCGCCTCGCGGCGCGCTTCTTTCGCAAGCCGTTCGACGGTCGCGGTATTCGCTTCGCCGACCTCGCCTTCGTAGAGGTTGGCCTTGATCGCCGCCGCAACGACTTTGAGTTGCTCGCGGGCCGCAGGACGGTAAACGTCGACCGAGACCAGCAGCGGGCGGTGTCCGCCGTTCTTGAGCCAGTTGGCAAGCTTGCCGGAAGTAGTGGTCTTGCCGGACCCCTGCAGTCCGGCCATGAGCACGACGGTCGGCGGTTGCGAGGCGAACTTTAATTTAGCCGTATCTTTACCAAGCGTTTCGACCAGTTCGTCGCGGACGATCTTGATGACCTGCTCGCCCGGCGAAAGCGCGGTCAGCACTTCCTGCCCGACAGCCTTGGCCTGGATGCGGTCGATGAGCCCTTTGACGACTTTGAAGTTGACGTCGGCCTCAAGCAGCGCCAGACGAATTTGTTTCAGCGCCTCGGAGATGTTCTCTTCGGTGAGGACGGCTTGTCCGCGGAGAGACTTGAAGGCGCGCTGAAGTTTTTCCTGGAGATTCTCGAACATGCGGGACCAGCACTATTTTAGCAGGCGGGAAGACGGACACAGGCTGCGGCCATGAGTTGCGAGCTACGGGCTACGAGCGACAATTCCCCTTCACTCCACTTTCGGCCGCACCATTTCAAACCGCTCGGTGGTTCGCGTGTATTGCATTCCGCCCATGCGCCCGATCAGATCCAGCGAGTTCCGATCGATGCGCCCTTCTTTCAGGTGCTGCTCGTCGATATGAACCGAGACGATTTCACCAATCACCAGGCTGCCGCCTTCGGGACCGGGATTGAAGTCGAGAATCTGATGCAGCTTGCATTCGAAGCTGACGGGAGACGCCGCCACTCGCCGCGGCCGCACAAGTTTCGAAGGAGCCGAGGCAAGTTTTGCCACTTCGAATTCATTGATGGTCGCGTCATAGTCGCCGCTGGTCAGGTTCATGGCCTCGGCCAGTTCGTAAGTGACGATGTTGATCACGAATTCTCCGGTCTCGCGAATATTCCGCAACGTGTCTTTAGGCACTCCTGCCGCCGCTCCCGATGTCTTCGGCGAGCGCATTGCCGGCGCAAACGCCAGCAGAGGAGGTTTGGCGCACACGGCATTGAAGAACGAAAAGGGCGCCAGGTTGGGTTGTCCGGAAGCGCTGAGGCTCGAGACCCACGCGATCGGTCGCGGCGCCACGGCGCTGATCAGAATGTTATAGAACTCGCGGTGCGCAAGTTGAGAAGGGATGACGTCCATAGCCTCGAGTATATCTTCCGCGCTTCCTGACTACGTTGTCAGCCCTTCCAGCCAAACAATTCCTTTGCGGCGACCACCGTGTTGCAGTGAATCGTGATCGTGTCTTCGAGCTTCAGAGCGTAGCCGCCGGCGAGTGTGACCATCACGGGGATGCCCTCGGCCTTGGCGATTCCGAACACGAGAGCATCTCGCTCCTTCAATCCCTCAATCGTCAACGACAATCCGCCGAGCTGATCTTCGCGATAAGGATCCGCTCCGGCGAGGTAGCAGATGAGTTCCGGATGGAGCTTACTCAATCCCAAGCTGAGCGCGTCGCCGAGGCACGCCAGATATTCGCCGTCGCCCATCTCGTCGGGCAAATTCAAGTCCAGCGACGATGGGGGCTTAAACACAGGGTAGTTGTTTTGCTGATGGAGCGAGAGGGTGAAGACGTCCTCGGCGCGGGCGCTGCGCGGCCTTATCCCGTGTGCGACCGGGTGCGGTGGATTCATCATGAAGTTGGGCACGGACGGCAGCGGCTCGCTGGCAACGCGCGTGCCGGAAAAAATCACCGCCGTGCCATTGCCTTGATGCACGTCGCAATCGACAGTCATCGCGGTGCGAATCTTGCCGTCACGCTGCATGCAGCGGATGGCAACGGCGACATCGTGGATCATGCAGAAGCCTTCGCCGTGATCCGGGAACGCGTGATGGAATCCTCCGCCGATGCTGATGGCCATGCCGTCGTTAAGGGCATGATCGGCGGCTAGGATGGAACCGCCGGCGGCGAGCCAGAAGGCGCTCACCAACTCCGGCGAGTACGGGACTTCGAGCTCCAACTGTTCGCGCGCGCTGAGTGTGCCCGTCTTCAATTTCTCGACGTACCGCGGAGTGTGCACGAGCAGCACGTCCTGGTCAGTGGCCGGACGAGGCGTGACAAAATCGAAAGGCTCGGCAATTCCGGACGCGAGCAGCCGGTCATGAATGCACTGGTATTTTTCGGCGGGAAAGACATGGGAACCAATGGGCAGGTAATAGTCGTCGCTGTAGACCAGCTTGAAGGGCAGCATTCAGCACTCAGCATTCAGCACTCAACGGGGCGAGAGCCGAAAACTCCATATCATACGCGATTGCCCGAGATTTTGAAGAATGTCGTTCGCTGTTCGCCGCTCGGGAGCTGTTAAACTTGGCCGGTTGCCTGCCAAAAAGAAATCGCCGCCGCAAGCGAGTGCCGCGCCTGGGCCTACGCCTGTGTCCGTCGCTGATGGTAAGGGACGGATTTTCCTGATCGATACGATGTCGTTCATTTTTCGCGCCTATCACGCGATGGCGCGGCAGCGGCCGATGTCCACGAAGACGGGGATTCCGACGGCGGCGACCTACGTGTTCGTCAACATGCTGCGCAAACTGCGCGACGATTTTTCGCCCGAGTATCTGGCGGCGGTGTTTGATGTGGGCGCGCCGACCATCCGCAATCAGCAGGCGGAAGCGATCACAACGATCCGCAAGTTCGACATCAAGACGCAGACGTTCAAAGAATCGCAATACGGCGGCTATAAGGCGAATCGCGCCGAGATGCCGCGGGATCTGGCGCAGCAGATTCCGTATATTCGGCGGGCGCTGGAGGGGTATCGCATCCCAATTCTGCAGCTGGAAGGCTACGAAGCCGACGATGTGATCGGAACCCTGGCACGGAAGGCGGCAGCGGAATCGCATCCCGTGTTTGTAGTGTCGAGCGACAAAGACATGCTGCAGTTGGTGAACGACACGGTGCAGGTGCTGAATCCGCCGAAGGACAATCTGATCTGCGATGCGGCGAAGGTTGAGGAACTTCTCGGAGTGCCGCCGTCGAAGCTGGTCGACGTGATGGCGTTGCGCGGCGACGCGGTAGACAATATTCCGGGGGCTCCGGGGATCGGCGACAAAGGGTCGGTGGAGCTGATTCAGCGTTTTGGCAGCGTGGAACAGGCGCTGGAACGCGCCGCTGAGGTGGAGAAAAAGACGTATCGCGAATCGCTGCAGAATAATCGCGACAACATCCTGCACAGCAAGCAACTGGTGACGATTGATACCGACGTTGCGGTCGAGTTGGATGTTGCGACGATGCAAGCGGGCGAACCGGACGTTGAATCTCTGCGCGCATTGTTTGCCGAGCTGGAATTTACTTCTTTGTTGAAAGAACTGCTTCCCGTAATTGAGGTGAAGGAAGGCGACTACCGGGAGATCAAGTCGAAGGCTGAATTCGAGGAGTACTTACGAGGCTTGGGCGAGAGCGTGCCGCTCGCGCTGGCAATTCCGACGGAACACACCGAGAGCATTTTCGCTGAGAGCGCTGCCGAGGAAGACGAGCCTCCGCCGGCACAGTCGGGCTTTCTGGCCTTGCAGCCCGCGGATGCGGAGGATCAGAGCGCGGGAGGCGTGCAGCGCATTGCTGTTTCGAATGCGCCGGGAACCGGGGCAATGATCGCGCTGGAAAACAGGGAACTCGCCGATCGAGTGAAGAGCGTGCTCGAAGACGCCGCTGTGCCGAAGGCGGTTCACGATCTCAAGTTGGCGCTGCATTATTTCGCAGAGCATTTTTCTGAAGCGGGAATTGTGCTCGCCGGAGTGCATCATGATCCGATGCTGTATTCCTACCTGCTCGATCCGACCTACTCATCGCATTCGTTGCCGGAGGCTGCGCTGCGAAGATTCAATTTGAAGCTGAGCGGCAACCTGGCGGAGGCGGCGGATGTAACAGGCAGGTTGGCGAGCGCGCTCCGCAAGGAAGTCGACGACCAGGGACTGACTTCGGTGTACGAGGAGATCGATGCACCGCTGGTGCCCGTGCTGGCGCGCATGGAAGATGCGGGCGTGAAGATCGATCCGGTGGTGCTGGGTGAGATGTCGGTGAAGTTGCAGCGCGAGGCCGAAGCCAAGGCGCGGGACATTTATGAGCGTTGCGGCATGGAGTTCAACATCAATTCGCCGAAGCAACTGGGCGACGTGCTGTTCAACAAACTCGCCCTGCCGATGCCGGCGAAGCACGGCAAAGGGAAAAAGATTTCGACGGCGGTGGATGTATTGGAAGGACTGGCGGCGAATCACGAAATTCCACGGCTGGTGCTGGAGTACCGGCAACTGACGAAGTTGAAATCGACTTATGTGGATGCATTGCCGGCCCTCATTCGCGGCCGGAGCGGCCGCGTGCACACGACATTCGGGCAGACGGGAACAGCGACGGGGAGGCTGTCTTCGACGAATCCGAACCTGCAGAATATTCCGATTCGCACCGAACTGGGGCGTGAAATTCGGGCGGCATTCATTGCTGAAACGGGGCACGTACTGCTGGCGGCGGATTATTCGCAGATCGAACTGCGGTTGCTGGCACATTTTTCGAAAGACAAGTTGCTGGTGGAGGCGTTCCGGCGCGGGGATGACATTCACACGCTGACCGCGTCTCAGGTGTTTGGTGTGCCGCCGCTGATGGTAACGCCGGAACACCGGCGACAGGCGAAGGTCGTGAATTTCGGGATTGTCTATGGTTTGTCGGCGTTTGGTTTGTCGCAGCAGTTGGGCATTGAGCCTGGTGAGGCCAGGAAGTTCATTGACGCCTATTTTGAAAAGTATGCGGGCGTGCGGGCGTTCATCGATGCGACGATCGAGCAGACGCGCCGCGATCAGAAAGTAAAGACGCTGTTCGGGCGCATTCGGCCGATTCCCGACATCAACAGCAAGAACTCCACCCAGCGCGGGTTTGCGGAGCGCACGGCGGTGAACACTCCACTGCAGGGCACGGCCGCCGATCTGATCAAACTGGCGATGATTCGGATTGATGATGAGATTCGGAAACGCAGGCTGAAGTCGCGCATGACTTTGCAGGTGCACGATGAGCTTGTGTTCGAAGTGCCGGAGAACGAGGTGGACGCAATGAAGACGCTGGTGCGAGAGCACATGGAACAGGTGCATACGCTCGCCGTTCCGCTGCTGGTCGAAATCGGAGTGGGGCCAAACTGGCGGGACTTGGAGTAGGGGCACACTTCCAAGAATGAAGCTCGAGGCTGAGAAGAACTATTCGCTGCTCCGCCGTTTCCAATCCGTTGTTTCCGATATACTCAGTGGAGCGATCCTCGCAAGTGCCTTCTTCGTCGTTGATTCTTCGGTTGAGTCCAGCCGCGTGACAAGGATGTTCGATCCTGCGGAGGCAGTCTGATGAGTGCTGTTCCAACACCGGTATTCGACGAAACGCCACAACGCATTTCCCCACGTCATCCCATCAACGTACCCCTGGACTTGATCGCGTTGAGATCAGGCGTTCCGGAGAATTTACCTGGGCGCTGCACCGATATCAGCGAAGCCGGCGTGGGCGCGGTGGTGGCCGGAGAACTGGCGACCGGCCAACAGGTCGCGGTCGAACTGCGGCTGCCGAATGTTGGTGTACCGGTCCGCGCGCGCGCGCTGGTGCGTTACCAGTTGCGACTCCGATGTGGGCTTGAGTTTGTAGGGCTGACGGTGGAGCAGCGGGAGATGATCCGGTACTGGATTTACCGTTCCGCTTTACACCCGGTGGACGTCAGAGATTCCAAGAAGGAGGATTTGAAAAAAGAAGAGAACGGCGGAGCTGCAAAGACGGAAGCGCCTGTGGCCGCCGCCGCGAAACTGGCGGCGAAGCCAGAGCGCAGAGTCCGTATTGGGCGGCACGAATTTTATCTGCTGATCGTTTGCGTGCTGGCACTGGCCGGTCTGGGATGGTGGCAGTGGCAGCGGTCCTGGAACGAACTGGAAAAGCGGAAACCGGTTGGGGAGTCGAGGTTGCGAATCTCTCCTGAAACCATGGAGAAGCGGATTGTAACGAAGGCGGAGCCGGTTTATCCGGAGGCCGCGCGAACGGCGGGGACCGCCGGATTGGTGGTTCTGGACGCGGTGATTGCGCCGGATGGCAGTGTGAAACGCTTGCGGCCGGTGTCGGGACCTGATCTGCTGGTGCAATCGGCGACCCAGGCGGTGCAGGCCTGGAAATTTGAGCCGTACCTATCCAGCGGCAGGGCGGTTGAGGTTGAAACCACGATTGCGGTCGAGTTCCGGCTGAATTAACGGGGAGCTAGTCGAATTTTTCAGCCTGCTGGAAGGCCACACCACGCTGGTCTTTGGCGGAGACGACCGGTTCGTCGTCGAGCTGCCGGTCATCGAGTTGCCAATCAACGTTCAGCGCAGGATCATTCCACGCCACCGTGCGTTCGTGCTCGGGCGCATAAAAGTCCGTCGCCTTGTAGAGAACATGAGCGGTCTGGGACACGACTCGGAAGCCGTGAGCAAAGCCGCGCGGAATCCATAAAATGTATTTGTTCTCGCCGGAAAGTTTGAAGGATTCCCACTTGCCGAAGGTGGGAGAGCGGCGGCGAAGGTCGAGCGCGACATCAAGGATCTCGCCGGTGATGGCGCGCACGAGTTTTCCCTGGGGTTGGTGAATCTGGTAGTGCAAGCCGCGGATGACATTTCGCTCGGAGTAGGAATGATTGTCCTGTACGAATAACTCTGGAATGCCGAGTTCGGCAAACGTGCGCTGGTTATAGCTTTCCAGGAAGAAGCCGCGGTTGTCGCCGAACACGCGCGGTTCGAGGAGTAGAAGTCCGGGAAGACTAGTGGCGATTTTTTTCATCGGAAAGCTTTCATCAATTAGAAGACGCGTTCCCGCAGCAGTTGCAGGAGGTAGGCGCCGTATCCGTTGTTGCGCATCGGCTGCGCCAGGGCTTCCAGTTGCGCGGCGGTGATGTAGCCGGAGCGATAGGCGATTTCCTCGGGGCAGGCGACCATGAGGCCCTGGCGCTTCTGCAGGGTCTGAATGAATAAAGAGGCCTCCATCAAGGCTTCGTGCGTGCCCGTGTCGAGCCAGGCCGTGCCCCGGCCCATCACGCAAACGTTGAGTTGATTGCGCTCGAGATACACGCGGTTGACGTCGGTGATTTCAAGTTCGCCGCGCCGCGAAGGCTTGAGACTCGCGGCAATTTCGACGACTTGCCGATCGTAAAAATAAAGTCCGGTGACCGCGTAACGGGATTTCGGCTGCTTCGGTTTCTCTTCAATGCTGAGCGCCTTCCCGCGTGGATCGAACTCG
>Ga0116134_1000549_pt1 | contig 19425 bp, 17 predicted proteins | sample June2015DPH_19_5_FD_89737 | JGI IMG/M metagenome (GOLD analysis project Ga0116134, IMG submission 89737) | Peatland microbial communities from SPRUCE experiment site at the Marcell Experimental Forest, Minnesota, USA - June2015DPH_19_40 | ecosystem: Environmental > Terrestrial > Soil > Wetlands... | reverse complement strand
TCATGTTGTCGCGCAGATAGTCGAAACCGAATTCGTTGTTGGTGCCGTAGGTGACGTCAGCGGCATAGGCGGCGCGGCGCTCCCCGTCGTCGAGGTCGTGGACGATCACGCCTACCGTCAGGCCGAGAAAGCTGTAGAGCTTGCCCATCCATTCCGAGTCGCGCTTGGCGAGGTAGTCGTTGACCGTGACCACGTGCACGCCGCGTCCACTCAAAGCGTTCAGAAACACCGGCAGCGTGGCGACCAGCGTTTTGCCTTCGCCAGTCTTCATTTCGGCGATCTTGCCTTCGTGCAGAACCATGCCGCCGATCAACTGCACGTCGAAGTGCCGCATGTTGAGCACGCGCCGTCCCGCCTCGCGGACCACCGCAAACGCCTCCTCAAGCAGCTCGTCGAGAACAACCTTGAGCACCTCGCTGCGCTCCGCTTCGATTTCCTTCTGACGGTCGGGATCGGCGTCCGGCTCGTCGGCGATCGAGCTGAGACGCTCCTGAATACGGGCGCGAAACTCCGCCGTCTTGGCGCGCAGTTCGTCGTCGGAGAGCTTCTGTATCTCCGGTTCGAGCGCGTTGATAGCTGCCACGCGAGGCTGCAGGCGCTTAACCTCGCGCTCGTTCTTCGTCCCAAAAACCTTGCCTAACAAAGTGTTGATCAAAACGGAAACCCTTCGGAGGACACGCGTCCTAAACTATGACATAAAGCCTAGCACATTAGATGCGGGAGGGATGGCGAAGGACGGACAGCATGCGTTCGCGCCTGGTTAAAGAAACGGGTTCTGAATGACGAGATCGCCAAAACGACGCCCATGCTGCAGGTCTTCGCTGTAAAGTACTCTGCAACCACCCTGTAGCGCCGCCGCAACGATAAGAGCGTCGTACCATGAGAGTTGATTGTCACCATGCAGCCGTAGAGCTTCGATCACAAGCGCAGGCGACGAAGATATAGCCATCATCGGGAAAAGTGCGGTGAGCACGAACGACTCCAAGTCGGACTTGACGATGGCGAGGCGAAATCCTCGCAGGGCAACATTGATGAATTCCTGCACGACCTGGTAGCTGACGATCGCCTGCTTATCGGCGGCACCGTCCGTAATCAGCCGCTGGGCAATCTTGGCTTTCTCGGGGAAGGATTGACTGAAGGCATAAACGATGATGTTCGTATCCAGAAAGGATTTAGCGTTCATTCATCTCGTCCCGCGTGAACTTCCGCCCAGCATCGGCGTACTTGAGCTTTTCAAACAACGCCGCTATTTCCGCGCGGCTCACCTTGCGGGAGCCATACCACTCCAGCCAATCGCGGAAGGCGTCGTTCAACGTCTTGTGCTCGCTGCGAGCGACCTCGCGGGCCAGCTCAATCTTGTTTTCATCCGCACTAAACGTGATGTTTTTCATATGGGCCTAGCGGCGCTCATTCATCTCTTCGCGTGTAAACTTCCGACCCGCATTCACGTGGCGCAGTTCATGCATCAGCGCACGATACTCCTGTACTCGGGTCTTCCGTCCTGCCATCATTTTCAGCCAGTCACGAAAGAGTTCATGTAGCGTGGTGTTCTGGCTCTGAGCTCCCTCTCGGGCAAGCTCAATGTCCGACTTGTCGGCGTTGAAAGTAATGTTCTGTCGCACGAAAGTAGTGTACACGAAACCAGTGCGATCACACAAGTTGGCTCTCTGCCTCGTGCGGCTGTAGCCACTCGCCTGCCTCGGATCGGCTTCGGTTTCAATCACCTACGCGCAAGCCGGATCGCCCTACGTCTGTCCCTGCAAGAATCCTTGCGCATTACCTTCTAGGGTTTGTACTGCCAAAAGTCGTTGAGGGATCCGTTTGCCCCGAGAGAGCCGTACCCAATCCCACCGAAAAGCCAGAAATTTCCGGACTCATCCGTCCAACCAACGCCAAGTGTTCGCGCCCCGGGAACGTTACTGAGGGCGGCCGTTCCCTCTGTCCCGTAGGTCCCCAATTGGCCGTTCACGTTCGACCCACCCATCCACGTCCATTGGCCCGCGCTATACTCCCACAGGTCGTTGAGCCATCCAACGGCGATCCCGGTCGAGTCGTAACCATCCCCACCGAAGAGCCAGAAATTTCCGGACGCACCCGTCCAGCCAACCGCGCCGGTTCGCGCCCCGGGAACGTTGCCGGCGGCAGGCGTTCCCTGGGTTCCATAAGTCCCCGATTGGCCGTTCACGTTCGACCCGCCCATCCACGTCCATGCGCCCGCACTGTACTCCCACAGATCGTTGAGGTTCCCGCTCGCTCCGGCTGAGTCGTAACCCACCCCACCCCATAACCAGAAATTTCCGGACGCATCCGTCCAACTAACCGCGCCGTTTCTCGCTCCGGGAACGTTGCCGGCGGCAGCCGTCCCCTGCGTTCCGTAGATTCCCTCTTGGTTGGCCACATTCGACCCACTCATCCACGTCCATTCGCCCGCGCTGTATTTCCACAGGTCGTTCAGACTTCCCGAGTCCGCAGACGTGCAGCTCGTCGTGGCAGACGAGGCACAACCATTCCCACCAAAGAGCCAGAAATTTCCCGCCGCATCCGTCCAACCAACCGCGCCGTATCGCGCCCCAGGAACGTTGCCGGAAGCAGCCGTCCCCTGAGTGCCGTATGTCCCCGGTTGGCTGACCACGTTCGCCCCCCCCATCCACGTCCATTGGCCCGCGCTAACCGCGTTGCCCGGGCTGTATTCCCACAGGTCATTCAGGACGCCCGCCCCGGCCGCAGAGCTACCATAGCCGTACCCACCAAAGAGCCACAGATTTCCCGCCACGTCCGTCCAACTAACGGCGCCCCATCGCGCCCCGGGTACGTTACTGAGCGCGGCCGTCCCCTGAGTCCCGTACATTCCCGGTTGAGCACCGCCGTTCGATCCGCCCATCCACGTCCAGCCCTCGCTGAACTCCCACAGGTCGTTCAGGGCATTGGAATCCCCGTTCGACCCGTAACCATACCCACCGAAGAGCCAGAGATTTCCGGCCTTATCGACCCAACTAACGGCATTCTGTCGCGCTCCGGGAATGTTATTGGAGGCAGCCATCCCCTGCGTCCCGTATGTTCCCTGTTGGTTGACGACATCAGCGCCATTCGCCCAGGTCCATTGGTTGGCGTTGCTTGGTGCAGGTGCACCGCTCTTGCTGCCGCCGCACGCCGAAAAAGAGAGCGCCGCCATTATCATCACCATCAACATGAACACGCGTGACTTCTTCCCGTCCCCCACCCTGAACCTCCGTTTCCAGCTTCGAAATCCGGACAACCGCCGATTTTAGCCGACTTCTGCTGCGTGGGAGCAGGACACGGCATCAATTTCGGAATTCTTAACAAATCCTTAATAAACAAGATTCCTGCTCCGAGCGGTCGGCTTGCTTTTGTTGGACTCGATCAACGCGCCCGCCCAGGCCCCTCGATTTCCTGTAAGATTCCTGCGACCCATGTCCGCCTTCTACCAGCGATTCCAGGAATCGGCCCGGAAGTTCCCCGACAACATCGCCCTTGAGATTCAGCGGCAACAGACGGTTGAACGTGTCACCTTCGCGGAACTGACGCGGATGTCGGAGAGCGTGGCGAACTGGCTTTCGACGCGGGTTCCGCGCGACGCGCGTGTGGCGATTTTGGCCGCGAACCATCCGCGATGGGTGGCGGCGTATTTAGGAATCATCGCCGCCGGACGAACCGCGGTGCCGCTCGACACGGCTTTCCAAGCCGACCAGGTGAAGAAGTTGTTGATCGACAGCGGAGCTTCGCTGCTCTTCTGCGACGTGAAGCATCTTCCAGTGGCGCAGGAAGCGGTCGCCGGAATCCGCGTGGGTTTGGTGATGACTTCGGCGGCAGCGGAGCGGGTCGCGACGATTCCGACAACTACGAATCCCACTCAGCGCACAGAACGCGATGAGCGCGGCACCCAGACCCTGCGAATTACAGAGAGCTTCGTCGGCGATCTCGATACGATCTTCGCCGCCGGCCCCGCTGGCTTCCAACCCGTCGTCCCCGCTGAGAGCGACCTGGCCGCGCTGCTCTACACCTCCGGCACCACCGCCGATCCCAAGGGCGTCATGCTCACCCACGCCAACCTCGTCGGCGAGGGGAACTCGGTGCTCGCCACCATGAAAATCGGCCCTGAGGATGCGCTGCTCGGAATTCTTCCCATGTTTCATGTTCTGGCGCAGATGGCGAATCTTTTCCTGCCTCTATTCAATGGCGCGCGCGTGGTGTACCTGGAGACGCTGAACACCACCGAATTGCTGCGCGCTTTGCAGGAACGCAACATCACCGCGTTTTGCGTCGTGCCCCAGTTCTTCTACCTCATTCACGAAAAAATTTTCAAAGAGCTCAATAAACGCGGCAAGTTCACGCTGCGGCTGGTGCGCACGCTGATGGCGCTCAACCGTGCGCTGCGGCGAGTCGGAGTCAACGCCGGCAAACTCTTCTTTGGAAAGATTCACGCCACCTTCGGCGCTCGCATGCGCTATCTGGTAACCGGCGGTTCGCGGTTCGATCCGGCCATTGCCCGCGATTTCTACTCTTTTGGCATCGACGTTCTGAACGCGTACGGCCTGACGGAAACCTCTGGCGGCGCTTTCATCAACCCTCCCGGGCAACGCATTGTCTTTGGCTCGGTCGGGCGGCCTTTTCCCGGAGTCGAAGGCAAGATTGTAGACCCGCAAACGGTGGAAGAAGGCGCGCCACCCGCGGGTGACATTGCGATCCGCGGCGCGCTCGTGATGAAGGGATATTGGAATCGCCCCGAGGCCACGGCGGAGGTCCTTCGCGACGGCTGGCTCTACACCGGCGATCTGGGCTACTTCGATTCCGGCGGCAATCTATTCATCACCGGGCGGCGCAAGGAAGTCATCGTGCTCGCCAATGGAAAAAATGTGTATCCCGAAGAGATCGAGGTCCACTACCTCCAGACTCCTTTCGTGAAAGAGATTTGCGTGATGGCCGTGGAGGCGCGCCCGGGAGACCCAACGTCCGAGCGGCTGCACGCCGTGGTCGTGCCCAACTTCGAACTGCTGCGCGAGCGCAAGATCGTCAACTCAAAAGAAGTGATCCGCCTCGACATCGAAGCGCTCTCCCACAAGATCGCTTCCACCAAACGTCTGGGGAGTTATGACATCTGGCAGGAAGACCTGCCGCGCACCACCACCCGCAAGTTAAAGCGCTTCCAGATTGAAAAGAAGGTTCGGGAGCTGCAACAAAACAAAGCTGGCGACGCGGAAGTTGGCGGAGAGAAGCCGCTAACCGGCGACGAAAAATCATGGCTGGAGCGCGAGGATGTGAAACGCGCCCTCGCCATAGTCCGAGAGTCGGTCCGGGAATCCTCGCGTAACCAGTTCAACGCGATCCATCCCACGCACAATCTCGAGCTCGATTTGGGATTCGATTCCATGCAGCGCATTGAATTGCTGACCGCGCTCGAGCAGCAGTTTGGCGGCGAAGTGCCCGAGTCCCAGCTCGCGGAACTTTATTCGGTGCGCGACCTGGTCGATGCCGTTCTTTCGAGCGCGAGCCGCGGCGAGGGCCAAGCCCGAGCGGCAGCGCCGGCGTGGTCCACAATCTTGAGCGAGCCGGTCACCGATCCTGAAGTGCTCGCACTGGCGCGCCACAACGTTTTCGCCGAAGTCTTTTTCTTCCTGCTGGGACGGCTGATTTATCTTTTCGCGCTCGACCGCTTTCACCTCAAAACGCGCGGACTGGAAAATTTGCCCGAAAAAGGCCCCTACCTGCTCTGTTCGAATCACCAGAGCTATATCGATCCGCTGGTGATGGCGGGCGCCCTGCCCTGGAGCCTGTTTCGCGATGCCTTTGCGCTGGGCACGAGCGACATTTTCGGCGAAGGATTCATGCGCCGGCTGGCGCGCTGGCTTCGCGTCGTGGTCCTCGATCCCGACGCCAACCTGGTGCCCGCCATGCGCGCCGGAGCTTTTGGTCTCAGCCACGGACACATTCTCTTTTTGTATCCCGAAGGCGAGCGCACCGACGACGGCAGCCCGAGGCTATTCCGCAAGGGCGCCGCAATTCTCTCGATTCACACCCAAGCTCCCATTGTCCCGGTCGCAATCGAAGGCTACTACGAAGCCTGGCCGCGCCACAAAAAGCTTCCCACCTTTCCGAAGATCGCCGATTCGAAGAGCACCGGTCTGCAACTCGTATTCGGCAAACCGATTCAACCTCCTCCGGTAAACGAGGCGAGCGAGGCGGCGTATGAACGGCTGACGTCGGAGTTGAAGTCCAGAGTGGTAACCATGTGGCAGGAATTGCGGAAAAAAGATCTGCGGAAAAAAGAATTGCCAGAAAAAGACTCGCACATGCCGCAAGAGAATTCGCAACGCGCGGCGCTGGCTAAAACCCCTTAGCAGCCTGTGGCTCAAGTGAGATTCGTATCAGGGCATCGCTTTAGCGATGCCGTAAGTACGCTGAAATTGGCCGCCCCTTCAGGGGCCGAGGCCGGAGATGGAATTTCACCACAGGCTCTTAGTCTTTTATACGAGTGCCTTTACGCTCCCGCGCCCCGAGCTCGCGTGCCCACGACTTTCGTGAAGGCTTCCACCACGCCGGCATGGAACCTCTGGCCTGCTCCCGCCTCAATCTCCTGCTCGGCTTGGTCAGGCGACAGAGCTTTGCCGTTAGCTCCGCTGATCATTTTCTGGTAGGCATCGGCAACGGCCAGAATGTGCGCCTCGATCGGAACGTTGACCGAACGCGCTCCCTGATCCTGCAAAATCTGCTGCGCGATGATGATTGGAATCACCCGCCGCAGCGAATTTCCGACCGCCTGGGCGCGCCCATCGCCCTTGCGACCCTTGCGGAAACTGGCCACCACTTCGTCGCGGCTCATATCGGCGGCCTTGTAGAGAATGTCGTTTGTAATGCCGAGCTTGCTCAGACTCCGCAGCAACACCGCAGACCGCACCAGTTCGACGCGATCCGAACCCAGCCCCATCGCCTCTGCCATTCTTATCGACGCTTCCACCACTCGCTGGTTTTCACCCACGCCCAGCTTCTCGTTGGCCATGAAGTGTTGCAGAACCAGCAGCAGCCCGCTGAAACTTTCCCGGATGTCGGCCGTCATCGCCTGCTTGCGCTCGTAGAGTGTGCCCATCACGTACCCGACCACCACCAAAACCCCCGCCCAGATGGCAAAGTTGAACAGCCGCTCCCCAGGCAAAGCCAGCACCCGGTGCTGCGGCATCAGGTTGTTCAGGAAGTCCAGCAGAACCACCAGGAATACGCAGGCGAAGGCGGTGAGCGTCGCGTGTCGGCGTCCGAAGTAGTACGCCGAGTACAAAGTCGGCAGAAAGTAGAAGCAGAGCGCCATGGGCAGCGATTGGGCGAAGAATTGCACGGTTGCCGCAATCAGGAACAGCGACAGCAGCAGAATACTTTCCTTGGCGATTTTACTCATGTTCATTGCCCCGTGGGTCCAATGTTTTGCGCGAGCAAGAAACGTCCTTTTGCCATTTTGGGGGTAATGGCGTGCCCGTGCAAAGTTACCGGGGTAATGACTTTCTTTCACGGTGACACGGCAGAAAGATTAGCAACCGGAGGAAAACTCAGGCCTGTCGCAGAAAAAGCCGCATCACCCAGAAGGTCGCGGACGCCATGACCGCCGCCGCCGGAATGGTGACCAGCCACGCCCACACAATTCGCCGCGCCACGCCCCAGCGCACCGCCGACAACCGATTGACCGCGCCCACTCCCACTATGGCTCCGGTAATGGTGTGCGTTGTGCTCACTGGAATTCCGGCCAGGGCAGTCGCAAACAAAGTGATGGCCCCAGCGGTCTCGGCGCAGAAACCGCCAACCGGTTTCAGCTTCGTAATCCTCTGCCCCATCGTGCGTACAATGCGCCAGCCTCCGAAATAAGTTCCGGCGGCGATGGCGGCATGAGCGGCAAGAATGATCGGCCAGTGCAGGTGTCCCCAGTTGCCGAGCATGTCTTCCTTGCTCATGAATCCAGCGGTATAGAGCGCTCCCGCAACGATGCCCATGGTTTTTTGCGCGTCATTACCGCCGTGTCCCAGGCTGTAGGCAGCCGCCGACAGCAGTTGCAGTTTGCGGAACCACTTGTCAACCTGTTGCGGCGCTTTGTTTCGAAGCAGCCAATAAACCGCGACCATAAACCCGAAGCCCATGACCAGCCCCATGAGGGGCGCCACCACAATGAAGATCAGGGTCTTGTACCACCCGGAGGCGATAATCACCGAGGGAGCCGCACGCCATCCGAAACGAATTGCCTCATGCGTCATGGCCGCGCCCGCATATCCCCCAATCAACGCGTGCGACGAAGAAGTAGGCAGACCCCACCACCACGTCAGCAGATCCCAAACAATGGCGCCGAACAGCGCCGCCAGCACCACGTACTGGTCTACCGCATCCAGTCGAATCATGCCGCGGCCAATGGTGTTGGCCACAGCTATGCCCAGCAAAAAAGCGGCCAGGAAGTTGAATGCCGCCGCCCACGCCACGGCCAGCTTGGGAGAGAGCACCCGGGTTGACACCACCGTAGCGATGCTGTTGGCCGCATCGTGAAACCCGTTGAAGAAGTCGAAAATCAGAGCGACCAGAACGGTAATCACCACCAGCAGGACTTCCGCGTTCACCGGGGTTCGCTCCTTGGCGGCAGTGTCATCGGGATAGGTATGTTTCTTAAGCTGTAGAGACGGGGCTTGCCCCGTCTCCGCGGACGCTTCAGACGCGCCGCGAGCCGTACCAGGCATCCATTCAGCGATACCGGATTCGTATCAGGGTATCGCTTCAGCGATACCGCAAGTCCCGCGAAATCAGACGCCCCTTCAGGGGCTGGGCATCACCACAAGCGTCCAACCTACGCGCTCTTCAGCACGATCGCTTCCAACACATTGGCCGCATCTTCGGCCTTGTCGGTTGCGGTTTCGAGCAGTTCGTAGAGTTCTTTCATCTTGATCAATTGGATGGGATCTTTCTCGTGTTCGAACAGCGCCCCAATGGCCTTGCGGGCGACCTGGTCGGCTTCGTCCTCCAGCCGGTTGACCTCGTCGCAGTGCTGCATCACTTTGCCATTCCTTTCGAGCAGCGAAACCCCGCGCGCCAGTTCTTCGCTTTGCAGCACCAGGATTCCCGCCAACTCCGCCGCCGCCGCCGTGGGCCGCGCGATCTTATACATCACCAGCCGCGTCGCCGCCGTATTCATGTAGTCGAGAACGTCGTCCAGCGACGACGCCAGATGATGAATATCCTCGCGATCGAAAGGCGTTATAAAACTCTGGTTCAGCTTGGTCATGATGGCGTGGATCGCCTTGTCGCCCCGATGTTCAATGGCTTGCATCTGATCGACCCGGGCTTCCAGGTCGTAAGGGTCTTCCAGAATGTTGCGCAGAAGGCGCGCCCCTTCGTTCATGTGGGTGGAAAGTTCGGCAAACAGATCGAAAAACTTGGTATCCCGCGGAAGAAGACGGATCATGACACCGTTAGCTGGTCAAAGAATTATCAGGACGGGGTACTATCTCATGCCAGCCAAGCACCGCGCAAGGAAACCGGTCACGTCGCGGTGTTCGGCAAAAGCGCCAACGCACCCGATTTTGGGTTAAGTCGGTCCACGGGAGCTTTGAAGGGGCATGGCTTCAGCCATGCCGTCAGAACTAATACCGTGACCGCATGATGATTACCGCGCGGAAAACGAGTAGCGCCGGCATCTTGCCGGCTGTCCCGAGGGCGTGTCGCCCTCGGCGCGGCGGGCGAAGACGCCCGCCGCCCAGTCGTTGAAGTACCGCTTGCAATACGTCCGGCCGAACTGTTAAAGAAGGTGAGACTCAGGCAATGAACAAATCTACTTATCCGTTGAAGCTTCCGCTTTCCATCAAGAAGGCTGCCCAGCGGCTGGCGAAAGAAGACGGCGTGTCTTTGAACCAGTGGATCGCGGCAGCGGTCGCCGAAAAAGTTGGAGCGGTGGAAACCGCGGCCGACTTTTTCAAGAAGCGGGCAGGCGAGGCCACCGGCGAAGGACTCATGAAGTTTCTGCGCACCGCGCCCAGGACCGCGCCTGATCCGGAAGACACGCTTCGGTAGCGGCGGTCAAAACCCCCGCCCAAGCGGAGCTTGGACAGGGCACCCTCTGGGTTTCTTATGATTGCGGTGGGCCGGGCCACCCGCCTTCTCGCCGCTGCATCTCCTCGTGAGAAACGGTCAATAGTTGATCCACAAGGTTTGTGAATCTCTGGTACTCCTCGGAATGCTTCATTTGTCCTCATGCCTTGTAAGAATCACTTTGTTTTCTTCTTTGCAAGAAGACGTTTTTTCAAGTCCCTCTCTATAGACTTGAGTAAGTCAGGGCCTTTCGCCACCTTATCATAGTCCTTCTCGCCGTCTTTCTTTATCTGCTTATCTGCGAGCTTCTCGTACTTCTTTTTTACTTTGTCACGAATCTTGTCTAGCCATTGATCCGTGAAATTAGCTATGTCTATCGTTTCCATTTGCGAAGGATTTGCATATCCACTGCCTACTATTTCGCACGCCGCGCACATCGCCACATAGAAGAGCAAATTACGGCGATGAGTCAGATTCGTCTCTGCACTCTCTAGATAGCTTTTTATTCTCCTAGTAATCTCTACTGTCTTGATGTAAAGAGTTAGAGAGTACTTGTCCTCGCCAGGTCCTTTCTTGCCAAAAATGGAATCGTATTTCTCATCATCAATCAAGTATCTCTTAGGGCTACCGCGAGCATCGTTTGGCTTGCGCAGTACAACCGCTATCATTGCCTGAGCAACGTCGTTGACGCTGACAATGCTTTCCACAGGCTTTTCTTTTTCCCTGTAGTAGCCTTTGCGGCGATCATAGAAAAGACCCTTGCTGTGGAACGAAACCTCTAGCTGTCGATGAATCGCGTCGGTAGTCCTCAACGCCTCTGCGGGCATCTCATTTTGACTATTTGTGCATTTAATGATGGCGTCTCTTGTAGTTTTGTCAGATATTTTTATGACTCGAACCATCAGGCGGCGACTATCGTCCTTCTTCCCGCCATTGCCCGCAAAGTGACCGTATATCTGCCGCGAAGTTTGCAATCCGTTGACGATTTGCGGATCATGGATTTCTAGTTCCAAAAATCCAGTCGTGTTGGACTTTTCTGCCAAAATCGTGATGCCATTGTTTAGCAACCAAAACTCAGGCCCATCAGAACTCTTGAGTGTTTCTGCAATGCTCTTGTTTATGCGACTGTGGGGCCAGTACCCACGTACGTTGGAATCAAAGAACCGTTCCGCGACCCTTCCGTCAGTGTCACTAATGAATGAGTGATAATCGGGCAGCTTGACAAGCCCAATCTCCCCCTCTTCTGTGGTCATCGGCTGTGAGGCCCATTTGAGAGTCTTTTTATTCGGAGGGCGGGTTTGCACTTGCAGATATATCGCAGTTGCATTGGCAAATGTGAACTTTGGTTCTGCGTGAGAAAAATAGAAATTACATCGGCCTAATATACGCGCTTTGGCTTTTTCGCAATCTCCATCAGGCTGGACATCCTTCTTAACTATGTAGATGAACTCGATAGAAAGAGGCGGAGTTTCGCCAATAACAATTCCAAATTTATCCTTGAATAACCGCATTAAGGCGATTAAATCGGGGTGGTACGAGGAGTGATAGTCGGCCTTGCTTTTCGCTAGATCCAGTAGATCATCAATGAACCAGTAGAGCTTATCTACTGCGACTGGGGAAAAACCCTCATTGCTCTTTACTTGGATGATTACGAGCTTAAATTCCGGTCTCTGCTTGGGCTTTATTTCTGTCTCTGCATCAACAAGCTCGCCATTCGCCAAAATATAAAATGCATCTACGCCGCCGTCTTGAGCGGCTCCAACAATCCCAGATTTTAGTTCACTATCTGACAGATCGAATGGACGAGCAAACTGTTCGACGCAGTAATACTCCCAAACATTGAAGTCTTTTGGCGGACTGGGAAACCGATTTTTACTCCAATTGTCAAAATTGTTTTGAAGAGCCAGTTCGTCATTCCTGCCCATAGTTAAGTGTCCTCCGGCGGGGATCATCGTACACCGCCTTTGCGGGAGGCACTACTCCCTTGCGAGGATGGCTCGCCATCGCCATCTTTCGCTGCCCTGTCCGTCTCAATATGAGATATTTGATGAGGCGGGCGGCCCACTCAAGCCTGGTTTTGGCTTGAGTGGGGCAGTCCAGAGCTGGACAGAGACACTCGGCGACAGACGGAACCTTCCCAGCAACTAGTTCGAATCACACCCCAAAGAGAACCGCAGAGCAGCACACACTTCATTCATTCGTGCGGCACTAAGCTGGGCCACACGTTTCCCCAGGCGCTGTTGTGACACCGTAACCGCATTGTGCAGGTTCACAGCGCACGGGGACTTCATGCCGTCCTCCTCGTTCAGAACGACTTCCGATGGCACGCCGCGAATGGTAGAAGTGACAGGCGCAACCGTGACCGTGGATAAATAGGCGATGGCGCTGTTGCGGGTGAGCACGAGGGCCGGTCGTTTCTTGTCCGGCGCGGCAAACTGGTAGAGCCGAACTTCACCTCGGGCGATCTGGCCTCGGGCTATTCTTCCGGCCACGTTGCCTCCGATTCCCAACCCCGCGCTTCCGCGTCGGCTTGCGACTGTCGCGAGTAGCCCTGGCGGTCGCGTTCCTCACTGGCGCGCAGTTCCAACCGGCGGAGATGTTCCCGCAGTGCGTCGCGCACCAAGGCGGACCGGTTTCGCCGGGTGCGCTTCGCGGCTTGGTCGGCGGCGTGTAACAGCTTTTTATCCAGCACGATTTGAACGATTTTCATATGTGGAGTCTATTCCACAGTATACTCCACACAGAATTCGCGTTTTTTTGCGAATGTGTGGGCGTGCGCACCGCCAAACTCTTCAGGGATTTTTCATCACGATTAATTTGTGAGCACCATCACAGACGTCCAACCCAGAATCCGGGATAATGAAGATCTGATTGGGGCAGTTTTCAAGTTGTGCCCGTCTCCCAGGACGATCCTCGAAGCTGTTCAGGCCCGCGAGCTATTGGCTCTTTGATGACTAAATGACCCTGTATTTGAGGCGGCGAGCCGACCTCAAAAAGCCGCTGAATCTATGGATTTCAAGAGAAAAGAGCAAGAAATCGAGCTAAGTCCTTATTCCGGAATATTTTGAAAATAAGTCCTTGGCGCTCTACATTTTGGCGGCAAGACTCCCCCTAACCCTATCATTCCACTACGAGGGGGGTAGGGGGGTGGTAGTAAACACGCATTAATACCTTCGGAGTTAATAGGCAGAAATTACCCTTACTATTCGCACGAGGGTGAGTCTGATCGCGCTGGGACTTGGGCTGGCTCGTCCGGGCTCAATCCTTGCCGGCGGCTGCTTTCTTTACTTCCTCGAAGTGGGTAATCTCGACGGTTCCTTCGGGGAACTTGGCGATGATTTTTAGTTCTCCGCCCATGGCTTTGACGAAGTCGTGGAGCGTGCTCACGTACATATCGGCGCGGCGCTCGAGCTTGGAGACGGCGGCCTGGTTGACTCGGAGAATTTTGGCGAGATGCACTTGTGTCATATCGCGGGCTTGGCGAAGCTCGTCCAGAGCCATGCCGGAGCGATAGTTGGCCGCCAGACGGCGGGAACGTTGCTGCGCCGCGGAAGACATCCTGGCGCGAAGTGAATTGAAGTTCCTGGGCACGGTCGTTCTCCTGTTTCGGGCCGCATTCGGCCCGTGATGTGCTGCTTATCATTTCATTGTCGCTTGCGTTCGAGTCGCCTTAGATGCTGGTCGAATAAATCGTCGGCAATCGGCACAAACTTCTGGCACCAGCTGGGGTCGCCGGTCTTATCGCCGCCGAGCAAAAGCAGCGCGGTGCGGCGAGGATCGAACGCATACAGCACGCGCAAGTGGCGGTCCTCTACTTTGCCTCGCAGTTCCTTCATGTTGGCGTGGCGGGAAGTGGAAATTACGTCGGCATGAGGGCGGGGCAGCGTCGGGCCGCGCTCCTGCAAGAGTTCGACCTTGGCGCTGATCTCGACTTGCTCATCTTCCGACAGGGAGTTCCACCAAGTCTCGAACTGGCTGGTGAACTCGACCTCCCATGCCATGTCGATAGTATTCCTTAATAGGAATATTCTGTCAAGGGAATAGTGTTCGTCACTTTGCCCGAGGATGCGTCTGATCGTAGACGTTCATCACGTGCTTGACCGAAAGCTGCGTGTAGCGTTCGGTGGTCGCAAGGCGCTCGTGCCCGAGCAACTCCTGGATGGCGCGCAGGTCCGCTCCTTCTTCCAGCATGTGGGTGCCGAAGGCGTGACGCAGAGTGTGCGGATGAACTTCTGGAGACAGTCCCTTGGCCACCGCGATGCGCTTGACGATGCGTCCCACGCTGCGCGTCGTAAGCCGTCCACCGCGCTGGTTGACGAGAAGCGCGGGCATGCCTTTCGCTGGCATTGTCTTTTTAAGTGTGGCGAGCAGTTGTTGGCGCCAGGGCACGTAGACCGAAAGCGCGGCGAGCGCCGAGCCTCCGAAGGGAACGTAACGTTCCTTCTTGCCTTTGCCGCGAATCAGAATGGCTTCGTTGCTCAGGCTGATGTCGTCGAGATTGATGCCGACCAGTTCCGAGTTGCGAATGCCGCAGCCGTAGAGCAGTTCGAGCAGCAGGCGATCGCGCTCGGGAAACGATGCCACCTCCGGCATTTTGCCGTCGAGCACAAAATTCATTTCTTCGATCGTCGGAACGCGCGGCAGTTTCTTCGGCAGCCGCGGCGTCGAAACCAGCTTCGCCGGATTCTGCTCGACCACGCCTTCCTGCGCCAGCCAGTGATAGAGCGAACGCACCGCGGCCAACGCGCGAGCCACGGAAGTCTTGCTCAATCCTTTGTCGTAGAGATGCGAGAGGAATCCGCGAATCGCGATGTGGTCGATGGTCTTCCACCCGCGCGAACCGATGTAGGCGGCAAAGTTGTCGAGGTCTCCGGTGTAAGCCTTGATCGTGTGCGCCGAGGCGTTGCGCTCGCGCAAGTGGCGCAGAAAGTCGTCGGTAGCGTGTTCGACGATGGTGCGAGGCTGTTTCATGATTTGCGATCTGGTAATTTGTAATTTGTAATTGGAAAACTGCATCCGGTTCTTAAATTACAAATTACAAATCACCAATTACAGGTTGTTCCTCGTCTTCGCCCGCGGATGATGCTTCGCATACACGCTCTTCAGGCGGTCGAGCGCCACGTGCGTATAAATCTGAGTGGTGGAAATGTCGGCGTGGCCGAGGATGGTCTGCACGGTCCGGAGATCGGCTCCATTCTCCACCATGTGCGTCGCGCAGGAGTGCCGCAACATGTGCGGACTGGCGTGGCGTCCCGAAACGAGACCGGCCTTCGCGACCAGTTGCCACAAGCGCTGGCGGGTCAGGCGGCAGCCTCCGGTCCCTAAAAATAAGAGCGGCGAACTTTTTTTCCTGGCGATCACTTCCCTGCCGTTTTTCAGGTAGCGCTGTAACGCTTGCTGGGCGGGCACTCCGAGCGGCACCATGCGCTCTTTGTCGCCCTTGCCGCGGACTAGGATGTATCCCATTTCAAGCTTCAGATCTTCAAGACGAGCGTCGGCAACTTCGGAGACACGCACGCCGCCGGCATAGAGAAGTTCCAGCATGGCGCGATTGCGCAGCGCCAGCGCATGAGCGCGCGCCGTTTCATTTCGCTGCGGCGTTTCGGCCAGATTCCTTTCGGCCAGCATGGCTCCGACCTCGTCGCGGCTCAGCGCCTTGGGCAGGACCTTCCATTGCTTCGGCAAGTCGATGTTCAGAGTCGGATCTTTGTCGATCTTTCCATCGAGCAGTAAATGCCGATAGAGATGCCGGATGGCCGAAAGCTTTCGTCCGACCGAGCGCCCGTCGAGTTGGTTTGAAAATAACTCCTGGATGTATTCGCGCACATCTTCCCGCCGCGCTCCGCTAAGAAGAACGTGCCGGCTCTCGAGAAACTCCGCGAACTGAGCAAGGTCGCTGGTGTAAGCTGCAATGGTCAACTTGGCCGACCCGCGCTCGACTCGAAGATAGTCGAGAAAAGACGAGAGCGTGCGCGCATTGGCATCGGAGGCCATGAGATGAGTATGGGATGTCGGGCAGAACCCTGAAAGTAACGAGCAGGATGCGGGCTGCGAACCTGTTAGCTGGGCATATTTGTTATCGGGCTGTCTCAACCATGTGGTGAGAGGGTTGTCGCCGCCTGCCCAACGGGTTGCAGTTGTATCTTCATACTCCGAACTTCACGAGGCTGGAACTTGCCCAGGGGAATCCGCCTCGAAGTTCGATAGCCTTCCGCCCGCACTTCCAGGGTGCAGGGCTTGCCGGGTGGAACCAGGGCCTCCTTGGTAATGGAGTTCACCTCCCATCCTTTGGCCGGAGTAGTGGACTGCACACGATACTTGAAATTGGCTATCGGCCGCTGAGTCACTGCGTCCACCACCCTTACTTGTAACCTCGCTTGCGGAGGATTCAGGCTTACTCTTATTTTGGCACAGGACGTTGACGGCAATACGTTGGCCTCAGCGTAGTGCCCGTAGGTCTTCATGGTGGAGAAGCCGTCGTAACCCTTCTTTGCGCCATCCACGAATAATTCATAGAGCCCGGGATGCAGGTCGTCCATCTGAAATCTGCCGTGTTCGTCGGTCTGAGTGTGGAGCGGTAACTTGGCGTTCAGGGGATCGTGTTGCAGCAGGGGCTGCACGGTGATCCCGGCGACAGGCTTACCGACGGCGTCGACCACGACTCCGGATAGACATCCGATGCCCACCGGTTGCAGCGTCAGCACCAGCAATCGTTCTTCCCCTGGCTGCAACGGTGGCACCTCCATAATGTCCGCAGCCTGGTAGCCTTTGGCTCCGACTTGCACTTCGAGCGGCCGGGAGGTGGGCACCAGAAGGATGTCTCCGAAAAGAGAAATTTGGTCCCAACCTTCGCGGCCGGACCAGCGGAAGTTCGCTTGCGGCTCCGGAATGGTTTGCCCGGTCGACTGGTCGTTCAGCTTGATACGGAGTTTTCCAGCGCGCGTGCGGTGGATGGTCAGCGGCGCGCACTGCTCGGAAGCCGGGACCGGCACCAGCAGGCGATCCAGAGTACCGGTGAAATGGAAATCACCACTGTCTGGATATCCGAGGTCGACGTTGCGCGTGGTGATGTCATAAGTACCAGGGATCAGGCCCGTGAGAGTGAAGCGGCCGTTTTCATCGGTTATGGCTGTGCGAAAGAAGGGATGAGTCGTTTCGCTGGCCAAGACATGCATCTGGGCGATGGGAGGACCATCAGCGTCGAGAATTGTGCCCTCCAAGCATGCCGTCTGAGCAGCGGCAACGCCAGTGGCAACCAGAAGAAAGACAAAGGCAACGAGAAATAGGACTGCGGACTTTACGGTCATCTTTCGCCTCCCGTTTCGCCTCCCGCCTTCGCCTCCGTCGGCGATTTACGCGGACATCGCTAGAACGGTTGAGTTCGGAATACTTGCGGATCTTCACGCCTCCGGTTTGTTATTGCTGCTGGCGTTCAGCAGATCCGCCGCGTAGAGCACACCTTCCGGCGTCTCTTCGTGCTTGAAGTAGGCGAACACGTCGCGGCCGGCGGCGACATGCTCTCTTATGCGCGCAACCATTGCTTTACGCTCTTCGGCGGTGTAGCTGGGCTTGCGGTAACGATAGTAGGCGTAGTCGGCGGTGACTACGTCGGGAGTGTCGCGCTCCTCTGTTTCGGCCACGCAGAGCGCGATGTTGCGCTCGCGCAGCGTCGCGCAGGTGGCGTCACTGAACGTTGGCTCGGTCAACCACGATTCGTGGCGAAACTCAAACGCCGCGCGCACGGTTCGCGGCAAGCTTTTTAGAAACTCGGAGAGCACGGCTTGATCTGCTTTGAAATTCGGGGGCAGTTGAAAGAGCAGCGGGCCGAGGCGTCCGGCGCGCTCTAAAGCTTCCAGCGTGCCTAGAAAACGCTGCAGGAATTCTTCCGCGCTCTTTAAGCGCTTGATGTGGGTGAGCACCTGGTGCGCCTTGATGGTGAAGCGGAAATGCTCGGGCGTTTCCGTAATCCAGTTCTGGACAGTCGTCTCTTTGACCAACTGGCGGAAGGTGTAGTTGACTTCGACGGCATTCAGTTTTGATGCGTAGAAGTTCAGAAATTTCTTCTGCGCAAGTTTCTCCGGATAGAAAGCGGGCTTCCAGGTTGGATACGCCCATCCGGAGGTGCCTACGTAGAGGTGCGCCATCAGGGTTCGGTGCTGCGTGCCTCAGCGGCTAAAGCCGCATTTTAAACGATACCGTCACCGCAGCGCTGAAGCGCTGCGCCACCCAAAAACAAGCGCGATAAGAGGATCGTCGAGCGTTTCCCCAAGCCACGGGTACACGCCGGAATTATAGCTTGCGGCGCTTTGTCGCGGCTGACTTCGCTTTCGGCTTCGTCTTCCTCTTCGGCGCCTGCGCTTCGGGCTGGGCGGCGATACTGATGGCCTTGTCGTCTTCTTTTTCTTTTTCCGATTCGGCAGCCAGTCCCGCCAATTGCGGCAGCTTCTGCTTCAACGTCTGCACGGGCTCGAACAGGTCACCCATCTTCTCTACGCGCGCGAGCACGTCTTTTGCCTCGAACACCAGTCGCGCCGCATCTTTTTTCTTTAGCGCCTGTTCGACTTCTTCCCATGTGATCGGCGTCGACACCGTCGGACGCTCGCGCGCGCGCAGAGAGTACACCGAGATCGTCGTTTTATGCTGGTCGTTCTGGCTCCAATCGACGAATACTTTATTTGTGCGCACGGCTTTTTTCATGTCCGAGACAACCAGGCCGGGATGCTCCTGCTCGAGCAGACGCGCCACGGCGTGGGCAAAGGACTTCGTCTGCTGGTAACTGGTTTTCGTGGGCAGGGTTGCCGAGGGCATCGTCATCGAGTTCAATGGAACATAAATCTGCATCCCCTTCGAGCCGGAGGTTTTCGGAAAACTCTGCAGGCCGAAGTGATCGAAAATGTCGCGCACCCAGAGGCCAACCTGCGCGCACTGCACAATGTTTGCCGGAGGTCCGGGGTCGAGATCAAAGACAATCATGGTCGGCGTCGCGATGTCGGCGGCCAGCGAGAGGGACGGGTGCAGTTCGATCGATGCGAGGTTCGCGATCCACACCAGCGTGGGCAAATCGTTGGCGAGAATGAAATGGATGGTGCGGTGGTTGCTCTCGCTCCAGACAGGCGCGGTCTTCACCCAATCGGGCCGGTGCATGGGGGCGTTCTTTTCGAAGAAATACTCCTGGTCAATTCCCTCGGGATAGCGCTTCATGGTGAGCGTGCGTCCGGCGAGGTGCGGCACCAGCACGGGCGCAATGCGGACGTAGAAATCCACGACCTGACCTTTGGTGAAACCTGAAGCGGGATAGAGGACCTTTTCAAGATTTGTGAGCTTGAGCTTGCGGCCTTCGACTTCGACGATGGTGGGCGT
>Ga0116134_1000548_pt1 | contig 19446 bp, 14 predicted proteins | sample June2015DPH_19_5_FD_89737 | JGI IMG/M metagenome (GOLD analysis project Ga0116134, IMG submission 89737) | Peatland microbial communities from SPRUCE experiment site at the Marcell Experimental Forest, Minnesota, USA - June2015DPH_19_40 | ecosystem: Environmental > Terrestrial > Soil > Wetlands... | reverse complement strand
TCGCCCGATCCGAGATCAGCCACGGTCAACGGCGGCAGGATGCGCAGCAGCAAATGCCCGAAGGCCTGCCACGAACGGCCTGGGCCGTAAACCCGGTCGAAGCGCCCGGCGACCTGGTTGAAATAAACCTGCGCCTGCTCCCGGCGGCGGGCGAGGATGCGTTTGAGATTGATCTGGTCGCCGCCGTGTTCCGGCAATTCCTTCGCGCCGCGGATGGCGAGCTGGATGAATTCGCCCGTTGTGCCGTCTGTCTGCGGGTTGAGCTTGTAGAATGTCCGCTTGCCCGCGCGCCGCGACTGCACCAGTGCACAGTCCGCGAGCAATCCAAGATGCGTCGAGATGCGCGACTGCCCGAGCCGCGTGATTTCCTGCAGCTCGTTCACAGACAGTTCGTCCCGCTCCAGCAGTGCCACGATGCGCAGCCGCGTCGGGTCGGACAGGGCGCGTAATGATTTAAGGGTTTGGGACATTGATTAAAGCGTTTCGCAAAAATGGTTCGCGCAAAATCAGCGCCGGAGGCGCGATAGAAAATAGCCCACGGCGTGAGCCATGGACAGGCCAGGAAACGTGACAAGCCCCGTCCGGGGCGAAAGAGCCTTTGTCGTTTCCGCCCGATTTTCTTCCGCCCCTGACGGGGCTTTTGATGTTTTTTGCATAACGCACCCACGGCTGACGCCGTGGGCTATTTTCTTCCGCCGCTATGCGGCTGTAACCGTCCCGCTCTGCGGGACGGAACTCCGAACGCGCATCAACTTTTTCTCAGAAAGCATTTGACGCGCTTCAAATTACATATATCATCCTATCTTGATACGTCAATATGACATTTTAAACCATTGATTCATGAGCAAAAATTACATCTTTTCCTCGGAGTCCGTCGGCGAAGGCCATCCGGACAAGGTTTGTGACACCATTTCTGACGCCGTGCTGGACGCCTGCCTCGCGCAGGACAGGTTCAGCCGCGTCGCCTGCGAATGTTACGCCAAATCCAACATCGTCATCGTCGGCGGCGAAATCACCACGCGCGCCAGGCTCGACTTCACCAAGATCGCCCGCGACACCATCCGCGAAATCGGCTACGTGAACGACGACGACGTGTTCCATGCGGACAAGGTGTTCGTGAACACGATCATCACGCAGCAATCGCCCGACATCGCGCAGGGCGTGGACGCCCGCAAGGCCAAGGGCAAGAAAACTTCCAAGCAGGGCGCCGGCGACCAGGGGCTCATGTTCGGATACGCCTGCAATGAAACGCCCGAACTCATGCCCGCGCCCATCATGTTCGCGCATCGCCTCGGCCGCGAACTTACCCGCATCCGCAAGACCGGCAAGGTGCCGTGGCTGCGCCCGGACGCGAAATCGCAGGTTTCCGTCGTTTACGTAAACGACAAACCCGTCGCCATTTCCAACGTCGTCATTTCCACGCAGCATAGCGCGGATGTGGAGCATCGCGAGATTGAAAAGTTCTGCATCGAGCACATCGTCAAAAAGGTTTTGCCCAAACGGCTGCTCACGAAGAAAACCAAATTCCTCATCAACCCGACCGGGCGTTTCGTCGTCGGCGGGCCGCAGGGCGACACCGGTTTAACGGGGCGCAAAATCATTTGCGACAGCTACGGCGGCATGGGCCGTCACGGCGGCGGCGCGTTTTCCGGCAAGGACCCGACGAAGGTGGACCGCAGCGCGGCCTACATGGGCCGCTGGGTTGCCAAGAACATCGTGGCCGCGAAACTCGCCGCGAAGTGCGAAATCCAGTTCGCCTACGCCATCGGTTATCCCGACCCGGTCAGCGTCAGTGTGGACACTTTCGGCACGGCGACCGTTCCGGAGAGCAAAATCATCCGCGCCGTCAACCGCGTGTTCAGCTTCCTGCCCTCGGACATCATTGACCAGCTCAACCTGCGCCGTCCGATTTATTCCAAGACCACCAACTACGGCCACTTCGGCAAGAACGACCCCGCCTTGACGTGGGAAAAAACCGACAAGATCAACGAACTGAAAAAAGCGTTGTAACCAAAAAGCGTTGAACTGTTGAATCGTTAAACCGTTAAAACAGTTCGGCGCAAAACCGATTCAACGATTTAACCTTTTTAACGATTTAACGATTATGTCCACCGTCAAATTACCTCCATCCCGCGCCAAAGTTGCCAAGACCAACGGCAACGGCAAAGCCGCGCCGGATTTTAAAGTCCGCGACCTCTCGCTCGCCGAGTGGGGCCGCAAGACCATCCAGGTTTCCGAGCACGAAATGCCCGGCCTGATGGCCATTCGCGCCAAATACGGCCCGCAAAAGCCGCTCAAGGGCGTCCGTATCACCGGCTCGCTCCACATGACCATTGAGACGGCGATTCTCATCGAGACCCTCGTCGAACTCGGCGCGTCCGTGCGCTGGGCGAGCTGCAACATTTTCTCGACGCAGGACCATGCCGCCGCCGCCGTCGCCAAGGCCGGCATCCCGGTCTTCGCGCACAAGGGCGAATCGCTCGAGGAATATTGGGACTTTACGCTCGCCGCGCTCACGCATCCGGGCAACAAAGGTCCGCAACTCATTGTGGATGACGGCGGCGACGCCACCTTGCTCATCCACAAAGGTTACGAACTTGAAAACGGCGACAACTGGGTGAACACACCCAGCGACAACCACGAAGTCGCCGTCATCAAGGCCCTCCTCAAGCGCGTAGCGAAGGAACGCCCCGGTTTCTGGCATACGGTCGTGAAGGATTGGAAGGGTGTTTCCGAGGAAACCACGACCGGCGTCCATCGCCTGTACCAGATGCTCGAACAGGGCAAGCTTCTCGTTCCCGCCATCAACGTCAACGACTCCGTCACCAAGTCCAAGTTCGACAACCTCTACGGCTGCCGCGAATCGCTCGCCGACGGCATCAAGCGCGCGACCGACGTGATGGTCGCCGGCAAGGTCGCCTGCGTTTGCGGTTACGGCGACGTCGGCAAAGGCTGCTCCCACTCGCTGCGCGGGTTCGGCGCGCGCGTCATCGTCACCGAGATTGACCCCATCAATGCCTTGCAGGCCGCGATGGAAGGTTTTGAAGTCAAGACCGTCGAAGACACGCTCGGCGAGGCGGACATTTACGTCACCACCACCGGCAACTGCGACATCATCACGCTCGAACACATGGCGAAGATGAAAGACCAGGCCATCGTCTGCAACATCGGCCACTTCGACAATGAGATCCAGGTGGACCGCCTGAACACCGCCAAAGGCGTCACCAAGCTCAACATCAAGCCGCAGGTGGACAAATACACCTTTGCGGGCGGCAACAGCATTTACCTGCTCGCCGAAGGCCGGCTGGTGAACCTCGGCTGCGCCACCGGCCATCCGAGCTTTGTCATGTCCAACAGCTTCACCAACCAATGCCTGGCGCAACTGGATTTGTGGAAGAACAAGGACACGAACAAGATCGGCGTCTATCGTCTGCCCAAGAAGCTGGATGAGGAAGTCGCCCGGCTGCACCTGGAAAAAATCGGCGTGAAGCTGACCAAGCTCACGAAGAAGCAGGCCGATTACCTCGGCGTGCCGGTGGAAGGACCTTACAAGCCGGAGCACTACCGGTATTGAGTCCAGAAAACAGGTTGCCCAAAACTCCGTCTCGTGGCATTTTGGTTACGTGAACAAAACAACCATCAGCAAGCCGGTCAGTTCAAACGGCGCGGAAGCGGCAGCCCGCCAATTGCGCGCGACGGCCAAGCGGGTTGCTGTTTCCAGAAAATCCGCTTTGCGGTTTTTGGCTGCTACCGGGATGTACACCCTGAAGGGTGAACTGAAGCCTCAATTCCGGTGATGGTTTCCCATTCACTGGTCATCGGGTATCACGGATGCGACCGGCGTGTTGCAAAAAAGATCGTTTCTTACAAAGACAAACTCAGGCCAAGTCAAAATGCATGGGACTGGCTTGGTCATGGCATCTATTTCTGGGAGGACAGTTATAAACGTGCGGAGCGTTGGGCCGAAGCTGAAAGCCGGCTACCGGCAGCAAGATCAAATTTCCCGCCGTGCTCGGCGCGGTCATTGACCTCGGCAACTGCCTCAATCTCACCGACGCGGAGGCACTGAAACAGGTGAAGGAAGCTCACTCCGCCTACACCCAACTCTGCAAAATTTCCGGCGTGGCAATGCCGGAAAATCGCGGGCCTGATCTGCGTGCCCGTTACCTTGATTGCGCGGTAATTGAAACGCTGCATCAATTTCGCCGGATGGAAGGCAAACCAGAATTCGATACCGTTCGCGGCTTCTTCGTGGAAGGGCGGGAGTTATATCCGGCGGCGGGATTCCGCGAACTCGATCATATTCAGATTTGTGTCCGTTCGCCGCAGCGGGTCATCGGTTATTTCTGGCCGCGCACCGTCTGATTTTCCGTCCGGCTGCACCTGGAAAAAATCGGCGTGAAGCTCACCAAGCTCACGAAAAAGCAGGCCGACTACCTCGGCGTGCCGGTCGAAGGCCCCTACAAGCCGGAGCACTACCGGTATTGAACGAAATCAAATTTCAAACACAAAAGGCGAACGGGTAATCGTTCGCCTTTCCTGCTTCACACCAGCCCTTGCTCTAGTCTAAATCCAATTCGATTACGTTTGCTAATCGATTCTGAGGCGCTAGGCTCCCGATCACTTAAATATGAAACTTCGCGTCAGCCTCATTGTTGCGGTGATCTGTCAATTGAGTGTCCTTGCTCCCGTAGCGGACGAACCTAAATCAAACGAGATAAATGAGAGATCGACGGTTGCTGAACTCGTTGGACAGTTGCACGGCAACGACAAATCAAATCGCATTGCGGCTGCCAGAGCCCTGGTCAAAATCGGACCATCGACTTCGGAGCAAGTAGGCAAGGCGGTTTGGGGAAATTTCATGGACACCAACGCAGCGCTGGCACTTGAAGCGTTCGTCGAAGTTGGCCCGGAAGCCGTACCTATGATGCTGGAATTGATGCGCCAAGAGAAAACCGGACTACTTCATGATAATCCTGGAATCAGCGGCCTCATTCAGATGGGAACTAATGCAATGCCTGGACTAGTAAAGACGCTACAAGATCCGAACCCGGAAGTTCGCGGTGTAACAATTGATGCCTTGCGTATTTTGGCCGGCGCACAAGAAACTTGTACCCCATCAGCACACCTTTTGATTCATGCCGCAAAAACAGAGAGAGATGATTCGTTGCGGGTTTACGCCATCGACGCTCTTGGCTACTTCGGCTTGATTACAAAACCACCTGATATCATTTGTGAAGCTTTGCGCGAGTTGCTTCACGATAAGCTTGAAAAAGCGCGTCTGACGGCGGCTTACTCACTTGCGAAAGCTTGCCGAGATTCAGCTTCAGACGCTCTACCGATTATTGCACAGGGCGTCTCAAGTGATGATAAGGAATTGGCTTGGGAGTCGGCTTTCGCTCTAAACTTTCTTGGGACCAATGCTCTCACTGTGCTTCCCGACCTTATACACACAATTGACAATGCCGACAGCCGCACTGCCGACGAGATCTTCAGAGTCATCGCAAAAATGGGTGACCCTGCTTTTCCAGCGTTTCAGAAAGCTGCGACAAACTCGGCCCGCGAGGATCTGAGGCTAGCTGCGCTCAATGGTCTCGGCGATTTTTCCGCTTCGACGAAGACTAATTTATCTCGGACGATTTCTCTCTTGTCAGAAATGCTAAAAGATCCGGACCGTGACATTCGATATGCCGCGATGAATTCGTTGCGCCGGACGGCAGTCGAGTCCAAAGACCCAAAACTGTGCGCATCGATTACTGAAATGCTTCGACCTATGCTTGAAGACAAAGACCCATGGATTTCGGATGACGCAAAACGCGCTTTGAAAGAGATCGAGCCTATTGCTTCTGGTAGTCGGTGAGGCTAGTCGCCTTGCAGCCTGTTCACTTTATCCGTTCCAAATAATATTTCACAATTCCCGCAAGGGCAAGGCGATGGGCAGGCGCGCGGCGCGGATGGACGGGAAACCGCCCGCCTGTTTACTTTATTGTCTTCTTCGCGATTCACCGGCCTGCCAAATGGCTCTCCGTGGGCCATGACCTTTGACCTATTCAAATCGTGACTTCAGGGTCTGTTCGCGGACCGGCTTAAAGGCGCAGAATGACGGCATGAATTGGGGCAACCGTGTGGTTGAAATCCCAACGCGAACACGAAATCAAATGCGCCGCTTCGGCGGCAATGAATGAAAGGACAGTTATGAAACAATTATTCTGCGCAATCCTTGGCATCGCCGTGATCGGCGGTGGAATCGCATTATCTGCCAGCCGGCAGAAAAACCCGGTGGTTCCTCCCGCCCAAGCCCGGACTGAATCGGCTCCCAGTCCGGCGACGGAAAACAACCCGCCCGGGCAACCGGTGGTTGCAACACCCGCATTGTCCCAACCGGTTCCGGCGGACACCGGCGATTCCAAGCCGGCGGTGATAGCGTCCGCGACTGGAGCCAGCGCCAAAGCGATTGATCCGGCCATCAAGCAGGCCATCGAAACCCTGCTATCCCCGCAATCGAGCCACGAGCAGAAGCGGGAAGTTTTGAAACAATTGAACGAGTCGGGCAAACTCGATCAAGTGATCAGCGAACTCCAGCAGCAGGTGGCCGGCGACCCGGGCAACGCCGCATGTTCAACCGCGCTGGGCCTGGCTTACCTCGAAAAGGGCAAAACCATGATGCAGGATGATGTCACTGACGGGAGCATGTTGATCATGCAGGGCATGAAAAGCTTCGACACGGCTTTGAGCCTCGATCCCTCAAACTGGGAGGCGGCTTTCACCAAAGCTGCCGTCATGTCACACTATCCGGCGGAATTGAACCAGGGTCAGGCAGTCATCAACCAGTTCACGCAATTGATCAACCAGCAGGAATCCCAGCCGCCGCAGGCCCAATTTGCGATGACCTACGTGTTGCTGGGCGACCAATACCAGAAGCTCGGTAACAGCGATTATGCCCTGGCAACCTGGCAGGCCGGCGCCCAATTGTTTCCAAGCGATAAAACACTCCAGAAAAGATTGACCCAATCGGCCGGTCAATGACGAATCGTCAAACGACGCGAAACACAAAAAAACTGAAACCTGATTGAAAGGCGCCGGATAATAACATCCGTCTGAGCGACTACGTCTGGTTTCTCGCATCAGCGAACTAAAACGTGAAAGGAACGGCCTCGTGAAATTGCCATTCAGGCGATACACATTCCCGGTCGTGGTGACCGCCGCCGCACTGTTCAGCGGCAGTACAAGCGCGCAACCTGTCAAAAAAGATCAAGTCGATTCGGATTCGCGAGGGGTGCGTGTCGAATATAACAACGAAAAACCGCCAACCGACCCGGAAGCGGCCTGCACCAGGCAACTTAACCACCTCCGCCATCAGCTTTTTACGCTTGAAAAGGCGGGCCGGAATAACATCCCGGCGCACCAGATCCTTGCCGAGGCGGAATGGCTGCACAGCTCGACGCGTGATTACTCGCGACTCGCCAATCGGCTCGCCGCGCTGCGAACCGCCATAAATGATCCTGCCAGCCTCGACGCGGTGGATGAGCAATCTGAGGCCGATGGAAGCTGGGGGCGTTGGTACACGGAGTGGTTTCTCAAGCTGAGCGCTTCGTATGCCCGGATCGACGCGCTGCGCGCGCGCGGCGAACAGCCAAAATATCCACTGCGCTTTCTCGATTGCATCAATTCGCCGGAGCAGCTCACGGCGCATCTTGATCGGCTGCTTGTCTCCAATCCGGAGGTGGATGGAATCAAACACTGCCGCGAGTTAAATGAGACGATCTCGGCGCTGATACGGCTCATTGTGCGGGATCCGCCAACGAACTATTCATTTCATCCCCAGCTCAAAGCGGCTTTGCTCGATTTTCTCGAAAAGGCGCGCAATCCCAAGACTGGATACTGGTGTGCCTGGTATGGGACGGCGGCCCGGCCGCGCCGGGTTGACGATCTTAGCCTGACCTTTCACATCGTGAGCTATCTCAAGGGCGGGATTTCTGACTGGCCCAAGGTCTTGGACACGACGCTTGCGATCAAGGACAAGACGTATCCGGCAGGCTGGCTCAGTTCCGGCCATTACCTGAATCACAACAACATGGACGTGGTGGAATTGTTTCGCCTCGGGTGGAAACAGGCGGGCCCGCCGCAGCGGGACGCCATGCGGGTGGAAATTCGGAAAATGCTTGCCTGGTGCCTCCATGACTCGTTGCAGCCGGACGGTTCCTTCCGCGTCTTCGAAGACGAAGACGATTCCGTTGAAACCTCGATTTATTTTGCAACCTCTTTTCTGGGTCGCATCGCCTATTTCGACAAGAGTCGCCGTTTTTGGACCGATGAGGATTTCCCGGACAGCGCAGAGGTAAAGAAAAGCATCTCGGGATTCATCCGCGCTCACTTCGCTTCAGGTGGAGAAGGCGGCCACTACTATCACGGCGCATTGGAGGAGTTGGGTGAAACCGATCCGCGATGATCGAAGCAACGAATCCGGTTGGGGGGACGCATACGGATAAAAACCGTTGGTGCCCAAGCCCGGTTTAATCATACTGGCGACGTCATCGCTAAAATGACATGAACTCAAAATCTGTCCCATCAACCGCTGAATTCAGAGCCGCCCTCCCGCGCGGCTTCTATTGGCCCGTTCACCTGATAATCCTCATGGCGCTGGGACTGACATGGTATTCACACGGAAGGCATGACACAGCAATGCATGGACGGGCCGATGCCGTCCTCGTCGGCCTGGTGGCAGTCCAGGTTCTGCTCTACCTGTTTTTTTTCGCCCTGCCCACGCTCATCCACTGGCCGGCCTGGCCTTGGTCTCGAGACCTGCATGGAGGCGTCGTGGATCCCAAGCCATCCCGGCGATGGTGGTGGACGTACGTCGCGACGAGCATTGCCATAGTGCTGGCGGAGTCCCGCATTGACCGTTCTTTCCAGTGGTTTCTGTTTCCTTACCTCTGCCATATCACTGTGCGTCAATTTCGTTTCTCAATACCCGCAACGCTGGCGGTCATTGCCGCCTTTCTCGTGAACATGATTGGCTGGGATGAGCCGGCCACCTGGAGTGCAAGGGGCTGGTTTTCGGTGTCGTTTGCTGCAACGGCCTGGCTCATGCTCGCGTTCTTCATCGGTCGGACAATCATCACCAGCGTCCAGCGCGGGCGGCTGATTCTCGAACTGCAGGCGGCCAAACGCGAACTCGAACTGGCCCGGGAGCGCGAACTCGAACTGGCCGCGCTCCGCGAACGCGAGCGTCTGGCGCGAGACCTGCACGACACGCTCGGCCATTCGCTGGTCACCTTGACCGTGCAACTGGAGGCAGCGCAGCGATTGCAGGCAACCGATCCGGCACGGGCGGCGGCGCTGCTGACGGAGCTGCAGAAGCTCACCCGCTCCAGCATGGAGGACCTGCGCCGGTCGCTTGCCAATTTGCGCACCTTGGGTCTCGGCGACCGCCCGCTCGCCGAATCGTTGCGAACCTTGTGTGCGGAAGCCGGCAAACGCCTTGGCGTGGCGGTGGATTGCCAGGTTGCGGAAGGCGCCAATTCCCTGCCGTCGGCGGTCGCGGAAGTCATCTGGCGCGTGGCACACGAAGGATTGACGAACATTGAGAAACACGCCCATGCTCATCGCGTGGAAATGAAACTGGCCCTGCCATCCAAAGCAGCCGTTCTGAGCGTAAACGATGACGGCGCCGGTCTGCCGCGCGGGGCCGAAGAAAAGCCGGGCCACTACGGCTTGCGCGGCTTGCGTGAGCGCGTGGAAGGATTGGGGGGCGCCTTCACCGTCGCACCGACGGGAACCAACGGCACTGTCATCGAAGCGCGAATCCCTGTGATTGCCTGATGAAACCCATCCGGATTTTGCTGGCCGAAGACCAGACGCTCATGCGTCAGGGATTGAAAACCATTCTCGAACTCGAGAACGGTTTCGAAGTGGCCGGCGAAGCGGAAGACGGCAAGGCTGCCGTGAAACTCGCGCTGCAATTGCGTCCCGACATCATCCTCATGGACGTCCAGATGCCGCAACTTAACGGCGTGGAAGCCACCGCGGCCATCTGCCGGTCCTGGCCCGAAGCCCGGGTCATCATCCTGACGACATTCGACCGTGACGACTACGTATTCCAGGGAGTGCGCGCTGGCGCGGTGGGATACCTGCTCAAGGATTTGCCGTCGCCGAAACTCATCGAAACCATCCGGCATGTGCATGACGGCGAAGTGTTCATCCAGCCGGAGATTGCCTCGCGCACCCTGCGCGCCGCGTTGCATTCCCCCGGCGAACTGGTAGAGCCGTTGTCCGAACGCGAGCGCGAGGTGCTGGTGATGCTGGCCCAGGGAATTCCCAACAAGGAAATCGCGGACAAACTGCATCTGGCCGAAGGCACGGTCAAAAACCACGTGTCGAACATCCTCGGCAAATTGCAGGCGCAGAACCGCACCGAAGCCGCCGACATCGCGCGGAAGCGGGGACTGATTTGAACCAGCTTGGGCACTACTCGGATTGATGAACGTAGCGCAGGCGTCCCGCCTGCGATTTGCAGCCGAGACGGCTGCGCTACTTTCAAGGCAACCGGAAATCCCATTCGCCTTTTCATTTCTCACGCTGCTCAAACTGGAGAGGCAACCACCTAAATTAAAAAGGAGGGCTGGCTTTTCCATCCTCCGCAGTACTGCTACGGAGGACGGGCCGAGCCGACCGCGGCGCGGTGGAACACCGAGCCCTACCGGAGTGAAATTGGGGCAGCGACGAAGCGCTGCCTTCCAATGTCTAGATTGAAAGGAGCCTGGCCGCCTCGTTCATGGTCTCGCAGGTAACCGCCCGCGGTCGGTGCGGGTAATGGAATATGGAAAGCATTTTAAACCCGATGTCTTTCGCCGGATCGGGAATGACACGGATCACCAGTCCCACGCCGTGCTGGTCACACAATTCCATCACCTTGCCGATTTGTGTCGCGCAGGCGGGTTCCATGGATTCCAGCCGGCCCAGGTCCACCAGCAAGTGGAATCCGGGCGGCAAATCGGCCAGCAGTGCCGGCAGCTCTTCCAGTCCGCGCTGGAGGTCCTTGGTCCGCACCTGTTGGATGTAACCCAGGTAGAGCAACCGTTTCGCTTTGTTCGTCGTGGCCAGAAACATGGCCACAACCTAAGCCCTCGCGGGCCGGAATTCGACGAAAATACGTCCCAAAAACGCGCTCATACACGTTCGGCGGTGTAGCACGGGCTTTCCAGTCGCCAGTTCAACACGGGATAGGAGAGTCCCGTGAACCTGCAGACATGCGAGTTGCGCGCTTGAAACGGTCGCCATCATGGCGGAAGATTTGAAAACATGTTTCGCATCGGCATAGACCTCGGCGGCACGAGGATTGAATCCCAACGCACCCTGTTGATTCCCCGCTTGTTTTCCATTCTGGCTGCCTGCCTCCTGGTGGGTTCGGCACACGCGGAGAACCTTTCCCCGGTCCGCCTCTACGCCCTCACCTGTGAGCATCTCCAGAACCCCATCGGCATCGGCAGCCAACAGCCGCGCCTGTCGTGGAAACTTCGTTCCGACCGCAGCGGTGAGGTCCAGACCGCCTGGCAAATCCGCGCCGCTTCCTCCAGCTCCGGCCTCAATACCAACCCGCCGGATCTTTGGGACTCCGGAAAAATCGTCTCCGACCAGTCCGTCCTCGTTCCGTGGGCGGGCAGGCCGCTGACCTCGCGTTCCCAAGTTTTCTGGCAGGTCCGCATCTGGGACAAGGACGGTCGTCCTTCTCCCTGGAGTGAAGTCGCTTCGTTCGAATTGGGACTGCTTGCTCCCACCACCGAATGGAAAGGCCAATGGATTACCGCCGACCTGCCGCGGTATGACATTGAGCAGCCCGCTCTCGCGAAGTCGTTCTGGATCAATGCCGGTTCCACTGCCCATCAGGCTGCCGCAGTCCGCTTTGTCCTCAACCTTCCGGCCGACACAACCATTCGCAGTGCCGCCATCGATGTTGTGGCTGACGGTCTCATTACCGTTTACGTCAACGGCCAGCCCACCCGCCAGGGCGCCAGCAGCCGCACGGCGCCGCTGCACGCGGAAGTCCGCACCCAATTGACGCCCGGCAAAAACATCATCGCCATTGGCTCCGCCGCCGTGCGGGATGCCATCCGCCGTGACCGCGGCGAGACCGGAAGAAACGCCATCGCCGCCCGTGGCGTCATCGAACTGGAAAACAGCCGGCGGATCGAGTTCAACACCGATGATTCCTGGAAGGCTGCGGTGGCTCCCATCAACGATTGGTTTGCGGCCACTTTCGACGATTCCGCCTGGCCGGCCGCGACCAGCCTCGGGCCGTATGCTGCGGCGACCTCAAAATACACGGACAACACCCTCGGGCCGGGCCGTTACCTGCGGAAGAATTTCATGGTGAAAGGCCCGATTGCCAGGGCCCGTCTTTATGCCACGGCACTGGGTGTCTATGAAACCGCAATCAACGGCCGGCGCGTCAACCAAGACTCGGTGCTGGATCCGGGTTGGACCGATTACCACAAGCGCGTGATGGTCCAGACCTATGACGTCACCTCGCTGCTCGCTGCCGAAAAAAACACCATCGGGGCCGTGCTCGGTGATGGTTGGTATGCCGGCCGGCTGGGCTGGATGGGTCTGGCGCAATACGGCAGCCGCCCGGTTTTCAATGCCCAGCTCGAAATCACTTACGCCGATGGCACCCAAGACATCATCGCCACGGACAATTCCTGGAAAGCCGGCCCCGGCGAAATTATCGGCTCGGACGCGCAATGGGGCGAAATCATTGACGCCCGCAAGGCCGTCCCCGATTGGAACCAACCTACTTTCAAAGATTCATCGTGGGCGGATGCCGTCGTCGAGCAACACGACGTCGCGCTCGTGCCGCAACTCGGCCCGCTGGTGCGCAAGCTGCTTGAACTCGCACCCCAAAAAATCACCCGTTGGGGCGACGCCTGGATTGTTGATTTCGGACAAAACCTGGTGGGTTGCGTCCGCCTCGCTGCCCGCGGTCCCGCCGGCACCGCGATCACGCTTCGACACGGCGAGATGCTCAACGCCGATGGTTCCCTCTACATCGAAAATCTCCGGCCCGCCCTGGCCACCGATACCTTCATCCTCCGGGGCGCACCGGAGCGGGAAACTTTTGAGCCGCACTTCACCTTCCACGGTTTCCGTTACGTCGAAGTCACCGGTTATCCCGGAACCCTCACCACTGATGCTCTCCGCGCCATCGTCGTCGGTTCCGACACGCCGTCAACGGGGACTTTCGAATGCTCCAACCCCGACCTCAATCGCCTCTACGAAAACATTGTCTGGGGCCAGCGCGGCAATTTTTTGAGCGTGCCCACCGACTGCCCGCAGCGCGACGAACGCATGGGCTGGATGGGTGATGCGCAGGTGTTCGCGCCGACCGCCGCGCGCAATGCCGATGTGGCCGCCTTCTTTGCCAAGTGGATGGTGGACGTTGATGACGGCCAGGGTGCCAATGGCGACTATGCCGACGTCTCGCCACGTGTTGCCCGGCCCCAGCCGGCGATGCCGGTTTGGGGCGACGCTGGGGTCATCATTCCCTGGGTCATGTACACCGCCTACGGTGACCGGGCGTTTCTGGCGGACAATTATTCCTCCATGGTGCGATGGATTGAATTCGACGTTCATCGTTCCAGCAACCTGATCCTGAACGGCGGCGTGGGCGATCACTTGGCGCCGCAGCGCACGCCTGCCGACGTGGTGGACACCGCCTACTTTGCGAATTCCGCACACCTGGTTGCCCGGGCGGCGGCACTCCTCGGCAAAACGGACGACGCTGCCAAATACGACAAACTTTTTCACGACATTGCCGACGCCTTCAACCAGTCCTTCGTTTCCACCAACGGCATCATCAAGGGCGACACCCAGACGGCTTACATCCTCGCGCTCCAATTCGATCTCCTGTCCGAAAACCGCCGGGCCGCCGCCGCGCGGCGTCTGGCCGAAGACGTTGAACAGAACGGCCACCAGACCACCGGGTTCGTGGGCGTTGGTCTCATCTGTCCCACGTTGACGCAAATCGGCCGTTCCGACCTCGCCTGGCAGCTGGTTCTGACCAATACCTATCCCTCGTGGCTGTTTTCCGTGAAAAACGGCGCCACCACCATCTGGGAACGCTGGGACGGCTGGACTCCGGAGCATGGTTTTCAGGATTCCGCCATGAACTCCTTCAATCATTACTCGCTGGGTTCCGTCGGCGCCTGGTTTTACTCCGGTGCCGCCGGCATTCAGCCGGACGAGTCAAATCCGGGTTACAAACACTTTTTCCTGAACCCCCAGTTCACCACCCGGCTCGCCCAGGTCAAAGCGTCACTCGATTCGCCCTACGGTCTCATTGCTTCCCATTGGCAGGTCGGGAACGACCAAGTACTTTACGATGTCACCATTCCCCCGAACACAACCGCAACGCTCACGTTGCCTGTTCCGCCACGAGACGTCCGGCAATCGGGCCGGCCACTCCAGATACCAGACGATCACATCACCCGGCTCCCGCTCGTTGCCGGAACGTATCATTTCTCCCTGCCGCGCCGGTTGATCAAGTAAGGGAAGTTTGGCTGCCGCTACGCGCTTGAATCATTCGGCGCCTTGGCGGAAGATTTAAAAACATGTTTCGCATCGGCATAGACCTCGGCGGCACCAAGATTGAAGGCATTGTGCTGGACGCGTCCGGTCGTGAACTTTCCCGCAAACGCGTGGATACCCGGCAGGAAAGGGGTTATGCCCACATCCTGGACCGCATCAAAGGGCTGCATGACGAACTGGCCGCCGGCATCCAGGGCGCGCCGCATACGTTCGGCATCGGCACGCCCGGAGCCATCTCGCCGCGCACCGGCTTGTTGAAAAATTCCAACACGGTCTGCATGAACGGCCAGCCGTTGAAGGCGGACCTCGAACGGATTCTCGGCCGGAAAATTGAGATCCAGAACGATGCGAATTGTTTCGCGATGGCCGAGGCGTTGCACGGCGCGGGCAAAGGAAAGAAACTGGTCTTCGGCGTCATCATGGGCACGGGCTGCGGCGGGGGAATCGTCCGCCAAGGCGAGGTCATCACCGGCCCACAAGCCATCGCCGGTGAATGGGGCCACATGTCCATCGCCCCGGACGGCCCGCTGTGCTACTGCGGCCAGCGCGGTTGCGTGGAGACGTTCATCAGCGGCGGCGGACTGGAGGCGCGCTACGCCGAGCAATACGGGGTGAAGCGGTCGTTCAAGGAAATCGTGCAGGATTTTCACGCCCGCGATGCGAAGGCGGTGGAGTTCATGAAAATTTTCTTCCGCAACTTCGGCCGCTCGATGGCCAACCTCATTGACGTGCTGGACCCGGACGTGGTCGTCCTTGGCGGCGGCGTGTCAAACTTCGACGCGCTTTACACCGAAGGCGTTGCGCAAGTGGCGAAATATGTTTTCAGCGATTGCTTCGAGACGCCCATCGTCAAACATCAACTCGGCGATTCCGCCGGCGTCATCGGCGCCGCCTTGATCGGGATTTGAAAAGGTAGAGCAGGCATTCCTGCCTGCTGGTTGGGCGACATTCCTGTCGCCCGGTTCAACACGGGACAGGAATGTCCCTTGAACCCGCAGACAGGAATGTCTGCGCTACAGCACCAGCGCGTACTTGCTTGCGACAAGTGGAGACGACATTCTCTCGTTCGTGAATCCGCGCAGTGTGAAACCTGATCCGCGTCCCCTTGCATCTAGTTTTCATTCCCGGGGTGTTCTGCCCCATCTCAAACGCGAAGGCGCTTCTTACTTTGTGACTTTTCGCCTGGCGGGGACGCTGCCCAAAGACGTTTTGTTGCGTTTCAAAGGCGAGCGCGAAGTCATCACCGCACAAGCCTTGGCCGCCAAACGCCCGTTGACGTGGCACGAGCAGGAAGAACTGTTTCGCTGGTATTCTGCGCGTGTGGATAAATATCTCGATGCGGGTCACGGCGATTGCTGGCTGGCACGTCCCGAAATCGCCGACCTGGTTGCGGGAGCAATGAAATTCCACGCCGGTGAACGCTTTGATCTTCCTGCGTGGGTGGTGATGCCGAACCATGTGCATGCTGTGCTTCGTCCAAAGCCGGATTGGACATTGAGCAAGGTGCTGAAAATCTGGAAAGGCTTCACTGCCCGCGAAGCCAACCGCTTACTAAAGCGCACGGGAACAACCTTTTGGCAGGTGGAATCGTTTGACCACCTTGTCCGTGATGACGACGACACGCATCGTTGTTGCCATTACACGACAATGAATCCCGTGAACGCGGGTTTGTGCCGGCGTCCGGAAGATTGGAAATGGAGCAGCGCAAATCGTCCGGTCATGTAGAGCAGGCATTCCTGTCCCGCAATGCGGGATTGGGCGACATTCCTGTCGCCCGGTTCAACACGGGACTGGAAAGTCCCGTGAACCCGCAGACAGGAATGTCTGCGCTACTGCGTAAATTTGGTGCTACAATTCCCGCAATGCGGCCGCAATGGGCAATCGCGCCGCACGGATGGCGGGGAACAGGCCGCCGATCAAACCGATCAGCGCCGACCACACGATGCCGCGCACCAGCAACTCCGGCGTGACTTTGAAGGCGAAGGCGATCTGGCTGAAGCTCTGCCAGTTCATCGTCGAAGTATGGAAATTGTTAAATGCCAGCCAGGCCAGCCCGCCGCCCATGATGCCGCCAACCAGCGCCAGCAGCAGCGATTCCAGCATCAACGAAACCACCACGGCGCTGCCGCCGAAACCGAGCGCGCGCAACGTGGCGATTTCCCGCGTCCGCGCCGCCACCGCGCTGTACATCGTGTTTAGCGCGCCGAACACCGCGCCGATGGCCATCAAGAACGCAATCAGGAACCCCAAGGTCGTGATCAGCCGCGTGATGGTCTCTGATTGTTCGGCGTAATACTCGGATTGCCGGACGACTTTCACGTTGAGCTGCGGATTCGAGGTCAACGAATTCTTGAACTCCTGGAATGCGCCCGGCGAATTCAGTTTTGCGTAAACGGACTGGAACGAGTCGCCGCGGTTATACGCTGCTTGCAGCACCTTGGCATCCGTCCAGATTTCCGATTCGGACGCCCCGCCGTTGGCCGAAAAAATACCGGCGACCGGCCATTCGAACCGGCCCACCTTGATTTTCGAGCCGACCTCCAACCCGGAGAATTCCCGTGCCGCTCCGGCGCCGACGATGACTTCGTCCTTGCCCCATTCAAACATCCGGCCCTGGACGATTTTCATGTTGTCGCGCACCTGCCACGCGGCACTTTCCACGCCGCGCAATGGCACGTTCGCATCCAGGCCGGTCGAGCGTTTTGGGATATTGATGATGACGAACAATTCCGCGGATGCGAGCGGGCCTTGAGCCGTGCGCGCCACGCCCGGCGCATCGGCAATCACGCGCGTCTGGTCGCGGCCCAGGCCGCTGACCATTTCGCTGTCGGCCCCGCTGCGCAGAACGACGGCCCCGTCGGGCGACGCGGAAACGGTCATCGCCTGCCGGAAACCCGCCGCAATCGAGAGCACGCCGACGAGCACGGTCACGACCCCGGCGATGCCGATGACCGTGGCGGCGACCGCGCCGCGCCGTTGCGGGATGCTCAGCAACCCGAACTTCGTGATGGAGACGATTTGGGAAAACCAGTTGATGGGGCCGGCCATAATCAAATGTGAATTTCTGGAAAGGTGGGGACGCCGCGCTGCGGCGTCCGGTCGGCGCAGCGCGCCGACCCTACCACGAATTGAAAATTAGTTTGGAAAATCATTTTACATTCTCCTCAAGGCGTCGGCGACGCGCAGGCGCATGGCCTGCAGCGCCGGAAAAATTCCCGTGACCAGACCGAGCGCGACACTGAGGCCCAGGCCGATGAGCAGATCCCGGGTTGGGAAAAAGAACATCGGCAGCAGACCGTTCGTGGGATCGCCGCGGGAAATGACCAGCCACGCCAGTCCCAAGCCCAGTGTTCCACCCAAGACCGTCAGCAGGCACGACTCGGCGAGCACCAGCCCGACGATCTGTCCGTTGGTGAAGCCGATGGCCTTGAGCACGCCCAGCTCACCGGTCCGCTCGCGCACCGCCTGCGCCATGGTGTTGCCGGTCACCAGCAGGATGGTGAAAAACACCGCGCCGAGGATGGCGGCGACAATCAGCACGATGTTGCCGATTTGACTCGCCCACGCCTGCACAAACGCGCCCTCCGGCTCCGTCTTGGTTTCCGCCGACGAATTCTCAAACTCCTGGTCCACCAGCTTCGCCACTTCCGCCGCCTGCGCCGGGTCCTTCACGCGGATGCTGTACCAGCCCACCAGCCCCTTGGCCCCCGGTTGCCGGGCCTCATCGAAGTAATCGTAGCGGAAAAACAGCGGCGTCGTGTCGGTCTCCTTTTTGTCCCCGTCATAGATGCCCACGATGTCGAACTCCCAATTCCGGCTGCCATCTTCCTGCGACCAAATAGAAGACTGGATTGGCACCTTGTCACCGATTTTCCAATGAAACCGGTCCGCCGTTTTCCGGCCGACGATCGCCCCCGTTCGTGTCTGCAGCCACGCCTGCTTCTGTTCCGGTGACAGGATGAACTCGGGATGCATGGCTAAAAACTCTTCCGGCACCACGGGGTTTTGCATGAAGAAATTCTTCGGGTCCTGGTAAATGCCGCCGAACCACGTCTGGTGCGTCGCCAGGGTCACGCCGGGGATTCGCTCCATCCGTGCCTTGTAACTCTCCGGCAACAACTGGATGATGGACACCTTGTGGCGCACGATCAGCCGGTCCGCCCCCGCCATTTCCACGCCGCCGACCAGCGCCTGCTGGATGGACGAAAGAAAACCAAACAGGACAAACGCCACCAGGATGGACAGCAGCGTCAGCGACGTCCGCAGCTTCTTCCGCTTCAGATTGCTCCAGATGAGGTGGAAGAATTTCATAACGCGTGGCATCGTAGCCGCCGACGTGAGGAGGCGGATTCGCAGGCTTCAAAAATTGTCCGCCTCGTTACCTCGGCGGCTACTGGGAATGGGTTCATTTCACCGGTTCGTTGCTCAATTGGCCTTTGTCCAGATATACCGTTCGCGTCGCGCGCGCCGAGGCGTGCGGGTCGTGCGTGACCATGATGATGGTCTTGCCGTGCTCCCGGTTCAGTGCCTGGAGCAAATCCAGGATTTCGTTGCCGGCCTTGCGATCAAGGTCGCCGGTCGGTTCATCGCAGAGCAGCAGTGTCGGGTCGGTGACAATGCCGCGGGCGATGCCCACGCGCTGTTGTTCGCCGCCGGAAAGCGTGCGCGGATAATGCTTTGCGCGATGCGACAGTCCGACCACCGCCAGCGCCGTTTCCACGTGCTTCATCCGTTCGGCCTTGGACAGGTGTGTTAGCAGCAGCGGCAGTTCCACGTTCCGTTCCGCTGTCAGCACCGGCATCAGGTTGTAAAGCTGGAAGACAAACCCGACGTGCCGTGCGCGCCACGCGGCCAGCCGGTGGT
>Ga0116134_1000545_pt1 | contig 19488 bp, 14 predicted proteins | sample June2015DPH_19_5_FD_89737 | JGI IMG/M metagenome (GOLD analysis project Ga0116134, IMG submission 89737) | Peatland microbial communities from SPRUCE experiment site at the Marcell Experimental Forest, Minnesota, USA - June2015DPH_19_40 | ecosystem: Environmental > Terrestrial > Soil > Wetlands... | reverse complement strand
TTCATCCATCGATTGCGCGTTGCCATCCACCAGCACCACCTCATGGCCAGGCGGAGTAAGCGCCTGGAGCAGAAACATCCATAGATGAGGCATGAAATTACGCGTGACACCGTTGTCGGGGTTATACAGCAGAATTTTCATAAGGAATTTAGCGATTCTGCAAAGCGCCGCTTTGCTGCGTGCGTGGCTGAGGGCAATTGAAAGCGCCAGGCCGAATTCTTCCCCCGGTGCCCAATCGTTCGGAAACGTTCGTTTGAATGTACCCCAGCGCACATTGTACACCGGGAGGGAAGGTCTCAGGTCTCAGGGAACCTGGTGCGGCGGCTTCTCCTGAGACCGCTAAACAAAGGACAGCCCGCAAGCTTCTCAGCCTGCGGGCTGCCGGTGGACTGTTTGGGATTGACTGAGGTGGTCACTCTCGTGGCCCCTCGCTCACTCCGGTGCCGGGCACAGCCTGTGTCCGGCGGATCAGCCCATACTCACGGATGGTTTGCGAGAGATGTTCCCGATTCCCCCGACCAAAGGTTCCTCGAGAACTCCGCTTAGAGCAACCGCCCTAAGACTCAGCCACCTCACCTGGTCTGGTACTACAATGTCCATCAGAACTTGTCATCCGACCACCTCCTTTCCGGTGTAGGCTCACACTAGCCCAAAACGAATTCTGGTGTCAACCACTAGCGTGAAAAAGAGGAGTCAACACTGTCACTAGCGCTCAAAGGCCTCGTCCGCCTACTTGCGGCACGCGAGTTTCACTCTCGAAAAGTGAAACTCGTGCCGCTTCATATCCACGCGCGCCCCGCGGAAGGTCACTCCCTCCATGCGCAGGCGAAATCTTTGCTCCGCCGCCTGTTCTCCGCACAACTTGATCGCCCCGCCCGAGCCGACCACGCGGTGCCAGGGCAATCCCGGAACTTGTTGCAGGATGCGCACCACTTGCCGGGCGGCTCCGGGCCAGCCCGCAGCCTTGGCTACAACTCCGTAGCTCGACACCGTTCCCGCCGGCAAGGCGCGAATGCAGCGCACGACGCGGGCACGCTTATCTTCCCGTCGGCCAATCATGCTAAATTAGACTCACCAATACAAAAATTTACAGGCGCTGGTGAAACCTGGGATTACGATATTGGCATCTCAATTCTTGCTCACCACGAAAACTGCCTTTCGGAGAATACTATGCTTCGCCGGTTGAAAGCCCTGCCCCTTCTCCTGGCCATTGCGGCCTTGAGCATCGTCGCCACCAGTTGTAGTTCAGGCAACACTACGAAGGCTCGTATTGTCAACGCTATGCCGAACATCGCGCAGTACGGTGGCGCCCTGGATATAGAGGTCAACGGCACGCAGCAATTTTCGGGCGTAACATTTGGCACCGCTTCGGCATCGACCTATACGAACATACCTTCGGGGAACGTCACGTTCGAAGTGTTTCAATCCCCCGGAGTCACCACTCCCGTCTTCAGCGCCTCCACGACCTTGAGCGCCGGGACAGAGTACACGCTGGTTGCGACTGGAGCTGCTGGCGGCGCCGGCAGCCAGGCCCCTGCCCTCTTGTCTTTCAGTGACGACAACACGCTCCCGGTAGATGGCACCATCAATTTCCGCGTCATTAACGCGGCGCTCAACGCATCCCCGTCACTCGACGGGAGCGTGGATATTTGGATCGAACCGTACCCCGATAACAATCCCATCTTGGAACCAGCTACGATCCAGAACCTTGCCTACCAGTCGGCGAGCGGCTACGTAAGCGTTCCCTATAATTCCGGCGGGGGCGGTTTCGCGATGTACGTTTACACAGTGGGGAAGGGGTTCCCGCTGATCACCCCTTATTACCTCATCAACGTCAGCGGCAGCCAGAACAGCGCATCGGTTTGCACCTTGGTGCTGGTGGACAGCCCCAATTCAAATTCAATGTCTCCGTCACCCGTCCCGTTGAATGACAACAACTGTGCGGTTAACTAATCGCGGACGAGCCGCCGGGGTCCCGGAAAAGGAACCCGGGCCTCGATCGAAATTCGGCCAAGGTCCGGCCAAGGTCCGACCCGAGGTCCGACCGACTTCCGGTGAACCACCCGACAAGCTGCTAAAATCCTTCTTGTTCCCGCCCAACTGCCTTTTGGAGAATTAAGGATGTCTCGCTGGTTGAAAGCCCTGCCCCTCGCGTTGGCCGTTGCGGCCTCGGGCATCTTCGCCATCAGTTGTGCTTCCTCCAACAATCAAGCGCAGATTCGTTTTGTCCATGCCATCCAGGACGCCCCAGCCATGGATATCAATGTCTACGGCCCGCAGCAAGTCAACGGCATGCAACTATTTGCCGACGTACCATTCCGCGGTTTTCGGCCCTCGGCGGGCTATATCAACGTGCTTGCGGATACGCAAACGATCGAAGGGTTTGTAAACCCCACCGACGCCACCGAGGCCTTCAGCGCCCCCGTGAACTGGTCCGGTGGGTTGCAGTACACGGTGATCGCGACTGGATTTTCTGCCACCGGCACCAACGGCAGCAACGTTGTCCTTGAGTCTGTACTTGACTTCAACCCGGCGCCGGCCTCGGGCTACGTGGAATTCCGCGTCATTAACGCATCGCCCCACTCGCCCTCAGGCGGCGTGGATGTTTATATCGATCCGATCCCCGTCCAGGGCATGGGGACCCCGGTGATCACTGCCCTTGCCTACCAGCAAGTGAGCAAATACATAAGCCTTGTCTATTATCCCGACAACAATCCCAGCAACGGCAACAATGGTTACCAACTGTACGTTACTCAATCGGGAAGCACCACACCAATCATCAGCCAGTACCTCGGTCCGGCAGAGAACTCCATTCATACCCTGGTGCTCACGGACGTCCAGGCTGGAAATACAATGAATCCGTTAGTTCTGGAGTTGACCGATTAACCGCGGGCGTGCCACCTTCTTGATACGAGGAGCGGACGCTCGACCGAGGCCCGGCCCCCACCTATGCCGAATCTTTCTTGAACGACCGCGCAGCCGTTTCCTCATCGTCGAACACTTCAAAAACAGTGAACAGCTTGGTGATCTGGAGAAGCTCACCCACGCGCTTGCTCAGCCTCGCCAGTTTCACCGCGCCGCCGGCGTTACGGGCAGTCGTGAAAAGCGAAACCAGCGTTCCGAGCCCGCCGCTATCGATGTAGTTCACTTCGCGCAGGCTCATCACAACATTCGGATTCTGGGCCAGCAGTTTCTTGACCATGTCGCGCAAGCTGGCCGACTCTTCGCCGAACACCACTCGGCCGCTGCAATCCACCACCAGCACGCCCTCCATCGTCCGTGTGCTCATTCGCAATTGCATTGCCGCTTCTTCTCCAAAGATTCGCAGTAAAAACTCAATGCAAGAGCGTACCCCGGCAGACTCCGCGGCGCAAGCGGTAGGGCTGCGAGCCACGAGCCACGAGCTGCGAGGGCATCCGATTCGCTCGCGGCTCGAAGCTCGAAGCCGCAGCCGCGTGAAACTGTATAATCGTGGTCTCGCATGAGCTACCAGGTCCTGGCGCGCAAATACCGGCCGCAGAAATTCTCCGACGTCATTGGCCAGGAGCACGTCACCCGCACCCTGCAAAATGCCATAGCGCAGGAGCGCATCGCGCACGGTTATATCTTCAGCGGGCACCGCGGCATCGGCAAAACCACGGTCGCGCGCATTCTGGCCATGGCGCTGAACTGCCGGTCGTCGAACGAAACAACGGGTAAGCCGGTAACCGAGCCCTGCGGCATTTGCGATTCCTGCACCGAGATTCGCAACGGCAATTCCGTCGACGTGATTGAAATCGACGCCGCCACCAATCGCGGCATCGACGAGATCCGCGAATTGCGCGAGGCCGCGCGCTACCGTCCGGCCCGCGACCGCTTCAAAATCTACATTCTCGACGAGGCCCACCAGATCACCGACGCCGCCTTCAATGCGCTGCTCAAAACGCTGGAGGAGCCTCCCGGCCACGTCATCTTCATGATGGCCACCACCCAGCCCGAAGATATCCCCCAGACCATCCGCTCGCGCTGCCAGCACTTCAGTTTTCGCGCGGTGAAGTTCGAAGACATAGTGGGTCAGCTCCGCGACATCGTGAAGAAAGAGAAAATCCCCGCCGACGAGGACGCCCTAGCTCTGCTGGCCGAAGCGGGCGACGGCTCGATGCGCGACGCGCTCTCCATTCTCGACCAGGCCATCGCCTCCACCGCCGACCACCTGACCGCCGATTCCGTGCGCAGCCTGATCGGTTCCGCTCCCGCAGCCGCGCTCGAAACCGTAATGCAGGCGGTAGCTGAAAGTTCCAGCGAGAAAATTCTGGTGCTGGTCGATGAACTGATCGGCGAAGGCCACAGTCCCACGCATTTCGCGCGGCAGTTGGTGCGCTTTCTGCGCAATGTCACGGTGGCGAAGATCGCCGGCAAGGATTCCGCGCTGCTACAGATTTCCTCCGACGAACGCGCCCGCGTCGGCCGCATCGCCGATTTGTTCAGCGAGGAGGATCTCGCGCGCCATTTGCAAATCATGCTGCGCACCCACGGAGAACTCGGCTACCGCCAGGAACAGCGCTTTCACCTTGAACTGGGACTGCTGAAAATGGCGCATGCGCAGCGTCTCTTGCCGATCGAGCAGTTACTGAGCGAAGCGGCTGTAGGCGGCCCGGTGCCGACGCGCGGTGGCGGGAAGCCAGTGTCAACTCCGGCTTCGCCGTCCGAGCTGCGGTGGTTAGACAAGCCAGGTTCGCGTTCAAGTTCCGTTTCGCCATTCGCCGCCGATTCGGCGCGCAAGGGCACACCCAAGGCGGAGTCGTCCTCTGGCACGATTGCATCAAGCACCAACGTGGTCATCATGGGATCGGCCGCGCCCGCGGTTGAAGAGTTATCGCCCGAACCCGATCCGCGGCCATCGGCCCGTAGCGAAGCAAGGGTCGAAGCCAAGCTTGAAGCCAACGCCGAGTCCCTGCGCGACGCCGTTCTCAACGCGCTCGCCGATCAGCAAATGCTGGTTTCGATTTTAGAAAGCGCCGAGTGGAGACTGGAAGGAAATGCGCTGATCGCAAAAGCAGCCGCTTCGACCACGATGATAGAAATGTCATTCACCGCCGAAGCGCGTCGCATAGCCAGCGCCACCGCCAGCGGTCTGGCAGGGAGACCGATCAGAATGCAAGTCGAGCCCGATGGAGCGCCGCCAGCGGCGCCCGCGCCACGCCGCTCTTTATCGAAAGAAAGCGTATCGAAAGGAAGCGCATCGAACGGAAGTGCACGCAGCCGAGCCGAACAAGACCCGATCGTGCAACGAATGCAGGAAAAATTCGGAGCCGAAATCCGCACCGTGATCGATTACCGGGAGAAAGGATGAGACCCATTTGTAATTTGGTAATTTGTAATTTGTAATTGAAAAGCCCACTGCGCGGCGGGAACTCCAAATTACCAATTACAAATTACCAATTACAAATTTTTCCCATGTCTGGATTCAATTTGCAGGAACTGATGTCGCAAGCCAAGCAGCAGTACGAGACGCTGCAAAAAAAGATGGAGCAGACCGTGGTCGAGGCTTCCTCCGGCGGCGGAACAGTCACCGTCAAAATGGATGGCCGCAAGCAAGTGCTCGCCATCGCGATCGATCCCGAGGCAGTAAAGGCTGGCGACATCGAGATGCTGCAGGATCTGGTAATGGCCGCGCTCAACGAAGCCAGCCGCAAAGTCGACAAGGAAATGCAGTCCAGCGTCGGCGGAATGCTCGGCGGACTGGGAATGAATTTGTAATTTGCGATTTGTAATTTGTAATTGAAAAGCCCAAGGCCAAACCCTTCGCTGCTTGGTCTTAAATTACAAATCACCAATTACAAATCCCTATGTCTCGCTTTGCCGAACCTATGACCCGGCTCATCGACGAACTCAAGAAGCTGCCGGGAATCGGCAACAAGAGCGCCCAGCGCCTCGCCTTTCATATTCTGCGTTCGAGCGCGGATGACGCCGAGGCTCTGGCCTCCGCCGTTCGCGACGTCAAGGCCAAGCTGCGTCTGTGCTCGATCTGCAACAACATCACCGACGTCGATCCCTGCGTCTACTGCAGCAGTCCTACCCGCAATCAAAAGATCGTTTGCGTGGTGGAGGAACCGACCAACATTGCCGCGGTCGAGAAGACGCGGCATTTTAACGGCGTCTACCACGTCCTCCACGGCTCGATTTCGCCATTGCACGGAGTGGGCCCGGAGCAGTTGCGCATCGCCAACCTGATCAGCCGCGTGGCCGGCGGCGAAATCGAAGAAGTCATCCTCGCCACCAACCCCACAGTCGAAGGCGAAGCCACCGCCACCTACCTGGCCCAGCAACTGAAGCGGCAAGAACAAGGACAAGGAAAAGCGCTGCGCGTCACCCGCATCGCCATGGGAATTCCCGTAGGCAGCGACATCGAATACACCGACGAAGTCACCATGCTGAAGGCCATGGAAGGCCGGCGCGAAATGTAGCATGTGCCGCGGCGCCAGCAAGCGATTGTCCCTGGAATGTCCCTACCCATCGCCCGAACCGCCAGCGTGCCGCGTGGCGGGGTTATGGCACCAAATCAACACTACGGGGGTACCAATGGTATGGTAGTGGGCTACTTTGTTCAGAGTAGCCCACTAACGGCACTATCAAATGGCGAAGCTTCTTGCGTATAATATGCGTCAATCCAATATTGTTCCTCGGGAGTTGATCCTATGGGCCGTGGGAGTCCGTCGAGTTCCCTGCGATTCATGACTCAGGAACGAAAAGACTCTCTCAACGTTCCCTTGTAAGCTTTGCGTTCGCGAACAGATTCTGCATTTCGCTAGGCGGGAGAAACATACCATGAAGTCCAGGAACGCACTTTCCACTCTGCGGGTTGTCGCCATCGCCTTTGGCATGCTCATCGCTTATGGCATTCCGATGTCGGGGCAAGAAGCTCTACTGCAGAAAGAGGCCTCAGCGCCGAAACCGGCCCCGGCGATGAATGAGGTTCTGCGGCATAACATCGAGGATTGGGTTCGCCAGGGGCGAGGCGTCCCCGAGGATTGGAGCAACCACCACCTCATTTTTTCCAACCCCGGCACCGAGGAAGACGCCATCAAGAACGGCACGCACGACCGCTGGCTCAAGATCGTCAACGATCCCCGCTACATTCTGCAGCAGATGAAGCGGAGTTCCGGCGTGAAAGCGCTCGCCGACCCGGAGACTGCCAGCCTGGGACAGGCGAAGACAGAGAGCATAAAGAAGGAAAAGACAAAGGAGGGAATGTGGACTGAGCCGCTGATAGGCAAGGGCCAGACGCAACCGAACATGTGGCCTGGCAAGTTTTCGTTTAGCACCACCGTCGCCAGTTGCAGCGCCGATTTTGTTGTTTATCCGACGGGTGTCGCGGGCGCGACAGGAAAAGCAGCAAATATCATTGCCTACACCGACCTCTACAGTGGGTGCGCCCCCGCCACTGTTCCGTCGGTCTATTGGGCCTATAACACGGGCGGCGGCACGGTTACAACCTCTCCCATAATCGCTGAAGGCGGCTCACAGGTGGCGTTCATTCAGAGTAGTTCCGCAACCCAAAGCCTCACGGGATGCTCTGTCGGTTTCTTCGAACTCACCGATCTTACTTGCACCGGGGGTGGGTTGACCAGCGCCGACGTAGGCGCGGCGGTCTCGGGGGCTAACATCCCTGCCGGCGACACCATCGCGACCGTCACCAGTGCAACCACCGCCACGCTCACGACGGCAGCCACTGGCTTCTTTTTCGACGCTACACTCACGCTCACGTATCCCACGGCAAACTTGGTTCTCCTCAAGTGGGCGGCGGACACGGGGACGCTCTCTGCACCTCATAACCTTACGGCTCAGACATCGGCCTCCAACTATCGAAATTGTACGGCCCCGTGTTACTACGCTGTGAGCTTAGGCGCAACCGATACGTACTCGGCGCCGTTCTACGATTACCTCATCGATGATGCCATTTATGTGGGCGACGACATCGGCAGGCTCCACAGGATCACAGGCGTCTTCTATGGAACAACCATAGCCGAGGCGAGCGGTTGGCCCGTGACGCTGAACGCTAGCTACAAAACCGCGTCGCCCGTCTATGACCCCACCTCCGGGTATGTCTTCGTGGGCAACATTGCGACGGGCACCAATGCTGCCCTCTACGCCGTGAACTCGACAACCCCGACGACCATTAACAAATCGAGCGGCTTGGGCGACGCTATTGTCGACGGTACTTTGGTCGATCCCAACACGGAGAAGGTCTACGCCTTTGTCACCACAAATAGCGCCGGCGATAACGCCGTTTATCAATTCGCGGCGAACTTTGCGTCCGACACCGCCGGCACGGAAGAGGAAGTAGGCTATGGCGGCACTGGCTATTACTTTTACTCCGGCACTTTCGACAACGTGTACTTCAGCTCGGCGACCGGCGAGGCCGGGAACCTTTGGGTAATGGGAAACACTGGCGGCTCGACCGGCGGCGGCGGCGGCGGCGTGAACTTGTACCAGATACCAATCAATAGTAGCGGCGCCGTGTCAACTCCCGTTGCAGCCATTTCCGCCCTCACCGCCGTCAGCCAACACGTAACCGAATTTGCTACGAATAGCGTCAATGTCACGACAGCATCGACAACCGGCAGCATTTCGCTCGACCTGAGCGCCCTCACCGCCAGCGCTGACAACCGCCTCCTGGTTGGCATTTCAATCGTGGGTATCACCGACACAACTCCTACCGTCAGCAGCGTAACGTGGCACGGCACCCCTCTAACGTCTGTCTGCTCTATCCAAGAGAGCGAGAGTACGAGTAACTGGGTGAGTATGGCGATATACGAGCTGCCAAATCCCAGCGCCAGCAGCAGCACGGTCGCCATCACCCTGAGCGGTAGCACCGCGTTCCAAGCCGGCGCGGTCGTGTTTACGGATGTGGGTTCGCTTGGCACCTGCGAGACCGCATACACCAGGGGCGCCAGTGATGTTAGCAGCACCAGTGTTACGGTCACTGCGCCGGGAACGGGAGGGGTCGTATTCGACACCCTGGCGGTCGAATCAATCCAACCCAGCACTGACTTCTTCATGACCCCGACCGCCGACCAGACAACGCTGTGGAGCCTCGTAGACACGAGCGCCCCTCGTGGCGCAAACTGCAATTCGGGCCCTGGTACTTGCACCGCTGGCGGGGCAGGAAGCTACGCGGGCAACGTCTCAACGGTGTCTTATTCGTTCCCCGGCCCCAGTTTGAGTAATACCGCTTTTGGCGCGGTCCCGCTCAGCGCGAAAATCGGGGAAGCCTTTTATGGGTGGCCATCCCCCATTACCGAGTTTTGCAACAACGGTACAAGCGAGTGCACCGCCAGCGCAACGGCGACCACCGCGGGCACAGACTATATTTTCTTCAGCGTCGACAGATTGAGCACAGCAATTGGCACCTGTGGCACAGGCGCTGGAGACGGCTGCATTTTGGGCTATAACATTACCAACCCGACGGCCACCCCCACCGCTGTCGGCGGCGAGGAGGTTTTAACTACTAATAATCCTGGCTGTTGGTCGACGAGTGCGATTGAAATCGACAACTCCGTGCCAGCCGGCACCTTGGCAGGCGCTTCCCAGATTTACACGCTGGAATTTAATGGCAACGGTGCAGGCGGTCCGACTGCGGGAACCTATACCAGTAGCGCTTGCAACAACTCTGATGCAGCCAAGCCTATAGCCCTGCAGCTCTCCCAATCGGCCCTCGAATGAGGGTAGGGCCTGCGGAGCCGGAGCATTAAACAACGCGCCCAGAACATCGGGCGCGTTTGAAGTTGTGCATCGGAACCACCACGACTGCGGCCGACGTGGGCGCAGCCCTCGTCGGTTTTACTGATAGTTTCCCAAGCGGCGAGACGATCACCGCCGTAAATAGTGCCACTAATTTCACTGTCTTCCCAGCCTTGCCCAAAGGGCACAACAACCGGCCCAGTCAGTTGTCCGAGCAACAGCGGATGTGTGATGTCCTTCTCTGTGCCCACCGCCCTTCACGGACCACTCCCTACGAGCACCTCGGCCACGGCGTTCGAGAGCGGGGGGACGAGCGGGATCGTGATTGACGACATCGTAACGCCGGGATCGAATATCTATTTTTCGACGCTCACCGGGAGTAATGCCGTGGGAGCCTCGCAGTCGGGATTAAATTAGCCAGGCACGGCAACAAGAGCGCCTCGCCCTTCATAATTCTGCGCTCCAGCCATGATGGCGCGGAGGCTCTGCCTTCCCGGCGCCAGCAAGTAACTGCCCATCCGTGCCCTCCCGCATGGCCCCGATGGGCAATATCCCATGCCCAAGCCTCCTGCAATAATAGGCATCAATCCCCCGTTGTTCTCGGGGGTTTGATCCAATGGGCCATGATTTCCGCTGTGCAAAACCAGCCGTTTTCCGCGTCAGAATCTTAACGTCGTTGGGTCTCCTAATTCTCGCCGTGACCTTGTCGTCAGTTTTATTGGGTCAAATTTCCCAGGGCCAGACTGCCCGTGACTCCAAGACAGTGGTCCATCTGCCCACCGACTGGAGCCACCACCACCTTCTCTTTTCCAGCCCTGCGACTCCGGAACAGCTCAAACGCATTCAGCAGGACCCTCGCTATTGGCAGCAGCTCTTTCGCCGTTCGCAGTCGGCACCGCCGGAGGCGACTTCCGATTTCTGGTTTGGCTCGCCAACCTCCAGCAAGAATCACAAGCTGAAGCGCGACTGGTCGGTGAGCATGGGCACGAACGCGACTGTGGGCGCTGGCCAGTATCCCGGGAAATTCGGGTTCGATGTGACCACCTATAGCTGCGCCGACGACTTTGTGGTCTTCAATACCGGCTTGGAGGGTTCGGGCACGCAGGCCAGCATCATCGCCTATAACAATCTCTATAGCGGTTGCGGTGGAACAGTCCCCTCCGTGTACTGGGCGTATAACACGGACGGCAAAATCACCACCTCGGTGACATTTTCCGACGACGGCACACAACTGGCTTTCGTGCAAGCTCCAGCTGCCGGTCACCCTGCGACACTCGTCTTGCTGAAATGGGCTGCCTCCGGCGGATCCGCCACAGCTCCGAAGGCGCCCACCAGTGAAACCGCCGGCAATTACCGGAACTGCACTGCGCCGTGCATGACAACCTTTGCCTTCAAAAATAGTAAGACCGATACATATTCCGCCCCCTTCTATGACTTCACGCCCTCGTCCGATGCGCTCTACGTCGGTGACGACGGCGGCTACCTCCACAAGTTCACGGGGGTGTTTTTGGGAGCAACGCCCGCGGAAAGCACAACCGCTCCGTGGCCGGTAACGGTGGGCACCACAGACTTAAGCAGCCCGGTTTACGATTCGACGACCGGGAATGTCTACGTGACCGCTTCCTACATCGGTGGCGACGGCGGGCAGCTTGCGGCGGTGTGCGCGACCTCCACCTGCGGCGCCGTTGGAACGGTGACGCTGTCACGCCCGCTGACTGCGGGGCACGCAGGTTCCAACCCGTGTAATGCAGAAGCTTCGGGAAGGGACACTAATCTGCAGCTGGATGCTCCCATTGTCGACCCCATCGCCAACATGGTTTACGCATTTGTTGGGAACGACGGCAATGCCAACAGCGCTGTGTACCAGTTTTCGACGGCATTCGCGAATGCGACTTGCGGAACGGAAAAGACGATTGGCGGGGGCTCGACCGCTTCAGTCCCGGTCTACGCGGGTACCTTCGATAACGCCTACTTCAACTCCGCGAACGGCAGCAGCCCAAGCGGCAACCTGTATGCCTGCAGCAACACATCGGGTGACGCGACGCTCTACCAGGTTCCGATCAGCGCCAATGTCATGGGCACGGCTGCCAGCGTAGTGCCCCTTACCACCGCCGCTACCACCTGCTCTCCAGTGACGGAGGTGTATAACGGCACCAACGACCTTATTTTCCTCAGCGCAGAGGCCAGCGCAGCGTCACCCACGTGCACAGCCGGATGCGTCTACAGTACCAAAGTCACGCCCTGGCAATCTTTGACCGCCTATGCGGTGGGTCAGGAGATCCTGGACACCCACTTGCAGATTCAAGTCGTGGGAACAGCCGGCACGTCGGGCAACGCGGCCCCGACTTGGACGACCACCATCGGCGACACCACGACGGATAGCACCGTAAAATGGGTAAACCAGGGGCCGCTCTCCACGACCATTTCAGCGCCCGCTTTTTCGGCGGGTGTCTACGGCTACGACTCCCAGGTTATCGACGGCAACGGCAACATTGAACTTTGCATCGAAGTCTTCTTCGGGATTGATTTCCCATGCTTCCAGGAAAGCACGCCCACCTGGCAAACCACACCGGGGGCCACTACAACTTCGGGCATAGCGACTTGGGAGAACGTGGGCCCGAACGCAATCCCCGCCCTGCCGGCAGCCGGGGGCACGAGCGGCATTATCATCGATAACACCGTACCGCCGGGTACGATCGGAACATCGCAGGTCTATTATTCGACGCTCACCGGAGGGACGGCCGTGCAAGCCTCGCAGTCGGGATTAAACTAACGAGGGCACGATCGTTACGGGCATCCGTCGAGATCCCTAGTGATTCATTATTCATGCTGATTCATGAGCGAAAAGACTTTCTCGCCTTCCCGGTAAGCCTTGCCTCATGGGAACAAGATTCTGCACTTCGCCCAGGCGAAGCCTCCTGCGTATAATAGGCGTCAATCCAACATTGTTCTGCGGGGGTGATCTCATGGGGCGTGATCTCCGTTTCCCGCGAGTTGTTTTCTGCGTCCCATGCTTTGCGTTCGTGTGAACAGCATTCTTGCATGTCGCTTCGTCGGGAGAAAGCTACCATGAAACTCAGCAACGCACTTTCCACTCTGAGGGTTGTCAACATCGCCCTTGGCATGCTCATCGCTCTTGGCGTTCCGACGTTCGGGCAAGAAGCTCCACTGCAAAACGAGATATCAGCGCCGCAACCAACCCCGGCGATGAATGAGGTTCTGCGCCATAACATCGAGAATTGGGCTCTCCAGGGACGAGGCGTCACCGAAGATTGGAGCAACCACCACCTCATTTTTTCCGACCCCGGCACCGAAGAAGATGCCATCGCCAGCGGCACCCACGACCGCTGGCTCAAGATCGTCAACGATCCCCGCTACATTCTCCAGCAGATGAAGCGGAGTTCCGGCATGAAAACGCTCCCCGACCCGGAGACTGCCAGCTTGATGCCGCTGCCGAAGACAGAGCCCTTAAAGAAGCCAAAGCCAACCAAGGGGAAGATAAAGAAGGATTGGACCGAGACGCTGAAAGGCGGCGGCCAGGCGCAACCGAACATGTACCCTGGCAAGTTTTCGTTTAGCACCACCGTCGCCAGTTGCAGCGGCGATTTTGTTGTTTACCCGACAGGTGTCCCGGGCGCGATGAACTCGGCGGCAAATATCATTGCCTACAACGAGCTTTATGGCACCAACAGCCCGAATACGGGATGCGGGACCGCTTCGGTCACTGTTCCGTCGGTCTATTGGGCCTATAACACGGGCGGCACGGTTACAACCTCTCCCATAATCTCTGAAGGCGGCTCGCAGGTGGCGTTCATTCAGGTTACTGGCACTACCGCAAGCCTGGTTCTCCTCAAGTGGGCGGCGGGCAACGGGACGCTCTCTACGCCCGATAACCTTACGGTTCAGTCATCAGCTTCCAACTATAGGAACTGCACCGCCCCGTGTTTTTACGCCGTGAGCCTGGGCGCAAACGACACGTACTCGGCGCCGTTCTACGATTACCTCCCCGATGACGCCATTTATGTGGGCGACGACACCGGCAAGCTCCACAAGATCACAGGAGTTTTCTATGGATCAACCATAGCCGAGGCGAGCGGTTGGCCGGTGACGCTGAACGCTAGCTACCAAACCGCGTCGCCCGTCTACGACCCCACCTCTGGGAACGTCTTTGTGGGCAACGTCGCGACCGGCACCAATGCTGCCCTTTACGCCGTGAACTCGACAAGCACGACCATACACACGTCGAGCGGCCTGGGGGACGCTATTGTCGACGGTACTTTGGTCGATCCCACCACGGAAAAGGTCTACGCCTTTGTCACCACAGATAGCGCTGGCAATAACGCCGTCTATCAATTCGCGGCGGGCTTTGCGTCCGGCACCGCCGGCACGGAAAAGGAAGTAGGCTTTGGCGGCACTGACTATTACTTTTACTCCGGTAATTTCGACAACGTGTACTACAGCGCGGCAAGCGGCGCGGCCGGGGACCTTTGGGTAGTGGGAAACACCGGCGGCTCGTCCGGCGGGGGCGGCGGCGGCGTGAACCTGTACCGGATACCCATTGGCATTGGCAACGCCATGGGAACCCCCGTTGCAGCCATTTCCAACCTCACCGCTGCTAACACTTCGACGCCGGAGACGGTAACCGAATATACTACGAATAACGTCAATGTCACGTCAGCATCGGCAACTGGCAGCATTTCGCTCAACCTGAGCGGCCTCACCAGCAGCGCTAACAACCGCCTCCTGGTTGGCATTTCAATCGTAGGTCTTACAAACACAACTCCCACCGTCAGCACCGTAAAATGGGGAGGAAGCGGCGGGACCGCTCTGACGCCTGTCTGCAATGTCCAGGAGACCCTCAGTTCGAGTAACTGGGTGAGTATGGCGATATACGAGCTGCAAGATCCCAGCACCATCTCCAGCACCGTCGCCATCACGCTAAGCGGGAGTACCGTGTTCCAAGCCGGTGCGGTCGTTTTTACTAACGTGGGCTCACTTGGAACTTGTGTGACGACAACCACCAGGGGCGCCAGTGATGTTAGTAGCACCAGTGTTACGGTCACTGCGCCGGGAACGGGAGGGGCCGTATTCGACACCCTGGCGGCCGAATCAATCGAACCTAGTGGTAGCTTCTTTATGACCCCAGGAGGCACCCAGAACTCGCTGTGGAACCTCGTAGAGCCCAGCCCCCCTGGTGGCGCAAACTGCGCTCCTACTTGCACCGCTGGCGGGGCAGCAAGCTACGCGGGCAACGTCACAACGATGTCTTATACGTTCCCCGGCCCCAGCTTGAGTAATACCGCTTATGGCGCGGTCCCGCTCATCGCGGCCGAGAACACGATCGCCAATTATGGGTGGCCATCTCCCCTTGCCGAGTTCTGCAACGGCGGTTTAAGCGGGTGCACCGCCAACGGAACGGCGACCACCTCGGGCACAGACTATATTTTCTTCAGTGTCGACAGATTGGCAACAGCAACTGCCAATTGTGACACAGGCGCTGGACACGGATGCATCTTGGCCTATTCGATCGACACTCCAACGAATGCCCCCACGCCAGTCGGCAGCGCGCAATTTTCAACTACAGGTCCTCCTGGCTGTTGGTCGACGAGTGGAATCGTCGTCGACAACTCCGTGCCAAGCGGTACCTTGGCAGGCGCTTCCCAAATTTACACGTTGGAATTTAATGGCAATGGTGCAGGCGGTCCGACCGATGGAACCTATACCAGTAGCGCTTGCAACAACAATGATACACACGCTGCCATCGCCTTTCAGGGCGCCCAATCGAGCCCCTAACGAGGGTAGGCCTGCGGAGCCGGAGCATTAAAGAACTCGCCCAGAACATCGGGCGCGTTTTGTAGTTGTGCATCGGAACCACCGCGACCGCGGCGGGCGCGAGTGCGCGGTGTGGGTCTCGAGAATTTATGGGACACATCTAGAGGACGCCGTGTTAGGAAGTCTTGCGGCTAAAGTGACACTGCCCCAGCCCATGAACCTTTCCGCAACTCAATGCCTGCGTCTCAAACACCCGTTCGAAGCGGAATGCGGGCTTGGTGTAGGGCTTCTTCGATTGTTTTTCCTGAGCTGGTCGCTTGTTCTCAGGTGCCACCGGATTCCCATTCGGCATCAGACATCTCCCAGAAAGTAGACTCGGACTAGTGGCTGGAACTCGACTCTTCTGCCGTAACGTCGGCGCTCTTGCCGGAATTGTAACATTTCTCCGGTCCCAGCCCCGAAAGATTGCAATTTTTTTTGAGGCTCGTCCCCACCCCCATAACTCTGCAACCCCACGCTGAACTGTGCAACACTTTGAACATCCCGCTGTAAGCAACCGCCGCAATAAACACTGGAGCGGCCACGCCCATCCCCGCCAGCGCCAGCGAACTGGCTTCATTTCTTTAAGTTGCGGAAGCAATCAAAACCGATGCGCAGAATCTGACACTGGCCCCCTAGTTGCTGCATCGCCTACGCATGTATCCTCGCTCCTTCTGAACACTTTGCTGGCGCGAGATGAACTAGCGGACGTGAACCACGTCCGCAATTCTCTGAACCAGCCGCGCCCTGCGATGTAAACGCATCGCAAGCGGCGCTCCCGAAACCGGGCCCACCCGCCCGGTTTCTTTTTTTGCACGGAAAGAGTTCCGGTAGAGACGGGGCTCGCCCCGTCTCACTCCGCGGCAAGAGACGCAGGTGTGGTGACGGGGCTGTGCCCCGTCCCAGCCGAGGCAAGCGCCTCCACGAAATCCACTCCAACCGGCCGCGGATCGCAAAAGCTCCGCCCTCTCAGTCGCCAGCCGTCCCCAGCAGGAATCCGTTGGCTTCTTCTTCCTCGGCCACGAGTCCTTCCGGCAGCCGGCCACGGTTGTACTCCGCCATGCGATTCTTCCATTTGAGGAAATCGGTGATGCTCTCGGGCTCAATGCGGATTTCCACCCGCCGCAAACTCGCCAGCAGAAGATTCATCTCGTTCCGGAACCCAATCTCGGAGCGCAGGTTTTTCGCCGACGCCTTGACCCGCTCGATCTCGCGCCCGCACACTTCCAGCAACCCCCAGCCCACGGGAAGTTCCTCGCTGCGTATCATACCTCGCGATGCCAGGTAATACCGCTCACAGCCGACGCCCATCTCCGGCCTTTGGCGGAAGGGCTTGTCGCGATCGGCCAGAAAATCCGCGCGCGACACTTTGCTCTCGACCAGCACGGAGTGGCACGCCTTTTTCCAGCCAATAGCGTCCGGCATCTCGCCGCTGACGCAGGCCTGCTCGCTAAGCACCACTCCGCAGCGATAGCGCCGCAACCAGCGCACCGCCACAGAAACTAGTTTCGCATGGTTCAAATTCGCATGGGTCACAAAGAAAGTTTGGAAGAGGAACGTAGTTCTGAGAAGTGTCAGACTAGCTTCAAGGGATCGTGTGGGGACGGGGCTTTGCCCCGTCCGAGCCGAGCGCAGCTCGGCAGCTGCTAGTGGCCGCAGCAACCATAGACTTTGCGATAGCACTTAGCTGCCGGCGCGCCCTGGGGAATTGCTGCTCGGCGAACTCCGCAACGTCCGCACCAGCACCGGCCGCCGCAGCACGGTTTCCAGCAAATGCCGCGCCGCCGCGACACCCTCCGCCGAACGGTCCAGCGCCGAGTATCCCGCCGCCCGCACCAGTACGCAGCCGTCCTGCAAACCAACCTCGAGCCCCGGAGCTCTCTCGTTTTCGCTCCCACTGCGCCCATGGCGTGCGTCCAGCGCCCCATGGCGCGTGTCCAGCGCGTTAGCCAGACGCAAAACGCCGGCCAGCTCCATGGCGATCGGCCGATCCGGCAACTCCAGCACTTGCATGGTTTTTCCCCGCGGACGCGGCAATGCTCCCCGATGATAGCGCGCCACCACTGCCGCCATTTCCAGTTCTCGCGCACTCCACCCGAGAGGCCGCGCCAGCCCGCGAATCATCCGGTACGAACCCTTCTGGTGATTGGCCTCGCCCTTGGCTTTGCCGACGTCATGCATGAGCGCCGCCGCCTGCAACACCGCTCGCGAGTCATATCCCGGATTCTGGTCCGGATTCGCTTCTCCCGCATCCGCCGTCAGCAGCCCCGCATTCTTCAACCCGTCGTACAGAAGAAGCGCCAGTTGAGCCACGCGCTGGGAATGCGAAAAATCGGGATCCAGATATCCCGCCCATACCCGAAGACGGCTAAGCGCAGCGGCGCGCAGCTGCGGCCCCGACGGCAACTCCGCCCGCCAGACGCGCCATAGCGACCGCCGGCCCACCATCTTCTCGCGATAGCGCTCCAGCCTCTTGGTGCGCTCCACGTTCAACTTGTCGCGCCAGCGGCTCTGGCTTTCCACATCGGGGAACGCCATAATCTCGACCGCGGTCGCCCACAGCACATCCAGATCGTGCACCTCTCCCAGCAGATCCTGCAGCTCTTTCAAATCGTCGCCCCATAACGCGTGCTGGCGCGGCAGAAAATTTTCCACCGTATAACGGAAGCGTTTGATGCCGATGCGCAGTGCGTGCCAGCTAGCCTGCGACCGCGTCCGCAGAGCATGTTTGTGCAGATCGTAAGCGGCTGTCCACTTTTCGAGCGCCAGATGCAAATACACCACGCTCCCCGGACGCACCCGCGACGCGCGCCGCGGCAGAGTTCGCGACCACTGCCGCCATTGCTTGCGGTCAAACTGATGGAGATCTTTGAAGGCGTGCTGTTTGCATGCGGCCTCGCGAGTGTGCACGTGATGGAGCAGTTTGATAGCGACAGCATTGCCCGACAAATGATCGCCCTGACTTCCCGTAGAGACGCGGCTCGCCGCGTCTCCCGCCGCTGCCGAGTCGCTGCCAACTCCCAGCTTCTCGATCCACTCAGCCATCACCTGCATGTCGCGCAACTCACCCAGCGCCTGAAAGAGTTTTTTCCCCGCCTTCTTCATATCCTTCCATGAAGAATCGGGATCGATAGCCATCAATCCATCGGCCAGAGAACGGCAGCGCCGCAGCGCCACTCGAAGATCATGCACCGCGTCGACATCGAAACCCGCAGCCGCCCGATCGCACTCCACCAATACGCGCTCCATCCAGGCCCGCAGCCCAAGCTTCGGCTTTGCGTTCGCAGGCTTCGGACTGGGCTTCGGACTGGGGCTGGCTGCCACCGTGGCTCCTTTTGTTGATGGGAACCATTGTCGCCTCTTTGCACGGATTCTTCTAGCGGAGCAGTTGTCAGCTCTCAGTTAAAGCTCACAACTCCCCCGCGGCCTATCGTGGCTGAGTGGAGACGGGCTGTATGCTTGCAGGACTTGTACTTTGCCCCTGGCCATTCCTCGCAAGAACCACGGCGTGTGGATCCTCATAGACGACCTGAAACCGCGGGTCGTGGTACAGCAGCGTTGCCAGTTGAGCTCGCCGATCCAACAACACCAGCCGTGCGGCCCCCAGATCCGGATCGGCCCACCACTCCGCCGAACCCTGCTCCACCCGGTTGAAGCGGCTCAAAACCTGGTCTCCATACAAATCCGTTCTGCCATCGATGGCGACGGGATACTCCGGCAGGCTCCAGATGATGAATCCACCCCAGTTCAGATTGTTGTAAATCGGCCCGGGCAGGGACGCGGCGCGGATGAAATCGCAAGCGTGCACCGGAAAGTAAAGTGCGAGCGCGCGCCGCAGCGAATCGTTGTTGACCTTCGAGTCCCACGCCACCAGCAGAAACATCAGAACTGTCCCTAGCGCTGTGGCCACTGCGAACGCCCAGGCGCGACCGCGCGAAGTGACTGCTGAAGTGA
>Ga0116134_1000543_pt1 | contig 19506 bp, 15 predicted proteins | sample June2015DPH_19_5_FD_89737 | JGI IMG/M metagenome (GOLD analysis project Ga0116134, IMG submission 89737) | Peatland microbial communities from SPRUCE experiment site at the Marcell Experimental Forest, Minnesota, USA - June2015DPH_19_40 | ecosystem: Environmental > Terrestrial > Soil > Wetlands... | reverse complement strand
GCGTCCTGGCGCAGGTTGAGCAACTTCTCCGCGTACTCCTGCAAAACACGGCCGGCATCGGTGAGAACGCCCTCACGCGAAGAACGATCGAAGAGCGGTTCGCCGATCTCCAGTTCAAGTTTGCGTATGGTCTGGCTGACCGCCGATTGCGTGCGAAACAGTTTTTCGGCCGCGCGCGAGAAGCGGCGCTCGCGAGCCACAGTGAGGAAGACTTCCAGTTGTGAAAGGTCCATGGAGATCAGGTCTCGGTTGTCGGTTCTCAGCTCTCCCCGTGGATTCTGTATGCCTTGTGGTGAAAAAAGGGCCGAACCACAGGGGGCACAGAGGTTCACCGGGAAACCTTATGGCAGTTGTCAATCATATGTAATTAATAAGCTTTACTAATACTATCATTACTACTAATGCTACTGTAAAGATAATAACCTTTTCTTTTGCCGTGATCCGCCGATAGAGTTGTAGAGTAATCAGATTTCCCGGAGGTACGGAATCCATGGATCGGCCGCGCGTTACCATCTTTGACACCACGCTTCGTGACGGCGAGCAATCGCCGGGCTGCAGCATGAATGTGCAGGAAAAATTGCACCTTGCCCAGCAACTGGACCGCCTCGGCGTGGACGTGATCGAAGCCGGATTCCCCATCGCCTCCGATGGCGACTTCGAAGCCGTACAAAAAATTGCGGCCTCGGTGCGTCGTCCCATCATCGCGGGCCTGGCTCGCGCTTGTAAGGGCGACGTGGACCGCGCCTGGCAAGCATTGCAGGAAGCGGCGCGCCCGCGCATCCATGTTTTTCTGGCAACCTCAGACATTCATCTGAAATACAAGCTGCGCATTACGCGCGAGCAGTGCCTGGAGCAGGCGCGGGAGGCAGTTCGGCACGCCAAGTCTTTGTGTGCGGACGTTGAATTCTCGCCCGAAGATGCCACCCGTACGGACGTCCCGTTTCTCTGCCAGGTGGTTGAAGCGGTCATCGCAGCCGGCGCCACCACCGTCAACATTCCCGATACTGTTGGGTACAGCATGCCCGAGGAATACGGGAATCTCATCCGCACGCTGCGGGAGGAAGTTGCCGGCATCGAGAAAGTAACGATCTCGACGCACTGCCACAACGACCTCGGTCTGGCGGTCGCGAACTCACTCGCGGGGGTACAGCAGGGAGCGCGCCAGGTGGAGTGCACCATCAATGGTATTGGCGAGCGCGCCGGGAATGCGGCGCTGGAGGAAATCGTCATGGCCATGCGGGTGCGGCCCGACCGCTATGCTTACGAGACCGCGGTCGCCAGCGAACACCTGTATGCTTCGAGCCAGATGTTGGCGGAGATTACCCGGGTTCCGGTGCAGCCGAACAAGGCCATCACCGGGCGCAATGCGTTTGCACACGAGGCCGGCATTCACCAGGATGGAATGCTCAAGAATCCGCTGACCTACGAAATCATGACGCCACAATCGGTGGGCGTGCCCGATTCGCGGCTGGTGCTGGGCAAGCACTCCGGCCGCCACGCGCTGGCTTTGCGCTGCGAACAACTGGGACACCAGTTTGAGCGCCGCGATCTCGATGAGGTCTATCGCCGGTTTGTAGTTCTTGCCGACCGCATTAAGAAGGTTCAGGACAGCCATTTGCTTGAACTGATTCAGGACGTCAGCAAGAACGCGGTCAGCAACAGCGATGCCGGCAACAGCGAGAGCAAGAAGTTTCCGCCGGCCGCGGTCTCTTTGCCTTTCCCGCGTACCGCCTTCGCTGCTGCTGGAGCGAATGCCAATGAGTCGCATCCGGCTCAAGTATCCAGCAGCGCCGGTCAGGTACAGGCCCAGCCGGTTGTTCCAGCGCCGACTAACTGGTTCGGCGGGGTGCCGGCGCCCTTCACGGATCATCACAGCGATCAAGAAGACTATCTCTGGGGTGTGTAAAGACAGGTTGCAACTACTGCACGCGGTAGTTGAAAGCTGCGAAAAAAGACTGGAAACAGGGCTACCACGGCGGCGTTTCCTCGTAGTATCCTTTTCGAAAACGAAGCGAGGACTCCATGCAACTCCGTGTCACTTCCCTGCCCGGAGACGGAATCGGTCCTGAAGTAACATCACAAGCCATTTGTGTTCTGGAAGAAGTGGCCGACGGCTTTGGCCACGATCTCGAACTCGACGAAAAAGAGATCGGCGGCGCTGCTCTGGCAAAATTCGCCAATCCCTTGCCAGACGCGACCATTCAGGCCTGTCTCGCCTCACAGGCGGTGCTGCTCGGAGCCGTCGGCAGTCCAGCCTTCGATCACAATCCTCGCGAACTTCGCCCCGAAGCTGGTTTGTTGCGCCTCCGTCAGGAACTCGGAGCCTTTGCCAATCTTCGTCCCGCGGTCTTTTTTCCGGCGCTGGCTGCCTGTTCGCCTCTGCGCGAGGAAATCGTTAAAGGGACCGACATTCTGATCGTGCGCGAATTGCTCGGGGGATTGTATTTTGGCGAGCCCCGCTCCATTGAAGGTGAAGGCGAAGGCGCTCCCGGCACGCGCCACGCGGTTAACACCATGCGCTACAGCGAGCCGGAGATCGAGCGCATCGCCCGGGTCGCGTTTCAACTTGCTCGCACCCGCCGCCGGCGCCTGCTCTCCGTCGACAAAGCGAATGTTCTGGAATGCTCGCGTCTCTGGCGCGAAGTTGTGACTCGCATCGGCCGCGAGTTTGCCGATGTCCAGCTCTCCCACATGTACGTAGACTCGGCCGCCATGTCGCTCGTCCTCAAGCCCACCGAGTTCGACGTCATCCTCACCGAGAACATGTTCGGCGACATCCTGTCCGATCAGGCGGGTGGAGTCGTGGGGTCGCTTGGCCTGCTCGCTTCCGCCAGTATCGGAGGCCCGGTCGGTCTCTACGAGCCCGTCCACGGCTCAGCTCCCGACATCGCAGGCCAGAACATCGCCAACCCGTTAGGCGCCATCCTCTCCGTAGCCCTGATGCTGCGCCATACTTTTCATTTACAAAAAGAAGCGGAGTGCGTGGAGGCTGGCGTCATCTCGACCTTGATGGGAGGATTCCGCACCCGCGATCTGGCGCTCCCCGGTGAGCGGACTGTATCCACCGAAGAAATGGGCGCCCAGATCGCAGAATTCGTGCGCTTAGCCGCAAACGCAAACGATCGAGCCGCCTCGTAGGAGGTGCGGAAACGGGCCTCCGTTCCGCTTGGACGGGGCAAAGCCCCGCCCCCACACAGGCGATTGATTGACTTTACAATTTCCCCGGAGACGGCACCGCTCCAGCCGCATACTCCCCGGTCATCGCATTCCGGCGGATCCGTAAAACTTCCACGAACATGCGCAAGCCATCGCGAAAAGGGTGCAGCCTCGTCCCTTCGCTGTGCGCCCACAGAACCGGAACCTCCTCCACCCGCAGGCCGGCGCGCCGGGCCAGAAACAGAATTTCCGGATCGAATCCCCAACGTTCAATTTTCTGCAGCGGAAAGATGCGCTGCGCGGCGTCTCGCCGAAAAGCTTTGAATCCGCATTGCGTGTCCGCGAAACGTAACCCCAAAATCACCCGCAACACCAGATTGAAGATCCGTCCAAACACCTGCCGGTAGAGGGGCTGCCGCTCGGTTTGCAGTTCCACCCGCAGCCAGCGCGAGCCGATCGCGATGTCGGCGCCTCGCCCAATCGCGTCGAACAGCTTCTGCGCCTCCGTCACCGGTGAAGAAAGATCGGCATCCGTGAACAGGCAAATATCGCCGCGCGCATGCAGCATCCCGTTGCGAACACTGTAACCTTTGCCGCGGTTCCCGGGGTTCTCCACCAGCAGAATCTGCGGATGCAACTTGCCATACTCGCGCACGATTTGCGCGGTATCGTCGCGTGAGCCGTCGTTCACAACCAGAATTTCCGCGTCCCAGTTTTGTTCGTGCGCGTGGCGGAGAAGCGCATCGAGCGTCGGCCGGATGCGGCTGCTTTCGTTATAGGCGGGAATGACGAAACTGTAGGTCAGAGCCATTGAGTCATTGAATCATTGAACGATTAAGGCAGCGAGTCAATGGCTCAATGATTCAATCATTCAATGACTCAGTGATTCACGCCACTTGGCGTCGTTTGTCGAGCATGCTGAAGAACTCCGCGACCAACTCCTCGTCCCAGAGCCCGCTTTGCGCCTCGGCACGCATGGTAAGTGCGGCCTGCTCGTGACCGAGCGCCGGCTTATACGGACGCGCCGTGCGCAACGCGTCATAGATATCCACCACCTGCAGGATGCGTGGTAGAAGCGGTATCTCGCCTGCCCGCAGCCCATCCGGATAACCGCTACCGTCCGAGTGCTCATGATGATGCCGGATGATCGGAAGCACCAGCCGCAACGACTTCAGCGGACGGCAAATCGTCTCGCCGGTCACCGGATGCTGCTTCATGATCGTCCACTCGGCCGGCGTCAGATCGCTGCCTTTCTTCAGGATTTCATCCGGCACGGCGATCTTTCCCAGGTCGTGCAGGTAGCCGCCCCGCTGCAGGGCCACAACGCTTTCTTCCTCCAGTCCGAGAAAGCACCCCAGATCCATGGCATAGCGCGCCAACCGCTCACAGTGGCCTTCGGTGTAAGGATCGCGCGCTTCGACGCTCAGCCCGAGCGTGCACAGCACCGAATCCGCTGTCTCCAGCTCGTCGGTGAATTCCTTCAACTTCAGCAATGAATGCACACGCGCGAACAGTTCCTCGGGAAAGATTGGCTTGGTCAGAAAATCGTCGGCGCCCGCTTCAATTCCCTTCAGTCGGTCTTCTTGGGCGCTCAGACCTGTAATCATGACGATCGGAATCAGACGCGTCTTGGCATCGTCTTTAAGTTCGCGGCACAGTTCGTAGCCGGTCTTGCCGGGCATGACTACGTCGAGCAAAATAAGGTCTGGAGCTTCGCGCTGAATCTCCGCCTCCGCCTCCGCCGCGTTGTGTACCGCAACCGTTGGATAGCCGCGGCTGGAAAGCAACTCCTTCAGCAGCGCCGCGTTCACTACACTGTCGTCAACCACCAGAATCGACTGCTTCCGGCGGCCTGCCAGAAGATCGCCCATATCCGCATAAGAACTCGATTGCGGAGAAAGGGTTGTCCGGACCTGTCGCGGCGGTAGACTCATCGCTTCACTTTGCTCAATTCGCTAAGATAATGCAAGCTCGCTAGCAAGAAAACATGCGCCAACCAGCTACTTCCCCACAGCTTTAGCAGCTTCTCGCGCGACCGCCCCTGCGTTCTGATGGGCGTCGCACTTGTGCGCGTTGAACTGCTGCTGAACCCCCGACTGCCCCAATTGACGAGGGTCTGCCGAGAACTGCGCATTGCACAATTCACAAATTCCCTGCGACGGAACATTGCCGACTCGCTTCAGGATCCGAAGACTGCGCTTGGCCATGATCAAGTTTCCCACACCGCTGGAAACTGCGCCACCGGGCAGGTGTCAGGTCTAAGTTCTCAGGAAAGACAAACCAGAATTGCTTACCACGAAGGAGCGCCTCGGGCTACCGGAAAACCGAACATTTTCCCTGTTCAACCGTCCTTGCGGCGATTGTCGCGCTCGTGCCAGTCTTCCATCATGTTGCGGAAGCTCTTGATGATTTGCGTCCCAATGCTCGCCCTGCTCGGCTTGGCGTCGAGTGAATGCGCAGCCGTACCGAAGCCGCACGTCATAACTTTTGGAAAATGGATTCCCGCCAAGTGGCCCAACGCCACCGGGCAGAAGCTGCTCGACCTGAAAGTGCGTCCGTTGTTTGTGGATACCCGACTCAAGGAATACACCACCGGACCTCCGCATGAAGTGACCGACCGCCTGTTCGTGGTCCGGCGCGCCTTTCGCGTGAATGATGCACTGGCTACTGAGACCCCTAACGCCACGCGCTGGCAGTGGCAACGCGGGGGCTGGCTGCTCGTTGATCGCGTCACTGGACGCGTCTCCCAGCTCAACCTGTCTGAGTTCGATCCCTTCTATTCGACCGCCAGTTGGTATCGCGACTACACAGCCTATTGCGGCGTCTCCGAAGATGGCAAGAAACTCTACGCGGTCGTCGCCCAGGTGGGGCGTCGCAAGCCGATACTCAAAAAAGAAGCAGGCGAGGCCGCGGGCGCCGACGACCCCGACTCGGAATGTCCGCCTCCAGTCTGGGAACGCACACCCATGCGGGTCACGTTTCAGCCCGGCGACAAACAGAAGCTGGTGTTCTCCATCCGAGGCCGAGTGGTAGACGTAGTTAATGACGCCGAAGAAACAGAGGAATAGTCGCGACCCTATGACTGCCATCCGAAGAACAACGCGACCACGCCAAACGTGTCGATGAATCCATGCGCCAAAATGGATACCCACAGGTTGCGTCCAGACAGCAGGTAGGCGGCTCCGAGAACCAGGCCTGCCATGCCAGAGTCCACCATCCCCGAGGGGCCTTTGTAGTAGTGTCCGATTCCGAAAAGCATGGAGACGGCCAAGACAGCTGCCCAATACGCAACTTTCGAGCGGCCACCAACGTCTGCGGCGCGCGTGACCAGGTAGCCCCGGTAGCCGATCTCCTCTCCGAATGCGGCAAAGGTCCAGACAATAACCAGCCAGCGGAGCGCCACCATCGCATGGCCCGTGATTTGGTCAAAACCACTCGGCCCGATTGCAGCCGGCCAGAACCGGGCGGTGAGCGGATCAATCACCAGTGCACCGAGCAGGATTCTTACCGCGGCTGCGGCGAGCGCGAACAAGACGGTTCGGCGCCACGCAACGGGCCAACCCAGGCCCATCACACCCCAACCGCCATCTCGCACCCGCAGTGAAATCAGACCGAGGACGAAAAGAATGGGCACTTCGTTGGGAATGACATGATAGACGTTGTGGCCGATCACAATCGCACCGCCAACTACAAACTCGGCAAGAGAAAGCCATCGCTGCTCGGGGGTCAAGCGGCTTCGTTGGGACGGATTGGAATCAGTCGCGCTAAGCGACGGCGTCACGCTTGCGGTGCTCGATTCATCCATTTCTTCTCTCTTGCGTTGCAGTTTCGGCCTAGATCACCCTTGAGGGAGCATCAGCGATTTCCGGTATTGCCGCACAAACCAGACTGCAATATAGGTGGTCAACATCACGAGCCCCCAACCTGCCGTCCACCCGATCGGTACAATCCACCACCCGAGTACATCTCTGCCGCCCGCCGGCACACTTCCGAACCCCATCCGAAAAGACAGCTCAAAATCGCCGCTGCCGTTGGGGAAAATCCACAATCCCGCGGTGTGCGGATGAAATGGTTTCAATGCTGCCACCAGAATGAAGACAGCTCCGAAGAAATATCCGATGACCGAGCCAAGCAGCACGAAAAATCCGGCAACGCTCAGGCTTGCCCAGTGAAATAAACTTTCCAGGATCCGCACCGGCGACCGGCTAACCTCCGCTCGCGCCAGCAGGTCGTCGGTCATGTACTGGCTGGCCAACTCTTCCGGACTGCCCAGTGAAGCCAACGCTGCATCAACTCCGGCGGCTGTCGCTTGTCCGCTCGCAGTCACCTTGTCGATGATGTGGCTGCGCAGCTCTTCGACGATCTCGCGGGCGTCTTCGTCGTTCAGGCTGCGCAGCCGCTGGCGCAACCTGCCTAGATAAGCTTCGATCCTCTGCTGCGCATCGCCGGATATGGTCATCTATTTCTCCTTCGCAAGGGGAGCGAGCAACCGGCTCATACTCGATGAGAACCGCGTCCACATCCCAGCCATCTCGCGGACCCGCTGTTTTCCGGCCGGCGTGAGGGCATAGTATTTCCGCGGATGCCCGGCATCGGACTCCACCCACTCACTTCGCACCAACCCCAGAACCTTTAAGCGGCTGAGCAGCGGATATACGGTTCCCTCCGAGACGATCAAGTCGGAATCGCTCTCCAGCCGCCGCAGAATCTCCAGCCCATACTGTTTTCCGTCCCACAACGCGGCCAGAATCGCGAGTTCAAGGCATCCCTTGCGGAGTTGTACTTCCCACTTGTCTCCAGCCTCTGGATCGCGGGCGTCGGCTCGCTTCACGTCCTATACTATGTATTACAAGGTAATATGTTGTCAATACCTATAAACGGTGCGCGAACACTGGGCAAATCGGGGCAAAAAGCATGGGAGAGACGAATCAGAACGAAGCCCTAGCGGACCTCAGGAAATAGCAGGTGTCACTGAAAGCTGAGAGCTGATGGCTAACAGCCGCGACGTCAGTCTCCCGCAGCTTCGACCGCAGGCAACTCTTCCGCCGCCGCCCGAGTCGAGATCTTCGCGCTCGTCACCAGCACCACCGACGCCACAATGATGGCGCTTCCCATCACGATGTAGCGGTCGATGCGCTCGTGCAGAACCAGCCATCCCAGAAACACCGCGACCACGGGATTGACATAGGCGTAGGTGGAAACCTTCGAGGTCGGAACGTGCTGCAGCAGCCAGATGTAGGCGGTGTAGCCGATCCATGAACCAAACACCACGAGATACAGAATCGCGCCCACTCCGCGGATGGTCCACGTCACATCGGCGGGCTTCTCGATGAGCAGCGCGTAAATCAGATTCCCGATGCCCGCGAAAGTTACCTGCCACGCGATGGCGCTGAACGGATCGGCGGCCGCGGTCTGCCACTTTTTCGAGAGCACCGAACCGAACGCCCAACTGAAGGATCCGAGTTGCAGCGCCAGCGACCACCAGAGCTCGCGATGGCCGAGGGTATTGGAGTGGCGAAGGTCGGGCCAGATGAGCACGACCACTCCCGCGATTCCAATCACGAGGCCGATCTTGCCGCGCCGCGAGATGTGATGGTCGCCCAGCAACAGGCTATCCAGCACCAGAAACCAGAGCGGTGAAACCGCGATCAGCAGCGCTGACAGGCCGGTGGGAACGATCCGCTCCGCATAAGAAAGCGTGAGATTGCCGCCCATTAATAGCAGGATGCCGACCGCCGCCAGATGGCCAAGCTGACGCGCCGAAAAACGAATGCGCCGTCCGGTGAGCGCGCAGTAAGCGAGCATCACCGCGCCCGCGGTCAGAAAGCGGGCGGCACACATCGTGGCCGGAGGAATCTGCTCGACCGCGATGCCGATGCCCAGATACGTCGAGCCCCAGAAAACGTAGACGAGCGCAAAGGCAACAATGACCTTCCATCGACATGGGGACGCAGTCATTCTTATCGGATCAAAGTAGAAGTCGGAAAAGTTCAGAATATCAGAGCTAGCCAAAGAAAATCGGGCCATCGCATGACCGAGCCAGCGGGTCATCTAAGTTCAAATGCCTTTGACCTTAGATCGCCCGATGACCCGATCACCCGATGCCTCAGTCGGCGTGCTGGCGATCGACCGACCAGATCTGTGCCGGGTCTTTTTCGAGCGGATAGAGATGCACCATCCAGTTGAAGATGATGGGATGAAATTCGCCGCCGTTGGCGTCGCATTCCTGCTGCGTGGTGATCGACCCTCTTAGGCCAAACTTGGGATTCGGCGCCAGCATTTCTTTTCTTCGGCCCTCTGGCGCGCGGCAGAAATTCACGTGCTCATGCCACTGCGCGATGCTGAGGGGAATGCGCTGATTCAAATCGTCCTCGGTGAAACGTTTGGGAGCCGTGTACATCACGCCCGCCAGCCGGTAACCGTCGCCATCTTTTTCGTAGAGCAGCGAGGTGGGATGCTCGGGATTGAAATCCGATCTGGCCTCAAATGCGTAACGATAGTTGGTGAAGTGATATTGCTTCTGCTTCACTTCCGGATGGAAAATCTTGAAGCCATCATTGAGTGCGACGTGGTAATCCTTGTATTTTTCCATCACGCCGCGTGCGACTTCAGCCACCTTCTGCGCCTTCTCCGCGTCGCCTGGTTGCGGAGCGCGAAGCGCGGTCATGTGCATGTGCGGGCCCATATCCATGTGATGACCTTCCATGGAATTCATGGCGTGCATGCTCGCGTCCGCGTCTTCTCCGGAATCCTGAGCCGGCATTTTCGACATGTCGTGTCCCGGCATGTTCATGCCCTTCATGTCCTGCGGCGAATTTTGTTGCGCGAAGCAGAGCGTTCCCGCGAGGCAAAGCAGTGTCAGCAGAGTTTTCATAACAGTTCCCCAACGCCCCTGATGGTAACGACTTCGATTGTACTAACCCTGCATCAGGTTCGTAGTTTCGCGCAACTCGAGAATTCGAACGAGACGTTACGCAGGTAATTCCGGGTGCACAACGACGCGCTTCCCGGACGGGTGAGACGCCCGTCGCTCCATTAGGCAGCCGACCACATTCCCATCTCGGCGAGGATTTTGCCGGCCGCTTCGGCGCCGGAGCGAACGCAGTCGGGGACGCCGATGCCGCTATACCCGTTGCCCGCGAGCGCCAGCCCGGGAAGTTTCTGGCGGAGCGCTTCGATACGCCGCAAGCGATCGAGGTGGCCGACGGAATACTGCGCCATGGCGGACTTCCACTTATAGACGCGCGCAAACAGTGGTTTGGCGTCGAGGGCGATGATCTGCCGCAGTTCGCCGCGAACAATTCCGAGAATTTCTTTTTCGCTTGCTTCGAGAATCTGCTCGTCGCGCGCGCCTCCCAGGAAGCAGCGGACGATGGCACGATTCTCCGGTGCACGATGCGGAAATTTGTTGTGGACGAAAGTGGCCGCGAGCATACGGTGGCCTCCGCTGCGCGGCACCAGGAATCCAAAGCCGGGCGGCAGTGAGCGCCGCACTTTTTCGTCGTAACCGAGGGTGACGGTCACCGAAGAACTGTACTGAATTTCGCCGAGTTCGCGGGACAGATTCTCGTCCGCAGCTTGCAGCACATCTGCAGCGGCATGCGCCGGGGTCGCGATGATCACCGCGTCGAATTGATCGCTCTGGAAACCAGCAGAAACCGTCCAGCGATTATCCTGCCGAACCACCAACCGAACCAGCGCCGACGTCTTGAGTGCTTTCGAATCCAGACGCGCGACCAGAGCATCGGTCATCTGCTGCATGCCGTCTTTGAGCGAAGTGAACAGCGGGCGCGCCGGGACTTTCGCCGCGGCTCCCATTTTCCTACGGGCCGCGAGCATGGCGCGGCCCAAACTGCCGTGTTTCGATTCCATGTCAGCGAAGCGAGGCAGCACGGCGCGCACGCTCAACCCCGAGGCTTCGCCACCGTACACTCCGGAGAGCAGCGGGTCGGCAAGCAACTCAACCATCTCGGAACCGTAGTGGCGTTTCACCATCTCGGCAACAGTTTCGTCCTCGGAAGCCTTGCGCGGCGGATGAAACCATTCGGTCGCCATGCGCACCTTTGTGCGCCAGGAAAAAAGCGGCGAGAACACGGTGGGCATGATCTTGGTGGGCACCATGAACATGAGCCCATCAGGCATTACTACCAGTTTGCCCTTGGCGACGATATAGGTCTTGCGCTCGGAGTCGTTCGAGCCGATGAGTTGGTCGCCCAATCCGATCTTGCCGCATAGGTCGGCAGCCCAGGGCTTCTCGGTGAGAAACGAATCGGGCCCGGCTTCAACCAGACAGCCATCGACGCGGTCGGTGACGAGCACACCACCCAGGCGCGGGCTGGACTCGAACAAGACGTACTCGACGGGCGTGCCGGACTGGCGCTTTTGTTCGATCGTGTACGCGGCCGAGAGGCCGGAGATTCCGCCGCCGATGATGGCGATGCGTTTCATTAATTGGCTACCAGCTGTCAGCTCTCAGTCTATAACTCTTAGCTACTAACCCAGTGCCTTCACGCGGGCGTTGACTACTCCCGCCAGGGCTGCGGTTAATGTCTTGGAACCGTTCAACGACTCGGCTCGCCAGAGGCGCATGCCTTCTTTTTCTGCGAACTGTTTGAAGAAGATATCGATATCGTAAAGCACCTCGACGTGATCGCACAGAAATCCGATGGGATGCAGGAAGACGCCGCGATGGCCCTTCTCTTTTAAACTTCTGATCGTATCCTCTACCGTGGGGCCAATCCACTGGCCACCGGACATGCCCTGGCTCTGGAAGGCGAAGGTCCAATCGCCGGATGCGAGGCTCGCTTCTTTCGCCACCAGTTCGGCGGTTTCATGGGCTTGCCTCTCGTAGGGATCGCCATCAGTAATCGTGCGCTCGGGGACGCTGTGCGCGGTGAAGATCACGGGCAGCTTCGCTCCGTTTTCGGCGCTGGCTTTTTCCCATCCCGCGCGCAGTCTTTCGGCGAAAGCTTTGGCGAGCAGCGGCTGATCGTGCCACTCCTCGACGAAGTCCAACTGGAAAGGGAGATTTCCGTCGCCACCGGCGTCGCTAATAACAGCGCCGCGGTAGAGGCCAACGCTGGTGCGCGAATTCTGGGGAGCGAGACAGATGGCGATGACACGCTCGTAGCGCTGAGCCGCAATTGCCTTGACCGCATCGGCGATGAAGGGCTTCCAGTTGCGCATGCCGACGAAGACCGGCATCTGCAACGACTGCGAAAGTTGATCGGCTTGCAGAAGAGTCCAGCAGGGGAGCGGCGAAAAACCTATCAGCGAATAGCGATGGCGGATCTCTTCGACCACCGCTGGCGGCAGGGGCCGTCCGCCGGTGACGTATTTGAGAAATTCAGGAATCTGATCGGGGTTCTCGGGGCTGCCATGGGCCAGCAGAAGCACGGCGGTCTTCGCGGACCGCTCTGAAGCAGCAAATGAGCTCACACGATTGGCGCAATAGCACTGGCCGGCTTGGCCCAGCGGGCAGGGCGTCATTTATTCAGCTCCATCTCAAAAAACCGCCACTGATCTGGCCGGTTGCGTGGGGTCAACCCGCACTCGGATCTGCGAGCCCACTGGAAAAAGCTTCGATAACTCGGTAGTGTCTGGGTCTGATTCAGCTCTTGAAGTCTTCCTCGCAATAATCCACTTGCGCAGCTCACCGGAAAACACCTCTTTACCGAAAGCGCAGCTGTAGCGCACGCTAAACCAGCCTGCGTTCGTAGAGAACCGAAGGAAGTCGAGGGTCTCAATCCTTCAAAGACAGTTTCCCAACTTTGCGAATTCTTTTGCCATAGCCGGTGCCGAATTGCCCAGAGCAATTCCCTGAGTCCAAATACTTGTCTGACGGCGAAGTCGGTCGGCAGTTTGTCCATAGATGGCTCAATTTGGGACCCAGAAGAATCCGGCAACAATGAACCCGCTGACCGATATTACAAATATCAGAACCCACCATGTCCTCTTTGAGCTATCGGGAAACAATCGTTCATGTTCCTTTAAGATATGGCCAAAGAATTTCCAGCCATGTTCTCTTTGTGTTATGGGAGTGTTGCCTTGCTGTTTGAGTTTTGTATTCACCTCCCAAGCGAATCTATACAAAAACAGAATTTCAACTGCAGCACACACGCACATCGCGAGTTGCTTGATTTCGGGCGAACTCAAGCTGCCACTCCTTTGCTTACCATTCTCAGCTCTTACCCATCAAGTCTGCTAAAGCCATGTCCCAATACGGACCTCATTTGCGCTTCGCCTTAAAATCTGCTGAATGCTCGCGGATGTAATCGCTGAGCGCTTTTACGTTCTCCACCGGAGTTTCGGGGAGAATACCGTGGCCGAGATTGAAGATGTGGCCGGGGCGTCCGCCGGCTTGGCGCAGAATATCTTCGGCCCGCTTCTTAAGTTCTTTCCAGCCGGCGAAAAGCAGCACGGGATCGAGGTTGCCCTGCACGGCGCCCTTGAAACCGAGGCTTTGCCATCCGGTGTCGAGCGGGATGCGCCAATCAAGGCCTACGACTTCGGCGCCGGTTTCCTGCATCGACGGCAGAAGCGTGGAGCTGTCGGTACCGAAGTAGATAACGGGTACGCCGGTCTTTTGCAGGTGTTTCACCAGGGCCGTCGCATGCGGCAGAACATAGCGGCGATAATCTTCGACGCTCAGGCAGCCCACCCAGCTATCGAAGATCTGGATGGTATCGGCGCCGGCACGCACCTGCTCGGCGGAATACTCGGCGGTCACCGCAACCAGCTTCTTCATCAGCTCATTCCACGCGGCGGGCGCAGAGTACATCATCTTCTTGGTGAAAAGGTAGTTGCGCGAGCCTCCACCTTCGATCATGTAGCTGGCAAGCGTGAAAGGCGCGCCGCAGAAGCCGATGACGGGGAGTTTGTCGCCGAAGTGCTTGCACACCAACTTCACGGCCTCAGAAACGTAGCCGAGGTCGGCAGCGCGATCAGTCCGCAGGTGGGCAACGTCTTCGGCGGTGCGCACCGGCTTTTCGATTTTCGGACCCTCACCGGCGGCGAAGTGAAAGGGCAATCCCATGACTTCGAGCGGAAGCAGAAGATCGGCGAAGATGATGGCCGCATCGACTTTGAGGATCTCGGCAGCTTCAATCGTGACCTGGGCCGCGACTTCCGGCTTTTTGCAGATCTCGATCAGGGAATATTGCTTGCGGATGGCGCGGTACTCCGCCATGTAACGTCCAGCCTGGCGCATGAACCAGACCGGGGTGCGTTCGGTGGGCTGAGCCTTGGCGGCGCGAATAAAGAGAGAGTTGGGGGCAGACATGAATCTTCTAATTTAGCATCTTCGGCTCGTCATCCGCCTGCCATTACATTAGATCGCGGAACAGGACGACCTTCGCAGATTTGGTCCGACAATCTCGTACCACGGAATTTTCGCTTGCGTTTTCGGGCTCGCTGAAGGATTCTTGTCCGCATTGTTGGTCGGAGTTGAGGGGGGTACTTGATGCACTGGACTCAGATCTATGACCCGTTTGGTCATTGGTGGCTTTCCACCTTGGTTGCAGCTCTGCCGATTCTGGTTCTGTTCGGGCTGCTTGCTGGTCTTAAGGTGAGACCTCACTTGTGCGCGATTGCTGGAGCACTGACTGCGGGCGGCGTGGCGGTCATATTTTTTAAAATGCCGCTGACGCTCGCGGCCATGAGTTTCGGGTACGGAGTTGCTTTCGGCTTGTTGAAGATAGCCTGGATCGTCCTCGCCGCGGTTTATCTGTATGACATCTCGGTGGAGACCGCCCAATTCGAGATCATGAAGGAATCAATCGCCGCCATCACTCCCGACCGGCGGCTGCAGGTGTTGCTGGTGGCGTTCTGCTTCGGCGCGTTCATCGAGGGCGCGGCCGGGTTTGGCGCGCCCGTGGCCATTGCCGGAGCTTTCATGATTGGGCTCGGCTTCCGGCCCTTCCACGCGGCGGCGCTGAATCTGATTGCCAACACGGCACCGGTGGCTTGGGGCGCAATCGGCACTCCCGTGCATACGCTGGCAGCGGTCTCCGGGCTGCCCGAATCCGACCTTAACGCGATGATCGGCCGCATCCTTCCCTTCACTGCGGTCATTGTGCCGTTCTGGCTAGTGCGAACCATGGTGGGATGGAGCGATACGTTGGAAGTGCTCCCCGCTATTCTTGTGGTCGGTCTTTCCTTCGGAATCACGCAGTTCTGCTGGTCGAACTACGTGGACAGCAACCTGGTGGACATTATGGGCGGCGTAGTGTCGATCATCGCGACCGTAGCCTTCCTCCATTTTTGGAAACCGAAGAAAATCTTTCGGTTCGACTATGAACAAAAGGAAGCACCCCTCCCCCCGCCGACCGCAGCAATCACAGACCAGTTTGGAGGGGAATGGGCCGCGAAGGAGTTCGACGGATATGCCACGGCGCGCTCTTACCCGGCCGGCCAAGTGTTGAAGGCCTGGATGCCGTTCGCCATCCTGTCGCTCTTCGTCCTTCTGTGGGGTCTGCCTAAGATCAAGCTGGCCATAAATCAGGCCACCACACCGGCGTTCAAGGTCGTTCTGCCGGACGGAAAGGTGCGGCCGGGGCCACCGGGCTGGGATGTGCCGCTGCTGCACAACGCGATCAGTCGCGCCGCTCCGGTGGTCACCAAGCCGACGCCGGAAGCAGCGCGCTATGACTTCAACTGGCTTTCCGCAACCGGCACGGGATGCTTCCTGGCCGCGATCGTGTCGGGATTGCTGCTGGGCATGAGCCCGCGACGTCTGGCCAAAACTTTCTGGCACACCTTGGTGCGCATGCGACTGGCGGTGATCGCGATTTCCTTTATGCTCGGACTGGGTTATGTGACCCGCTATTCAGGGCTGGATGCGGTACTGGGACTGGCTTTCACGCGCACGGGCTGGGCATATCCTTTCTTCGGCACGTTTCTCGGCTGGCTCGGGGTTGCGCTCACCGGAAGCGATACTTCGTCGAATGCGTTGTTCGGGAGCTTGCAGCGCATTACTTCGCAACAACTCGGGATCGATCCCGTGCTCATGTGCGCAGCCAATAGTGCGGGCGGCGTGATGGGAAAAATGGTGGACGCGCAGTCCATCACGATTGCTACGGCCGCCACTGAGCAGGTCGGGAACGAAGGAACGATATTCCGATTTGTGGTGTGGCATTCGGTTGCGCTGGGAGCGATTGTCGGAATCATCGTCATGCTCTACGCCTATGTATTTTCCCATGCGATACCGCATGGGCTGACATTTGTGAAGTGAAGGGCGAAGGCACGAGAAAAGGGCGTGCGAAGACCGACCCGGCTTGCGGCTATAATTGCACCCTTTAGCAAAAAGGAGCTGCATGCGAACGTTCGCCGTGATTGTGCTGATCTTTACCCTGGTGTTTCCATCGTTATTCTTCGGCGCAGACCAAGTTGGCGCGAATCAAGCCTCGCTGGTGGGATATTCGCCACGCGCCAGTCAAAGTGAGCGCGAGTGGGAGGCGAAGTTCCGCGCTATCCCCGACCCTGCGAACCTGCGGGAATACATGCGGCGGCTGAGCGCGCGGCCGCATCATGTGGGCTCTCCCTACGATAAAGACAACGCCGAATGGATTCTTGCCCACTTCAAGGAGTGGGGATTGGACGCGCACATTGAAAGGTTCGACGTTCTGTTTCCGACGCCCAAGGTCCGCATGCTGGAAATGCTTGCGCCTACGAAGTTCACGGCCAAGCTTGAAGAGCCTGCGCTGGCGGTGGATCCGACGTCGAATCAGAAGGCGGAGCAGTTGCCCACGTACAACGCCTACTCGATTGATGGCAATGTCACCGGGCCGCTGGTGTTTGTGAACTACGGCTTGCCCGAGGACTACGAAAAGCTCGACCGGCTCGGCATTTCCGTAAAGGGCGCGATTGTGATCGCCAAGTACTTGCACTCGTGGCGCGGGGTGAAACCTAAAGTTGCGGCCGAGCATGGAGCTATTGGCTGCCTCATCTACTCGGAGCCGCAGGACGACGGCTACACGCACGACAACGTGTTTCCAGCGGGGCCGATGCGTCCCTCGGATGGCGTACAGCGCGGCAGCGTCATGGATTTTGCCGCCAACAGCCCCGGCGATCCCTTGACGCCGGGGATTGGCGCGACTCCCAATGCCAAGCGGCTAGCGCTGAAGGATGCGAAGAGCATTACGAAAATTCCGGTGCTCCCGATTTCTTATGGCGATGCACAACCTTTGCTGGCCGCTCTGGCAGGGCCGATGGCGCTGGAGGAATGGCGCGGCTCGCTTCCAATTCCCTATCACGTGGGACCGGGGCCGGCGCAGGTTCATTTGAAGGTCGCATTTAATTGGGACATCAAACCGGTCTACGACGTGATTGCGAAGATTCCGGGCAGCGTGGCTCCGGATGAATGGATCATTCGCGGCAATCATCATGACGGGTGGGTAAACGGGGCCTGGGATCCCATCTCAGGACAGGTTTCCCTGCTTGAGGAAGCGCGTTCGCTGGGTCTGTTGCTAAAGCAGGGCTGGAAGCCGCGTCGCACGATCATCTACACCGCGTGGGATGGTGAAGAACCCATGCTGCTGGGCTCGACCGAATGGGCGGAAACACATGCCGATGAGTTACAGGAGCATGCCGCCGTCTACATCAACAGCGACAGCAACTCTCGCGGCGTTCTGGAAATGGGCGGCTCGCACAGCCTGGAGCAGTTCGTCAATGGAGTTGCGCGCGACATCGAAGATCCGGAAACCAAAATGACGGTGTGGCAACGGGCGCAGTTGAGCAAGATCGCCGAAGCAAAATCCGCGGAAGATCGGAAGGGATTAAGGCAACGGGCGGATTTGCGCATCGAAGCACTGGGTTCGGGAACCGATTTCACGGCGTTTCTCGATCACCTGGGCATCGCCACTCTGGACATGGAATACGGTGGCGAGGACGACCAGGGAATTTATCACTCCGTTTACGACGATTTCTACTGGTACACGCATTTCTCCGACACGGATTTCGTATATGGACGGGCACTGGCGCAAACCGTGGGCACATCCGTGATGCGCTTGGCCGATGCGGAAGTGCTGCCTTTCGATTTTGTAAACTTGGCCGATACGGTGGATATGTACCGGAAGAATCTGGAGAAGTTGCTCGCCGACAAACAGGAGGAGATTCGCGAGCACAATCAGGAACTGGACGAAGGGATGTTCAAGGCGACGTTTGATCCGAGACGCCCCGCGGTTGCGCCGGTGCGGGAAGAAGTTCCGCCGCACCTGAACTTTGCGCCAATGCAGAACGCGGTGGACGCCCTGACGCATAGCGCCAAGCACTACCAGCAGGCATTGTCGCAGAAGCAGGCGAGTTTGGGAGACGACGCGGTTGCGGCAAAGCTCGGCGCTCTGAATCGAGAACTGATTAAGAGCGAGCGCCGGCTCACCAACGCTGACGGACTACCGCGGCGTCCGTGGTACAAGCATTTGCTGTACGCTCCGGGCGTTTACACGGGCTATGGAGTGAAGACCGTTCCGGGAGTGCGTGAGGGGATTGAACAGAAACGGTATGCGGAAGCGGAGCAGGAAATCGTGCGCGTGGCTAAAGCGCTGGAGGACGAGGCGGCGCTGATCGAGTCGGCGGCTCGAGAGTTGGAGGGAGCCGGACGATAGCGCAGCTAGGAAGCGATGAGTTGTTGTTTGGGCATGGAAACCGCGGGAGCAATTGCGGGCATCGCCTGCATTCGTAAGTAAGCATCAACACTAGCGGCTGTCTTTCGACCTTCGGAGATCGCCCATACAACTAAAGACTGGCCGCGCCGCATGTCTCCCGCTGCGAAAACGCCGGGCACCGATGACATGTTGTTCTGGTCGGTGGCCACATTGCCGCGCGGATCGAGCTTCACTCCGAACTGGTCGATCATTCCGTTGCGGACCGGCCCCACAAAGCCCATCGCGATCAGTATGAGATCCGCTTCCATGGCAAATTCAGTGCCGGGAATCGGCTCGAACTTTGACGGCGGGCCTACCCGCACGGCGTGCAGATGCTGAACGTGGCCGGAACTGGAGCCGGTGAGTTTTGTGGTCGCGATGCTCCAGTCGCGCACTCCGCCTTCTTCGTGTGCGCCTTCGGTGCGCAGTTGCATGGGCCAGAGTGGCCAGGGCGTCAGCGGCGAGCGGTCGTCCGGAGGCTTCGGCATGATCTCAAACTGGTGCACGGAGAGAGGCTTTTGACGATGGCAGGTTCCGAGGCAATCGGCGCCGGTATCGCCGCCTCCGATGATGACCACGCGCTTGCCGGTTGCCAGGATTTCTGTTTCTGGCTCGATGGTGTCACCTAGATTGCGCCGGTTCTGCTGCGGCAAGTACTCCATCGCGAAATGGATTCCTTTCAGCTCGCGTCCGGGAACGTTCAAATCGC
>Ga0116134_1000541_pt1 | contig 19535 bp, 19 predicted proteins | sample June2015DPH_19_5_FD_89737 | JGI IMG/M metagenome (GOLD analysis project Ga0116134, IMG submission 89737) | Peatland microbial communities from SPRUCE experiment site at the Marcell Experimental Forest, Minnesota, USA - June2015DPH_19_40 | ecosystem: Environmental > Terrestrial > Soil > Wetlands... | reverse complement strand
TGTTGGAGAATGTGCTGTCTTTCTTGTCGAGCAGTTTCAGACTGACCAGAACATTCAGCAGCATCTCGGTGGCTCGTGAATCCGCGTGAATGCTCTCGGCTACCTGCGCGGCGGACGCGCCATTGCCAACGGCTGTGAATACGTCCAGTTCGAGCGCAGTGAGTACAGCCCGGCTGGACATGAACGCTCGAATCATCTCGTTGAGATCGTCCGGAAAAACGCCGGCCTCGTCTCTGGCCTTGACCATGGCGCGATAGCGGTCGCGATGCTCGGTCGCTTGCGCTTTCATCGCCTCCGAATCGCTCCACACCAGGCGCGATACCACGCGACCGAAGCGCAAGTGGGACTCCACGATCTCGGGCACGTCTTCCTCCTTGACCTTGTGATACCAGACACCTTCGGGATAGGTGATCATGATTGGTCCGTCGTCGCACAAGCCGAGGCAGCCGCAGGTCGTCACCTGAACTTCGTTGTCGAGCCCCTGGGAACCTAATTCGCGTTCGAGAGCGTGCAAAATCCGCAGCGATCCGTTGCTGGGGCACGAGGTAACTCCCTCCGGTTTTTCCTGCGTGCAGACGAATATGTGGTGGCGAAACGGCTCCATTGGCATCCTCCGGCGGTCTGGGCCAACCCAGTTCATTCGGATTCGAGAAGCAGCTTGCACGAACCCGGGCCCAGCACGAGATAACCTGCAATTCTGTTACGACCTGGCCTCATCCGCCGTGATTCAGATCACAGACGTTCAAGATTGACGCGAGAGGAGAATTGAATGAGAGTCGCAGAACGAAGCTCACGCGCTCCGCGAGGTAGGGCTATGTTTAACCGCGAATTTTTCCCGTATGAATTTTTCCCGTATACAGTGCCATTCCCACCACGGCATCGATACCCAGGGCATCGAGGCTGTCGATTTCCCGCTGTTCGGTGATGCCGCCGGCGACCACCAGGTGCCGTTCGGTGGCGCGCCGGATGGCATGAACTGTCTCCATCGGAATTCCGCCCATTAAACCCTCGGTGTCGATGTGGGTATAGAGGAAGGTTTCGCAGAATGGTTCTAACTCGCGAATCATGTCGAAGGCAGTGACAGTTGTCTGCTGGCGCCAGCCGTCAATCGCAACTCGGCCTCCGCGGGAGTCGAGAGCAAACATTAGTACCGGCCTCGGAAAAGTATCTGCCAGTGTGCGAGCATACTCCTGGTTGATCCGGCCTTCGGTTAACAATGCAGATCCGATAATCACTTTGCTCGCGCCCAGGTTCAGAAGTTCCTGTACCGTTTCGAGGTTGCGAATGCCGCCGCCAACCTGGCAGTTCAGTCGGCCGACGATCTGCTTCACGAGCGACCGGTTGTCACCCGCGCCGCGCGCTGCGTCGAGATCGATAAGTTGGACTATTGGATAGCCGGAGAAGCGCTCGATCCAGTAATCGAAGTTATCGAACTCGAGTTTCTTCTTTTCGCCTTGGACTAACTGCACGATCTTGCCGCCCATTAAGTCGATCGACGGAATCAGCATGGCCACCTCACCGGTACGTTAGCAGCGTGCAGTTCGCGTTTCAATTGCGCAATGTTCTCGATGCCGAAATGAAAGATGGAAGCGGCCAGCGCTGCGTCCGCGCGCCCGTCGCGAAACACCTCGATGAAGTGTTGCGGCGAGCCGGCACCGCCCGACGCGATCACAGGAATGGAAACAGCGTCGGCCACGAGCTGCACTAACTCACAATCAAAGCCAGCTTGCGTCCCGTCGCGGTCCATGGAGGTAAGCATGATTTCTCCGGCGCCGCAAGCGGCTGCCTCCCGCGCCCAGAGGATCGCGTCGCGGCCGGTGGGAGTGCGGCCTCCGGCCACGAACACTTCGAAACCACCCTTGCCCCGCCGGGCATCAATGGCTACGACTACCGCCTGCGAGCCAAAGCGCGCGGCGATTTTTCCGATCAGCGATGAGTCTTTTACCGCGGCCGAGTTGATGGCAATCTTGTCGGCGCCGGCCTCGAACACAGCCTCGGCGTCGGAGAGTTCGCGGATTCCTCCGCCGACGGTAAACGGTATAAACAAAGCGCGCGCGGTGCGGAAAACGACGTCGAGCATGGTGTTGCGCTTGTCGCTGGTGGCGGTGATATCGAGTAGAACGATCTCGTCGGCGCCATCGCGGGCGTGATTGGCGGCACATTCCGCCGGGTCGCCAGCGTCGCGCAGATTCACGAACTGCACGCCTTTCACGACCCGGCCGTCGTCCACATCGAGACAGGCGATGATGCGCTTGGTCAGCACTTGACCTCACAAAAATTCTTGAGAATGAGCAGACCCACGGTCCACGATTTTTCGGGGTGGAATTGCACTCCGAAAATGTTGTCTTGTTCGACGACGGCGGAAAACTGCGCTCCGTATTCGGTCGCCGCCGTGGTCGCGGCTACAACCGGCGCCTGGAAAGAATGGGTGTAGTAGACAAAGGAATCGGGTACGACGTTACGCAGGAGACGCGAGCCTTCGCGGAGCGCGAGCGAGTTCCATCCCACGTGCGGCGATTTCACCGACGACGGAAATGGCTGGCATCTACCCGCAAAAATTCCCGCTCCCGCAAATTCGGGAGCCTCGTCACTGCCCTCGAACAGCCACTGCATTCCCAGGCAGATTCCGAGGAAAGGCTTGCCGGCGTTTGCGCCTTGCAGCACGACGTCTCGCAAGCCCGTGTTATCGAGGCCGCTCAACGCGGAGAAGTGGCCGACGCCGGGGAGCACGATCTTGTCCGCGGCTGCGACGATTTCGGGCTGCGTGGTTACGACGACTTCGGCGCCGAGATAGTCGAAGGCTTTTTTCACCGAACTCAGATTGCCGGCGCCGTAGTCCACGATCGCGATCTTTGGACCGGTCATCTTTGGACCGGTCATAGAAGCCCCTTGGTGCTCGGCAGCATGCGTCCTAAGCGGCGGTCGCGCGAGCAGGCTACACGAAGCGCGCGCGCAAACGCTTTGAAGAGCGCTTCGATCTTGTGATGCCTGGAGCGTCCGTAGAGCACACGGGCATGAACATTGGCGCGCGCGCCGCGGGCGAAACCCTCGAAGAAGTCGCACACCAGTTCCGTCTGGAGATCGCCGACCCGCGTCGCTCTAACCTTGGTCTGGACCACGGCCACGGCGCGGCCGCCAAAGTCCACTGCAGCCACAGCGAGAGTTTCGTCCATGGGCATTAGAAAATAGCCGGCTCGCAGAATGCCTCGGCGGTTGCCGAGAGCGCGGTCGAATGCCTCACCCAGGCCGATTCCTACGTCTTCCACGGTGTGGTGCTGATCTACATCCAAGTCGCCGAGAGCGGCGAGTTTCAAGTCGAAGCCGCCGTGACGCGTGAACAGCTCCAACATGTGGTCGAGAAAACGGATTCCGGTGGAGACTTCGTACTTTCCGCGGCCCTCGATGGTGAGCGAAATTTGAATTTCTGTTTCCGCGGTCTTGCGATGGAGTTTGGCCTTCCTCACGCTCGCACCTCACGTCGCAATCCAAGCTGCTCAACCACTTCGCGCAGGGCGTGTATGAGAGTCTCGGTGTGTTCGTCCGATCCCAGGGTCAGGCGGACGCAGCCTTCGCAGCCTGGATCGGAGTTGCGGTCACGGACCAGGATTCCGCGATCGCGCAGGGCTTGAACAAACTCGGCGTGAGCTGAGCCCACGCGCACGAGGACAAAATTGGCGTGGCTTGGCCAGTAATGCAGGCCGAGATTGCCAAGTTCCTGCTGCAATTTCTCGCGGTTGCTCCGTACTTGCGCGACATAGCGGCCGACATACTCCCGATCTTGAAGAGCCTCGGGCAGAACTACGAGCGCGGCTGCGTTGACGTTGTAGGGCGAAGCCACGCGGCAGACCATCGTCATCTGCCGGGCGTCTCCGGCAAGAATACCAATCCGCAAACCGGCTAGGCCGTAGGCCTTGGAAAAAGTTCGCGCCACGAAAAGATTCTCGAGCTGGCGTGTGTGGTGAATAAGTGTCTCTCCGTGGAATTCGAAATACGCTTCATCGACGAGCACGGCAGCTTGGGGCGCGGCTTGCGCAAGCTGAATCAGGACATTGCCTGCGACCGCCGCTCCGGTTGGATTGTTCGGATTCGCCACCGCGATGAGCCGGGTGCGTGGGCTGAGTTGTGCGAGGACGGCCTTTTCTGGAAAGATGAAGTTGTCGCCGGCGCGCAGTTCGACAACGCGCGCGCCTTCGGCTTGAGCAAAGATTGCATACATGGCAAAGGTGGGCACGACGATGAGCGCTTCGTCCCCGGGATCGAGATAGGTGGAACACAACAGATGAATCGCTTCGTCGACACCGTTCGTGAGCAGAACCTGCGCCGTTTCGAGTCCGAGAAAACCTGCGACCTCTTTTTCAACCGGCTCGCGCTCGGGATAGCGCGCCAAGAGTTCGGAATCGAGCGAGCGCAACCGGGCCAGCACGCGCGGCGAACATCCCACTGTGCTCTCGTTGAAGTCGAGACGCAGCCCGGTTCGGTTCGCCAACGGGGGATGATAAGCGCGCAGATTTTTTACCACCGCGCGAGCTTCAAGCATGGGAGCACCTCACTCGGAATGCTTCCGCGTGTCCCTGCAAGCCTTCGGCAGTTGCCAGCGCAATGCCCGAGGGCGCGATCTGGTGAATTCCTGCGCGAGACACTTGCTGGCAGGCAATGACGCGGACGAAATCGAGCACGCTGAGACCGCCTCGCACACGGGCCATGCCGCCTGTAGGCAGCACGTGGTTCGGTCCAGAAATGTAGTCTCCCGCAGCCTGGGGTGTGAACTCGTCTAGAAAAACCGATCCCGCATGTTGCACTTGCGGCACGAGTTCGGCCGGGAGCGTGAGATGCTCGGGCGCGAGGCGATTCGATATCTCGACGGCTTGTTCAAGCGAAGCGACCAGAAGAATGGCGCCGCGGCGGGCGAGCGATTGCGCGGCGATCTTATTTGCGCGCGTGCGCTTTCGCACTTCCTGCTGAACTTTTTTTGCTAGAGCTCGCGACGTGGTTATGAAGATGCACAGGGCGTCGGGATCGTGTTCCGCCTGGGCTACGAGGTCGGACGCGATGCAAGCTGGATCGCCGTCTGCGCTGATGATGACAGCTTCGGTAGGGCCTGCCAGGAATTCAATGGCGCAATCGAATGCCACGAGCTTCTTGGCGGCGGTCACGTATCGGTTGCCGGGACCAACGATCTTGTCCACGCGCGGAATTTCTTCCGTGCCATAGGCGAGAGCGGCAATGGCCTGCGCTCCACCGACGCGGTAGAACTCGCGCACGCCGAGGAAGGCAGCCGCCGCCAAAGTTGCCTGCGCCGGGCGCGGAGACGCTACGCGAATCTGTCTGACACCGGCGACCTGCGCGGGAATCACCGTCATGAGCAGCGTCGAAGGCAGCGGATAGCGGCCGCCTGGGACGTAGCATCCCACCGATTCGAGAGGGCGCACTAACTGGCCCACGCTGACGCCGGGCTGAATTTCGCGACGCCATTCTTTTGTAGGTGGGGGCGCTTGCCACTCCGCATGGCAGTGGATGTTGTGCGCGGCGTGTTTGATCGCGTCCTGCAGTTCCGGATCAGTTTGCTCCCAAGCCTGGTGGAGATCGGCCTCGGGAACACGGAGTGGCTCGCCCTTGCCTAATCCGTCCCAGCGTGTGGCGTAGCGGCGGACGGCGCGATCGCCGTGACGCCGGACTTCACGAACGATGCGGCGGACGGCGGGCTCGACCTTTGCCAGGTCGGTCGCACCGCGCCCGGCCAGCGCAGTCACAAGACGATCTTGCTCGACGCCTTCGAGAATGGGCATGGCATCATTCCGCATCACATCACCACCTTGTTCAGCGGATATTCGACGATGCCCTGAGCGTTGGCTTGCTTGAGCTTCGGAATCAGCGACCAGGCAGTGTGCTCTTCAATCACGGTGTTCACGGCAACCCACTCACCATCTGCGAGGGGCGCGACGGTTGGATTTTTCAGTGCTGGCAGAAGACCGAGAACAGCGGGCAAATCTGACTTGCGCACGTTGAGCATCAGACCGACGCGACCCAGTGCGGCGATCGCCCCACTGAGCATGACGGCCAGGTTCTCAATCTTTTGCCGCCGCGCGGGATCGGCCCAGGCGGCCTGGTTCGCGACCAACTGTGTGTTGGACTCGAGAACGGTCTCGAGGATTCGCAGATGATTGGCGCGCAGTGAACTCCCAGTCTCGGTAACCTCGACGATAGCGTCTGCGAGCAACGGCGGCTTGACTTCGGTTGCGCCCCAGGAGAACTCGACCCGCACGGGAACGTTGCGGCTCGCGAAATAATTGCGGGTGAAACTGACCAGCTCGGTGGCAATGATTCGGCCGTCAAGATCTTCGAGTTTCTGGAAGCCCGATTCTTCCGGGACGGCCAGCACCCACTTGACGCTGCCCATGCTTTGTTTGGCATAGATCAGGTCGCAGACCTTGACTACTTCGAGTCCGCTTTCGAGCACCCAGTCGAGGCCAGTCAATCCCGCGTCCAGCGCGCCGTGTTCGACGTAGCGAGCCATTTCCTGGGCACGAATAAGCAGGCATTCGATTTCGGGATCGTCCGTGGCGGCGAAATACGAGCGGGCGTTGGTGTAGACGCGCAGCCCGGCGCGGGTGAAGAGGCTCAGGGTCGCTTCCTGCAAACTTCCTTTCGGAATGCCAAGACGCAATTTCATCGCTCTGCCCTCTCTTGCACTCTCTCTTGCTCGACTTCTTCTGGCTCGACCCTGGCGCTTCCCAGCGGAAGTTCCTGCGTAAAGCACGAGCGCGTTCCGGTGTGACAGACCTTGCCCTCGCCGAGCACACGGACGCGCAGCAGCACTGTATCGCGGTCGCAGTCGGTCCACGCGGCAACCACCTGCAGCCGATTGCCCGAGGTTTCTCCCTTGGTCCACAGGGTCTGGCGAGTGCGGCTATAGAACGTCACGAAGCCTGTGTGCAGGGTCTTATCCAGCGCTTCCCGGTTCATAAAGCCCACCATCAGCAGTTCCCCGGTGCCCGCATCCTGAATGACCGCAGGCGCCAGGCCCTGCAGCTTGCCGAAGTCGATCTCCATCGAACCCTCCTCATCTTCGTTTCGTGTCAGATTTTCAGAACTCGCACAAAAGCAGAAAGCCCGCTGGGCGAGTGCTGCGCCAGCGGGCTTGGATTTCCTATGAGTGCTTTTGGTTATCCGTGATTCCCCGCCGACACGCTCATCGCATGATGATGATGGTGATGGCGATGGGTCAGCGGAGTCATGTAGGCATGATATTAGGGCAGTCGGTACACGGGTGTCAATCGGTTTCTGGGGGTGGGCAGTGGGGCAGTTTGATCCACGGTGGTGTCGCAGTTTACCGGTAGTGCTCAAGGTAAAAGAGCGCTGCGAACGCGAGAACCAAGGCGGCAGCTGGAAATGCCAATGGCCGCGCGCTTGGGAAAGGCCGCCTCCAATCCGCCGTTGCGAGGAAAAGTAGGATCGTCGGCAGCAGCGCCACGATTGACAGCTGAAAAATATGCGCCGCCGTGCCTTCGTCCGGTTGGGGCGGCTGAGTGTACCCGCTAAGTACCGCAAGCAGCGCGGTAAGAGACAGGACGATCAGGACTTCGCCGCTAACGCGGTTGATTTGCTGCCCACGCATGGCGTCACTTCCTTTCCGGCTTGTCCTCACTTCTCCTCATCGGCGCGAACCAGTGTCGCATCCATGATGCCACTTATTTGCGGTGGACGCGACACTCTCCAGGTTCAGGTAGTGGGCTACTTTGAATTTCTGAACGTTCCTAGTGCAAAGCCCATGACTGCTCCCAAAGTGGCAAAAGCCCAGTGTTTTTCCTGTGGACTTAAGCGCGCGGAGAAGATCATCTCTATCGCCATCAATGAAAGGCCAATGGGGAGAAGGATGTGATACAACATGCGTCGTTCCGCTGGAGATGGCGGCGGGCTAGATTTGCGAGTGACAGCCGAAGCAATGCCAAGACAGATGGTTGAGACGAACAAAAGAACCGGGCGGTAATCCATTAGCTAATACGCTTTGGCATGGCATTATATGCCACGTTCGCAATCTGGATCAAAATTCAAAGTAGCCCACTACCCAGGTTCACGGCGACGGTCAGCAGTGCGACGATTCGCAGCTCCCGACAAATCCGTTCCTGTTACGTCTAATGGGAGATGCCGCGTGTTAGGCTTTTGCGGAAGCCGACGGAGACGCTAGATTGATTGGCCGGGTCTTTAAAGCATTTCAGTATCGCGATTTCCGCCTGATGTGGATTGGCGCCTGCACCTCCAGCATCGGCACCTGGATGCAAATCGTGGCGCAGGGCTGGCTGATCTACCGGCTCAGCCACTCCGCGTTCCTGCTGGCGCTGGACCAATTTCTCGGCGGCATTCCCATTTTTCTGTTTTCTCTGATCGGCGGCGTGGTGGCCGATCGCGTGGAGCGCCGGAAAATTCTGCTCGGTTCCCAGTATGTGCAGATGGCTAGCGCCGGGCTGCTCACCATTCTGGTGGCGACGGGCCGGGTACACGTTTGGCACATCCTTTGCCTTTCGTTCATTTCCGGTTTTGCCCAGGCCTTCGGCGGTCCGGCCTACCAGGCGCTGATTCCTACCTTGGTCGAAAAGGAAGACATGCCGAACGCCATCGCACTGAATTCGATCCAGTTCAACGTGGCGGTGATGGTCGGGCCGGCACTTGCCGGGCAGGCCTTAGCGAGGCTTGGAGAGAAGTGGTGCTTCGGGCTGAACGCGCTTTCCTTCCTGGCGCCGATCGTGACGCTGTCGATCATCCGCGCCCGCTACCTGCCCCTGAAGGCCACGGAGTCGATGTTCACCAGCCTGAAGCAGGGCATTCAGTTCGCGCGCAAGCAGAATTCGATGGAAGCGCTGATTATCCTGGCGTTCTGCATGACCGCTTTGAGCATGCCCATGCGCACCTACTTTCCCGTATTCGTGAAGGACATCTTCCATCGCGGTCCCGAAACCTACGGCAATTTGCTGGCGCTCATGGGACTCGGTTCGATTTGCGGCTCGCTGGCCATCGCGAGCGCGGGCAATATGAGAAGGAAGGGGCACGTCGCCCTCGGCGCGCTGATCTGCCTGGGCGCGGGGATTGCCGGGTTTGCCCTTTCGAAGTCGCTGCCGCTGAGCGAGACCTTCCTGGTGGTGGTAGGCGCATCGATGATGGCGGTTTTTGCCACGGTGAATTCGCTGGTGCAGTTGATTACCACGAATGAAATGCGCGGGCGGGTAATGAGCGTGTACAGTTTCGCATTCCGCGGCGGCATGCCGATGGGGAATCTTTTGTCGGGATGGCTGGTTCCCGTGTTTACGGCGCCGGTGGTGCTCAGCGTGAACGGATTCCTGCTTATTCTGTTGGCTCTTTACTTCCTGGTGGTCCAACGGCGGCTGGCTGCGCTTTGAGAGGCGGTGAGGCTGCTTCCGGAGCGATGCGAATCTAGTGGGAGGCGTTTGCCCATGCCTCATTTAGGCCGCGCAAAACGGCATCATAGTGGCCGCTCTCGGCCGCGAAGCGCAGAGGCTTTACGTTTTCGACGCAGATCTCAACCGCCGCAGGCTGGTTCTTCAGGATATCCATCGCCTCGGCAATAAACTTGTTGAGCGGCATCGCGCGCGGGTCGGCAGCCCCGTTCAAAAGGCTCGTGGCGACATAGGGAGGGATGAGTTCGAGAACCTCGGTCGTAGACGCCCGAAGCTGATAACGGAGCGATTGCGTATACGAGTGGATGGCGGCCTTGGTGGCGCAATAAGTGGGAGTTGGGGCCATCGGAACAAAAGCCAGCCCAGACGAGACGTTCATGATGGCGGAGCGAGGCTGCTTTCGCAGCAGAGGCAGAAGCGCCGCGGTCAGGCGGATGGGGCCGAGCAGATTAGTGGCGATGGTGGATTCCGCGTCGGCGAGATTGTACGGTTCGGCCTGCTGGTTTTCGAGCCGCATGATACCCGCATTGTTGATGAGTACGTTTAGCGCCGGGTAACGCGTTGCCATCTGAACCGCCAACGAGCGGATGTTGGCGGGGTCTTCGATGTCGAGCGTAAGGGAGGTCATACCGGGGTTCGCGGCGGTGGTCTCGTCGAGCGCCTGCTGACGCCGGCCAGCGACGATGACGTGGTTTCCGAGGGCGTGGAAGGCTTCTGCCAGGCCACGGCCAATGCCGGAACCGCCGCCGGTGATCAGGATGGTGTTGCCAGTAGTTTTCATCGTAATTGTCTACTCTTTATTCCACGAAACCTGAATCATTTCCCGAAACTGGAATCTCCGGTGTCCTCCGCATGCGCTATTTTGACGGGGATGCCTCGAGGCCTCGGTACTTCAACATCGCCTTGGTGTTGGGCGGCGCCCCGCGCCAGGCCTCATACAGTTTGCCGAGATCCTCGGTGTTGCCGCGAGACAGGATCATCTGGCGGAAGCGGTCGCCGTTGGCGCGGGTAAGCCCATCGTGTTCGACGAACCATTGGTAGCCGTCGTCGGCGAGCATCTCGGTCCAGAGATAGGCATAGTAACCGGCGCTGTAGCCGGCGCCTCCCCAGATGTGGCTGAAGTAGGTGGAGCGATAGCGGGGCGGGACGTAGCTGACGGTAAGGTGAGTCTTTTCGAGCGCCTGCTTCTCGAACTCATCGGGGTTCTGGAGCGGAGCGTTGGGAGGCAGCGAGTGCCACTGCATGTCGAGTTCGGCCGCGGCCAGCAGTTCGGTCATATCGTAGCCTTTGTTGAAAGTCTCGGCCTTCCTGATGCGCGCGGCAAGTTCCTCTGGCATGGGGGCGCCGGTCTTGTAGTGCTTCGCGTAATGAGCAAAGACCGCAGGATAGATGGCCCAGTGCTCATTGAATTGCGAGGGGAATTCGACGAAATCGCGAGCCGTTTGGGTACCGGCGAGAGTGGGGTACTCGGCGTCGGACAACATGCCGTGCAGGGCATGTCCAAACTCGTGAAACATGGTGATGACGTCGGTGAAGCTGATCAGGGCGGGCTCGCCTTGGGCCGGCTTGGACAGGTTGGCGACGTTGTAAACGACGGATTGCGTCCCCCGCAGGCGGGATTGGCTGACGAACTCGGACATCCAGGCTCCGCCGTTCTTGTTGTCGCGCTTGAAATAGTCGCAGTAGAACAGGGCGAGGTGCTTGCCGTTCGCGTCGAAGACCTCGAAGACGCGTACATCCGGATGGTAGACAGGGATGTCGTGCCGCTCTTTGAAAGTGAGGCCGTAGAGCTGATTAGCGGCGTAGAAGACACCATTCTGCAGCACGTTGTTGAGTTCGAAGTAGGGTTTTACCTCGGCATCGTCGATGTCGTAGCGAGCTTTGCGGACTTGCTCGGCATAGAAGTTCCAGTCGTAGGCCTGGACTTGGAATCCACCGTGCTGGGCGTCAATCACCGCCTGGATGTCTGTGGCTTCGCGCCCGGCCTGTGCGGTTGCGGCGGGCACGATGGCATCCATGAACTGCAATGCGGCTGCGGGTGTTTTGGCCATCTGGTCTTCGAGCTTCCAGGCGGCGAAGCTCGAATAGCCGAGAAGTTTCGCCTTCTGCGCGCGGAGCTGAGCGAGGCGGGCAACGGTGTCGCGCGTGTCGTTAGCGTCGCCGCGTTCGGTGCGGTTCCAGGAGTGTTCGAATATCGACTGGCGCGTGGCCCGATCGCTGAGCGAGACGAGATCGGGTTGCTGGGTTGTGTTCTGGAGCGGAATGACGAAGCCCTCGAGCTGGCGGCCCTTGGCGGCTTGCGCGGCGGCCGCAATACCAGCCTCGGAGAGCCCGGCGAGCGCGGCTTTGGCCGTAGTGACGTAAGCGCCTTCCTTGTTGGCGGCGAGGAGTTTGTTGGTGAAGGTGTTCGAGAGTGAAGACGCCTCTTCGTTGAGCTTCTTGAGTTCAGCCTTGTCGGCTTCGGGGAGGTTCGCGCCGGCGTGTACGAATTTGTCGTAGTCGTATTCGAGCAGACGGAGGGACTCGGGATTGAGCTGGAGCGTGGCTCGTTGCTTGTAAATCGCGGCTACGCGCGCGAAAAGCTTCGTGTTGAGGTAGATGAAATCCTCATGGGCGGCGAGTTTGGGAGCTTCGATGGTTTGGACATTCTGAAGCGCGGGGTTGGTGTTTGCGCCGGTGACTCCCTCGAAGGCGGCCATGACGCGTTCGAGCAGGAGGCCGCTCTTCTCCATGGCGACGATGGTGTTATCGAAACTGGGAGCATCGGGATTGTTGGCGATGACCTGGATTTCCGCCTGCTGCTGTGCCATGCCGGCCTCTATCGCGGGCTGGAAGTCTTCGTCCTTGATTTTGTCGAAAGGCGGAGCTTGAAAGGGCAGTGCACTGGGCGCGAAGAACGGGTTCGCGGGGCCAAAGTCCGCGGCGGCAGCGAATGCGGGTTGGATGGAATCGAGCGCGATGGCTCCGGCGGCGGTCAGGGTGCTCAAGAATAACAGCATAGTTTTCGCGGTGCTGAGTCGAATAGAGTATTTCATGGCTATGGGGTTCCTCGTCTGCCCAATTGTAACGGGGAGTGGGCTCGCGGGGCACGGCGGGTTTTCTCTGGGGTCACCTCGAACAGCTCTTCGTCGCTGGATTCCTATCGAACACGGCGGAACGTGCGGTTTAGATCTTCCAAAATTTCTTCGACATTCTTTTCCGCGCGTTGCATCGCCGCCAGACGACTGGCGCTTTCGCTGGAAGGATCATGCACTTCGACTCATGATGCCCGCACCCGGGGATTGTGCCGCTAATGCTTGAGCAGGGATTCTGCCGGCGCTCCTCGAATCGAAGCGTCCACCACTTCCACCATGTGAACCACCGGTATGTGGCTGCCGGCGTTCCGGATTCCGCTGCGCAACTGCAGCAGGCAGCCGGGATTTCCCGAGGCCACAATGTCCGGTGCGGTGGCCAGCACGTTGCGGACCTTGCGATCGCCCAGTTCCCTGGCCGGTTCGGGCCGCACCAGATTATAGATTCCGGCCGACCCGCAGCACAGTGCCGCTTCGGCGGTTTCCAGGATCTGCAGTTCAGGGATTTTTCCCAGGACAGCGCGGGGCTGCGTCCTCACGCCCTGGGCATGTTGCAAGTGGCACGGGTCGTGATACGCCACCTTCAAGGGAATAGGATGGCGCGGAGCCCGCGGCTCGAGGCCAGCCAGGACTTCAGAAATGTCGCGACACTTGGCGGAGAATGCCTGCGCCCGCTCGCTATACTGCGGATCGTCGCGCAGCATGTAACCGTATTCTTTCATGCTCGATCCGCAGCCGGCGGCGTTGATCACCACAACATCCACCTGCGCGCGTTCGAAAGCGTCAATGGTGCGCCGTGCGTAATCGAGCGCTGCCTGCTCTTCACCAGCGTGGATCAGGAGCGCGCCGCAACAGCACTGATCACGGGGAATGATAACCTCGCAACCTTCCGCGGCCAGCACGCGGACGGTGGCGGCGTTTACCTCTGGGAAGAAGACGCTCTGCACGCATCCCAGCAGTAAGCCTGCACGCAGGCGGCGTTCGCCTTGGGCTTCCACCCGCTCGGGAAGGGCAGCGCCGTTTGTCTTTGTCTTTATTCCTATCCCTCGCGGAGCGGACGGCGTGAGGTTCTCCAATGCGCGCAGGCTTGCCGGGAGCAGTTTGAGGACACCGCTTCGGCGCATTAACGACTGCAATCCCGAGCGCTGGTATATTGCGAGCGGCCCCAGCAGCAGGCGCAGGCGCTCGGGCCGCGGAAAGATGTCAAAGATCATCCGGCGCAGAAGCCCGTCGGGTACCGGCCGCTGGTGGTTGCGTTCGATCTGGGCGCGCGTCGCTTCGATCAGCTTGTCGTACTTCACGCCCGAAGGACACGAGGTCACACAGGCCATGCAGCCGAGGCAGTTGTCCATGTGGTTGACGAAAGTGGGATCGAGGCGAATCTGCCCCTCCAGGCCGAGTTTCATCAAATAGATTCGCCCGCGAGGCGAATCCATCTCCTCGCCCCAAAGCGCATAGGTGGGACAGGTGGTGAGGCAAAACCCGCAATGCACACACTGGTTGACCAAGTCGGTCGAGGGCGGGTGGTGCGCGTCGAAGGCGCCAGAACGGGCGTCCGGAGGTATGCTCGCGGGTTCCGCCATCAGATTCCCCTCGTCATTAGAGTCCCCCAACGAACCGTCCGGGGTTCAACACTCCCGTGGGGTCGAATTGTGCTTTAATGCTTCTCATCAGCGCCAGCGCATCGCCCGCGCTTCCCCAGACATCCGTTTGCGATTTGATTTCGAGAGGGCAGCGCAGGATGACGAGCGAGCCCCCACGAGTTTCCAGTTTCTTCCGCAAGTCCTGGAGCACGCTGAGAAGCGCTCCGGTATCGGTCCCTTCACCCTCAATCCGGAGGTACCCGACTCCGACCGCCTGCGCGACGAGCCGCCAAGGCAAGGACTGCGGTTCCGCTGCTTTCCTTATCAAATTCAGGAAGGCTCCGAGATCCGCAGGCAACAGGCTGAACTTGCACACCACGCAAGGTTCGGCCCCGCTCCACAGCTTTGAGTGTGCATTCCAGACGTCTGCCGGAGACTCGATACGGCGTGCCCCGGAGGCCATGCGCAGGGTCTGCTCAATCTGCGCTTCACAGCCTGCGGTGGTTCCTTCAAAACGGAGGTCGATTTCATGAGGATCAATCTCATGAAGACCGGCCTCTGCCGGCGCGGAACTCCCCGCGCGAACTTGCACGCCGGTGGGAGCCATATTGCAGTCCTGAATCGCGAGAACGAGAGCATTCATGCTTTCGCCGTCTGAAGTTGCGCTGTCAGAATTGCAGAAGCTCAAGGTGCGCGTTTCGCGCGGGACGGGATGAAGCCGGAAAATCGCTTGCGTGATGATTCCGAGAGTACCGAATGACCCGGTAGCCAGCTTGGGCAGGTCATATCCAGCGACGTTCTTTACAACCTTGCCGCCGCTCTTGGCGAGAGTGCCATCCGGCAGAGCCAGCGTGATGCCAATAATCAAGTCGCGCAAGCTCCCAAAGCGAATGCGGAGAGGCCCGCTGTCGTTGGTCGCCAGAATCCCTCCGATCGTGGCTTTGTCCGGCCACAGAGGGTCGAGGGCCAGTCGCTGACCATGCTCGGCCAGAGTCTGCTGCAGTTGCTGGAACGTGCACCCGGCTTCCGCGGTTGCCGTCATGTCGCCCCAGGCGTGTTCCACGACGCGGTTCAAGCGGCGAGTCGAAAGAATCAGTCCGCCGTTCTGGATTTCGCCGCCCCGGGGAGGATTGCCCCAATCCATCTTGGTCGCTCCGCCGCGAGGGATCACCGCCAAACCCGCGCTGGTTGCGATCTTCAGCGCCCCGGCGACTTCCTCAGGAGTGCCCGGCTCGATGACCATCTGCGGAAGGACGTCGTCGACCGCGTCCGCCAACATGGAGGCGCGCATGTGCTCGGCGCCGACCAGAGCCCGCAAATCACTCCATGCGGTTTCCACGGCAGCGAGCGATGGTCGGGTGATCGACGCGTAGGGCGATGAATGAGTTCCCATAACCCCTCAGAAAAACTGCGCTATCCCGGCGACTTCCAGAGGATGCGGTTGGTACGGGCCGGTTCGCTCGGCGCACAGGCGCGTGCGAGGAAATACCTTGCCTGGATTCGAAAGCTGTTCGGGATCGAAAGCGCAGCGCACGAGTTGCATCGTTTCCAGATCGGGCTCCGCGAACATCTCCGACATCATCATCTTTTTCTCTTCGCCCACGCCGTGCTCGCCGGTAATCGAGCCGCCGCATTTCACGCATAGCCGCAGGATATTGATCGAAAGTTCCATCGCGCGCTCCTCCTGGCCCGGGATGCGCCCGTCGTAGAGCACCAGGGGATGCAGATTGCCATCGCCCGCATGAAAGACGTTGGCCACGCGCAGTCCTTCGGCAGCGCTCATGCGTTCGATTTCGGCGAGCACCTTCGGCAGCGCGGTGCGAGGAATGACGCCGTCCTGCACAATGTAGTTGGGCGAGATGCGCCCCATGGCGGCAAAGGCAGCCTTGCGGCCTCTCCAGACGACGGCGCGCTCCGCTTCGGACTGGGCGACGCGAATCTCCCAGGCCCCGCATTGCGTACAGATCTCGCCCACCTGGTCCATCAGGTGCTCGACCTCTGCGGCCGGTCCGTCGAGTTCCACCAGCAGCAGTCCGCCGCAGTTTGGGTACCCGGCGTGCACCGAAGCCTCGGCTGCCTGAATGGCGAGGTTGTCCATCATCTCGATAGCCGCCGGCAACATTCCCGCCCCAATAATCCCGCTTACCGCCGCGCCCGCTTCCTCGGTGGTATTGAACGCGGCCAGCAGGGTCTGAATGACCGCGGGTTTCTTCACGATGCGCAGCACGACTTTGGTCGCGATTCCCAGCGTTCCTTCCGATCCCACAAAAATTCCCGGCAGATCGTATCCCGGGCGATCCACCGCCCGGCTGCCGAGATGCACGATCGATCCATCGGGAAGGACTACCTCGAGGGCCAGCACGTGGGTCGTGGTGAATCCGTATTTCAGGCAATGCGCCCCGCCCGAGTTCTCCGCAACATTCCCGCCGATACTGCACACCGACTGCGACGAAGGATCGGGGGCGTAGAAGTAACCATGCGCAGCAACGCGTTGCGTAACATCCGAGTTGATGACGCCGGGCTCTACCACCACACGCGCGTTCGGCAGATCCACTTCCAGGATGCGGTTCATGCGAGCCAGGCTGATGAGCACGCCATTTTCTACGGGCAACGCCCCGCCGCTGAGTCCCGTGCCCGAGCCTCGAGCTACAAAGGGAATCTTTTCGCGCTGACAGATACGCACAATCGCCTGAACTTCTTCGGTTGAAGTAGGCAGCAGAACGGCCAGAGGCATGACGCGAAAGTTCGTCAGCCCATCGCATTCATAGGTGTGCAGTTGGGAGGCTTCGGTGATCAAACCCTTGCCCACGATCGCGCGGAACTGGTCGAGGATGCGTGCTTCCATGGGGGTTCTCCTCGCCAGGCGGTCATGAGCCTGGTTGGCACTTTGAAGAAGCTACAAAGATCGACTGGAATGTTATACCAAGATGCCGATTTAGTGGAGGCGAGTTTTCTGATGAACGGAAAGAGCGCAACGCCAGCTGCCGAGCTAGTCAGCTTCGCTGCAATAATTCAGGAGGGTTGCAGCCTTTTTCATGATGGCTTGCGTCTTTTTTCCCCCTACCCGCGTATCTATCATTAGTATGAACGCGGCTGCCTTCTATTTCGAGAATTCGATGGCGCAAGAGAGCACCGAGATCGCTCGTGGACTTCGACGTCGAGATCCCGACCTGCTCGACCGGCTGATCGAGCAATACCAGCATCGCCTTCTCCGCTATCTTATGTACTTGACCGGGCGCCGCGAATTAGCCGAAGACCTCTTCCAGGAAACCTGGATTCGTGTGCTCGAACGGGGGCACCAGTATAACGACAGGTACGTATTCAGCACATGGCTCTTCGCGGTGGCGCGCAATCTGGCGATCGATCACATGCGCCGCAAGCAGCCGGCCAGCCTCGACGGCTTGCTGAATGACGATGAAGCCCCCATCGATGTGCCTGCGACCGGACAGGCCTCGGCTTTTGACATGACTCTGCGGCGCGAGCAAAACGAGCACATCGCGGCCGGTATGCAACATCTGCCCGCGGAATACCGCGAAGCGCTCGTGCTTCGTTTTCAGGAAGGCATGTCTCTCGAAGAAATCGCCGGCGTGACGCGGGTACCTCTGGGTACAGTGAAATCCAGGATTTACCGCGGCCTGAGCGGACTCGAACCGTGGTTGAAAGGAGCGCCTCTGTGAACATCGATGCGCATGAACGGGCGCGGAACCTGATTGCATTAGCCGGTCCCGAGGCGCTTTCCGGCGCCGATCGAGCGTGGTTGGCAGCGCACGTGGAAACGTGCGCCTCATGCCGCGCATTCGCGGAGAACGCGGTGGCGACGATTCATGCGTTGCGCGCAATCCCAATCGCCGCCGAGCGGAGTCTGGTCTCGACGACGCAGTTGAGGGTGCGCCGCCGCGCTCTGGAATTGCAGCGCCAGCGAGAACGCTTGTGGCTGGTTTCGGTCAGCTGTACGGCCGTGACTCTATGCGCGCTGCTTAGCACGGTCGCACTGTGGCGTGGTTTTGCCTGGGCAGGCGCGCAGGCGCAGCTGGCTCCATCGATCTGGCAAGTAGGTTTCCTCGTCTTCTGTGTGACGCCAGCCCTGGTAGCGGGAGTGCTTCTGCTACTCCGGGGTACACACCTGGCGGATCACACCGGTTCTTACGAGGGCTGATTGAGCGAGCGGTGATCGAGCGAGGGCTGATTGAACCGGGAACCAGTTTTTTTATGTGGAACCGAGTACGGAGTTAGGAGATTTGTGATGACAATCGGAAATCAAACTTCCACGCGCTTCAAGGACGAGATCCGAATCGTTGCGCCTTGGGCCTTCTTTCTTGCGGTCGTGACCTTCCTGGGGATGGTTGTGCTGGTTGTGGTCGTCGCCGGCAGGGATCACAATGCACCTCCGGTTGCGGTTCGGTGGCTGCTGGGAATCATCGCGGGAGCACTGGGCGGCTGCTATGTTGTGCTGATCGGCTACATAAACCGGGACGCGGGGCGGCGCGGGATGAGCCGTCTGCTGTGGACGCTCATTGCAATCTTTGTCCCCAACGGGCTGGGGATCGTCCTTTATTTCGTCTTGCGCAAGCCGCGCACCGCCCGCTGTCCGCAATGCCATGCCGAGGTCGAGCCGGGCTTCAGTTTCTGTCCCCGGTGCCGCAACCGCCTGCAGCCAGTCTGCCCACACTGCCAGCGCAGCGTAAATCCGGGCGACAAGTTCTGCCCATACTGCGGTGGGGCCCTGGAGGCGGCTCCGACCGGGCTTCCCTCTTCGACAGCGAGCCAACCGTGAGCATCTGCGGATCCTTGCGGGAGAAACAATATCCCGGACTCACCGGCGGGCGCGGCTTGCTCGCGACAATTCTCGAACCAAATGCTGAAAATCGGGAGGCAGCTTGCAGTCAATCGAGACGCTCTCTCCCGAGCGCGGATGGACAAACTGAAGATGCGCGGCATGAAGAGCAACGCGAGCAATCAGCGGCTCCGACGATTCCGCCCGGTGGTATTTTCTATCGCCGATAATCGGGTGGCCAATCGCCGAAAATTGCGCTCGGATCTGATTCTGCAATCCTGTTACCAGCTCAACCCGGACGAGCGAAGCCTCCGCAAAAAGGCGTTCGACGGAATATCGAAGTTCGGCACGAGCCGATTGCGGGTCTTTCGCCGGGCGCAACTGTTGAAACATCCCTTCCCGTCGAAAATAGTGCACGAGCTTCCCTGCCTCCCCGCCGAGACGGCCGCGCAGTACCGCTAGATACCGCCTTACGGGAGTGTGGTCAAGAAACTGTCGCACCAGCGCATCTCGATCCGGACCGGTCTTGGCAAACAGCAGAGCCCCGGAGGCAAAACGATCGATGCGATGTACGACTAAGGCTCGTTGCCTCTTCAGCTTGAGTTTTGCGGCCAGCAGAGATAACGCGGACGGAGTATCGGAGCCCTTAACCGGCACCGCCAGAAGTCCGGCCGGTTTGTCGAGAACGACCACGGCA
>Ga0116134_1000539_pt1 | contig 19564 bp, 18 predicted proteins | sample June2015DPH_19_5_FD_89737 | JGI IMG/M metagenome (GOLD analysis project Ga0116134, IMG submission 89737) | Peatland microbial communities from SPRUCE experiment site at the Marcell Experimental Forest, Minnesota, USA - June2015DPH_19_40 | ecosystem: Environmental > Terrestrial > Soil > Wetlands... | reverse complement strand
TATCTCCGCCTTCTCGTACATTTCATCGATCAACGCCCGGTATCGCGCCTCAATCCCCCGTCGCCGCACCTTGAAGGTATGGGTCAGGGTTCCATTCGTCTCCGAGAAATCCTCCGATACCAGCAGCACCCGTTTCAGTTTTTCGAAGCGCGCCAGGTTCTGGTTCAGCTCTTCGATGATGCCTTCATACAGCGCCTGCACCTTGGCGTTCGCGACCAGTGTCTGTCGCGAAGTGAAGTCAACATGGTTCGCCCGCGCCCAATCTTCCAGCACCGGGAAATGCGGCGCGATCAGCACGGCGGGAAACTTCCGCCGGTCACCGAGCACTACCGCGGTCCCAATCAGCGGGTTCAGCTTCAGCGAATTCTCGAGCGGTTGTGGCGCGATGAACTTCCCGCCCGAAGTCTTGATCAGATCCTTCTTGCGATCCGTGATCGAAAGGTATCCCTCTGGGTCGAGGTGCCCAATGTCGCCGGTCTTGAACCAGCCATCTACAAACGCGTCGAGCGTTTCCGCCGGACGATTCCAATAGCCCTTGAATACCGAGGGCCCGCGCACCAGCACCTCGCCGTCGTCGGCAATGCGCACTTCGACGTTGGCCAGGGGCTTGCCGACAGTTCCCAGTTTGTGCGTTCGGGGCGTGTTCACCGCGATCACCGGGGAAGTCTCCGTCAGCCCGTATCCCTCGTGGATGGGAATGCCGATATCCGCATACCACTCGGCCAATTCCCGGCCGAGCGGCGCGCCTCCGGAAATGAACTCTTCCGCTTTTCCACCCATCCCGGCGCGCACTTTGGAAAAGACCAGCCGGTCCGCAATCTTCCAGGCGAGCGCCGAAGGTTTGGTTCCCGCCAGGGTCTCTTCGCGGTGAGCGCGCCCGACCGCCAGCGCCCAGCGATAGATCGTGCTTTTCGGAAAGCCCGTAGCCTTGAGGATCACCTGCTGACGAATCTTCTCGTACACGCGTGGCACAGCAACAAAGACGGCGGGTTGCACTTCCGCCAAAGTCTGCGCCAGTTGCGCCAGGTCAGGACAATACGCCAGCACCACTCCGCGGTAGAGCAGCGCGCAGTCGGCGTGCCGCGCCGTCACATGGGAAAGTGGCAGAAACGATATGCTCACCTGTTCTATGGTCCCGATGTCGAATCCATCCAGCGAACACGAGATATTCGACGCCAGGTTCCCGTGGGTCAGCATCGCTCCCTTCGGAGTTCCCGTCGTGCCTGAAGTGTAAATAATTGTGGCCAGTTCGTCGGGCCCGATCGACTGCGCGCGGGCGTCGAATTCCGCATCGAAGTCGCTCGGTCCTCGCAGCATCAGTCCCTGCATTTGGACCGCGTGCGCGGTTTCGACCGCGTCCATCACCAGGATCCGCTCCACCGGCGTGTGGCGCTGGATGGTCAACACCTTTTCCAACTGGTGCTTCGAGGACACCGCGATGACGCGCACTCCGGCATCGTTGAGCACGAACGAAGTCTGGTCCGCGGTCTGGGTCGAATAAATCGGAACCGTGACTGCGCCGAGGGCCAGCGCGGCGAAATCGGCGATCATCCACTCCGGGCGATTTTCGCTGAGGATGGCGACGCGATCGCCTTTGCCAACACCCCAGGATTCAAGCGCGCGAGCCACGCCCACCACGCCGCGGTAAATCTCAGTGGAAGAGACCGGCATCCAGCCCTGGGCCCGTCTTTGCAGCATGACGCGGTCGCGGCGGTTCCTGCATACCGCCAAAAAAATGTCGTTTAGAGTCTGGAGGCCCGTCCGGTCCATTTAAGGTCCCGCACCATTGTACGCAGCCATTGTACGTCCGCAGGAGAACCTCGGCACCTCTGCTTATGGAAGCATTTTGGCGCTTTGACCGCGGCCCCGACCGCAGGGTACGCTTCTAGAAAGTGTTCTAAAGGAGTTCTCATGAAACGAAGGGGTGTTTCGACCATGCTGGGGGTCTGGCTGCTCACCGCTGCGATTGTCTGCCCGCAGATCCAAGCGCAGGGCAACAAGCCCGAGCCGGCGCCCATGAAGCTGAAAGTCGGTGACGTCGCTCCCGACTTCAAGCTGCAGTACTTCGATGGCAGCGACCTGAAAGATGTTTCTCTAAGCCAGTATCGCGGCAAGAGCAACGTGGTTGTGGCGTTCTACATCTTCGCCTTCACCGGCGGTTGAACCGCGCAGATGAAGGCCTTCCAGCAGAATCTTAAGCAGCTGGAAGCCGCCGACACCCAGGTTCTGGGTGTGAGCATGGACAGCCCCTTCGCCAACAAAGCCTTCGCCGACCAGATCGGTGTCACCTTCCCGCTGCTCAGTGACTGGGGAGGAGACGTGACCCGCCAGTACGGTCTCTACGTTGACAAATACAAGGCCGCGCGCCGCGTCAACTTCCTGATCGGTAAAGACGGGAAAATTCTCGAAGAGCAGATTGACCGCGACGCCATCGATCCCAAGAAGATCGTCGACGCCTGTGAGCGCAAGAAGCTGAGCCGCTGACGCAATCGTGCCAGCAAGGCGCAGAAGCGCCAGAAAGCGGGTTCGCTGGGAATTCATCTCTAAGGGAAAGCACACGCCCCTTACAAGAGACGGCATCGGAATCGAATTTTGCCGCAGCCTGCTAGTCCCGTCCGGCGGCTAAGAATGGCCAAAAGCCGCTCCCGGAGCGGGAAGTGGCCTTTGCGGCCAAGCAATGTGCAAGGTATTAGCCAAAGTGGGAAGTCCCGTTGCCCCAGTTTCACTTTGAAGGAAATTCCCTGCAGAACTCTGCTAAAATGAAACGTTGTCAAGACTAAGTTCTTGTATCCGAGCCAGTTCCAGGACGTGGTTTTGGATGCCGGAATGCTCTACCAAGTTGGCTCTCTCTCTGCGCCGACTGGCCCAGTGCCGGGTAGGAGTGCAGTTTGAATGACCCTGTTTTGAGCGACGCGCCGACTGGAAAACGGGTGCGACGAAGACGGAGCTGGTATCGCCGTCGTCTGCGCATGCGCCGAGTTCTTGTGGCTGTGGTCGTGGGAACGGTGATCGCCGGCGCCTGCTGGCAGAACGCGGCGAGCTATTTCTCCCTGCGCACCCGGCATGCTTCCCAGGTTTTGCCCGACTCTTGGGTGCGTGGCAACATCCGGAAAAATCTCGCGTTGATGGCGTCCCAGTCCTCCAAGCCCGCGAGGTTTAGCGCCCGGATTCCCGGAGTCTACCCCTACTCGGTGATTCCCGGAGGCGTGAAAGATCCCGACGATCTTCGCTATGCCGCGTTGCGCGACTATGTAATTCGCCGCCATTACGCTCACTTCAATTACAGCCAGGCGCAACTGTTGCGCGCCACCGAAGCCCGCGAAGTTTATCTTTCCTATCGCATTCGTGACAGCGTCTTTTGGACGCGCAGAAAAATCCACCTGCAGGTCGGTGAACTGTTGCTGACCGACGGCAAAATCACGGCGCGTGCGCGTTGTGGCAACCAGATTTCCGATATGGCGAAGCCCGAGGTGTCGGAGGAAGAGCCTGCAGAAGATGTTTTGGACCAGCCCGTGATCGAATCAGCACCGTCCATGCCCGTCCGGGCCCTGCTCGGCGCGCCCAACTTACCCGTCGGCCAACCAACTCCGCCCCAGCTTTTTGCCGGTGGCTTCATTTTCCCGTACGTGCCGGTCACTTTGCCGCTGCCTTCCGGAAAGTGCACCGCCCCCGATCAACTCGTTGACGGAAAGTGCCTTCCCAAACGCCACAAAACGCCGAGTATTCCCGAGCCCTCGACCATGTTGCTGGCCGCTTCCGGACTGGCGTTAATCGTGTGGCGTTATCGAAGAACCGCCCGCGCCGTAGCGGAGTAGCGCCTGGTTTCCGCATTGAACTTTGCTCGCCAGGGTGACCACGACACCTTAGTCAGGCTGGTTTACTATGGCGGAGGCATAGTCATAGTCCAATCATAGGAATAGTCTATGGGCCTCAAGCTCTGGCTCACTCTTGCGATGGAGAGTCTGATCTTCCTGGCGCTGCTATTCGGCGCTGCGGGGACGATCCGCTGGCCCGCCGGGTGGGCGTATATCGTCATATTTTCCGTCGGAGCCGGGTGGATCATCCTTCAGTTGGCACGGCACGATCCCGCGCTCCTCGTCGAGCGCATGAGATCGCCCTTTCAAAAAGGCCAGCCGTTCTGGGACAAGATCCTGATTCTGCCCATGATGGTGGTCTGGTGCGGCTGGATAGTTCTGATGGGTCTGGATGCGGTCCGGTTCCGCTGGTCGGTCATGCCGGTCTGGCTGCAATGCGCCGGCGGGGCGTTGATCGGGTTGTCGTTCTGGATGATCGCTCGCGTTTATCGGGAGAACCCATTTCTGACGGCGGTCGTCAAAATCCAAAAAGAACGGGGGCAGAGAGTGATTTCAACCGGACCCTACGCTACGGTCCGCCATCCGCTCTACGCCGCCATGCTGATCTATCTGCCGGCGAATGCGTTGCTGCTTGGCTCGTGGTACGGTCTGGCGGCCTCGTTTGTTGTTTTAGGCGGCCTCGTTTTTCGGACCGCGATGGAGGACCGAGAACTGCAGCGCGGTCTTGCAGGTTACACGGAGTATGCTGCCCGGGTTCGATACCGGCTGATACCGTTTATCTGGTAAGCATAGTCATGTAAGCGACAAAGAGGCTCAACGCATGATCTGGCGTTATCTTATTGAAGGTCCGTGGATCGTGTTCATCGTCTACTGGGCGGTGGGCGCAGTGAAGACGCGCCGCACCGTCAGCCAGGAATCCTTCGCGTCGCGTTACGGCGTCCTCTTTCTGGAAATTGTTGGCTTTGTGCTGCTCTTCAGCTACAGCGACGAAGGGGCGATGGGCATTCTCGACCATCACATTTTTCCCCGCGCCTACGCTCTGTCGATTACCGGCGTCGCCCTCACCTGGATCGGCATCGCCATTGCTCTGTGGGCGCGTTGGCACCTGGGACAGTATTGGAGCGCCCGAGTCACTCTGAAAGAAGACCACGAGCTCATCCGCAGCGGGCCCTATGCTTATTTCCGGCATCCGATTTATTCCGGAATCGATCTGGCCGCAATCGGCGGAGCATTGGCGATTGACCGCTCGCGCTGCATCGCCGGAGTTGCCTTGATCGTCCTCGGTTATTGGATCAAGGCACGGAAAGAAGAATCCATGCTGTCCGCCCAATTCGGAGAGACCTTCAAAGAGCACTGTCGCCACACCGGTTTCCTGTTGCCAAAGTTTTAGCGGCGGCTATTAGCTGTTAGCTATTTCTCTCAACCTGAATGGCGCGCCGCGAACACTCTTGTCGGCGTCGGTCGTCCGGGTCAGTCGTCCGCTCAGTCAGGGGATCATGGGGTCGCGATTGTTTCGACTCTGAAACCCTGAAACTTTGAAACCTTGAAACCTGGGTTTTTCCTTCCGCAACTAGTACTACGACTTCTGGTCCAGATTACTCCTTCCATAGCTGCTAGACTTTGCTCAGAGCCCCAATGCCACGCCTTTCCTATGCCGGAGCTCTGCTGGCCGTCGCGTGCTTGTTGTGGACGCCGATTTCCGCGCAGACGTCTGCCCCGAACCGAGCTCCGAATGGCGCTCGCGTCCAGCACGTCATCGTGCGCGGAAGTGGCTCCGCGATGGAAGTCGAGATCCAGACTTCCGGAGCGCCGGTAGCGCCCGATGCTCAGGCCATTACCGGACCCGATCGCATCGTCGTGGATTTTCCCGGCGCGCTTCCGGCCGCCGAGTTGCGCGCCCTCAAAGTCAATCGCGGCGCGCTCAAGGGAATACGCGCCGGACTGTTTTTCGACAACCCTCCGATCACGCGCATCGTGCTCGATCTGGTGGAGCCGCAGTCGTATCAGATTTCGACGATTCCGAATGCGGTTGTGGTTAAGCTGAGTTCGCTTAAGCCGAGTCCAGTCGCGGCTGCAGGAGCCAAGTCTCCCGCTGCGCCCGCAAAACTTCGGAATGCCGCGCTGGCCACGAGTACGCCGGTTGCGGGTACGAAGGTTGCGGCTTCTGCCGCGGTTGCCACTGCGCCGCTTGTTCCCCCCGTCAGTGCAGCGGCTCCGAAGGCGGTCGTGAGCGTGACCTTTGAAAACGGAATGCTGAGCATCCACACCGAGAAAGCTACGTTGTCCGAAGTGTTGTTCGAAGTGCAGCGCCAGACGCACGCGGAGATTGCCATTCCTGCCGGCGCCGAGCAGGAAGAAGTGGTCGCCGATCTGGGACCGGCTCCGGCGCGCGATGTGCTCGCCGCGCTGCTCAACGGCTCAGCCTACAACTTTATTTTTGTGGGCAATGAACTGACCCTGGAGCGAGTCATCCTGACCCGCCGCGATTCCAGCATCTTCTAGCACTTTTCTGATGTCGCTTCTGACTTCCGACTATGGCGGCGAGATCAGCCGCACCGCGACGGGAGACGCGCCGTTGCCGAGGATGGGCTGCCCGGTGGCGCCGGTTCCGCAACCAGCCATGTTGATGATGGTCGCGGGGATCTGGTTGTTGGCTCCCGCAGGTGGTGATGGCAGCGGCATGGTTGAGGATGCTGACGGGTTCAGGAACACTTGCAGGAATCCGATCACAGTGACTGGGTTGGTGGGTGTGCCGGACGAGTTGTTAATTACTGGAATCGTAACCAGGGAATCGCTGACCATGACATCGTTTCCAACCGCGCCTGCCACCGGGTTCTGGATGCCTCCTAGAAACTGAAAAGGAGGGCGTGTGGTTGCTGTGTCGATGCTGTCGCTATCTCCGGGCGAGGTGACATAGTGAATGAGGCACTCTGCCGCCGCAACCGTGTCGGCATCGCGGCTGCCGTTGGCTGGCGTGTACGGGTTGGTATCGATGTTGACCGTGACCGGTCCAAGTGCGGTCGAGCCACACGAGATGGGCGTCTGAACGCAACCTGCGACGGCAAGCTGATAGGAATTGAAGCCACTGCTGCAGCCGGGCAACGCCTGCGCGGGGGCAGGGAAGTCGGCGGCATCGATGGCTCCTGGATAGTATCCGCCTGCTACTGCTGGCGTGATCGGAGGCTGAATGCCGCCGTTACCGGGGCTGCAATCACCGTTGCACAAGGAATAGAGGCCGTTGGAATTGTAGGAAGGTTTCGGCCAGCTCTGACCGACCAAAGTGGGGGCTGTGATGGCGCCAGTCGTACCGTCGAAGATCGTATTTGTGGTGCTGGTTCCTGTGGGATCGATATTCGGCAGCAGCCACGGTTTCACACAAAGAGGCGCAATCGGAATCGTCGTGCTACCCAGAGCGTTTGCGCCAGAAGGATTGTAAGCTTCTGCCGTGGCCGACGCAGTCACCGTGTTGGCCGTGCGTCCCCAGATGCGCGCGAAGAATGTTGGCAGGTCGGTCCTCTGCGTCTGTACCGTCACGTGCGGATTGGTGTCGAATGCTGGGCCGCTCACATTCGGAAAGGTGACGGTGATCTCAGTGGTCTTAAGAGTCCTTCCTCCAACCACGTTTTGGGATGCCACTTGCGTCGCGATCATGGTGGCGAGGTTCCTCGCGTTCCTCGTCGACCTGCGGGACGCGTCCGAAGTCACTCCCGAGTTCGCGAACACGCGTGCCGCCGCCAGGGCGCCGGCATCGGCCGCCAGCTGCGCTTCGCTGCGCGCGGTGTAGATGGTCACCACGTCGATCGAAAGCGCGGCCATCGCTCCCACGACAAACAGCATGACGACCGCAACCAGCACGATGACGACGCCTTGTTCGTTCTTACGCCCCGAAATGTTCTGCTTGCGACGCATTCCTACACGCTCACATCTGGTTGTGGACCGTAGCGCTCTCAGTCACCCGCGTTGTAGCCGCATAATTCGCGCCCGGAATTAACAGTTGAATCACACTATTGAATCGCCAATGATAGGGATACTGTATGGTCACGACGGTGCCAACGGAATACGGCGGCCCGGATGGACAGGGTGACCCGCATGGTCCACAAACACATCCGCGGTTGATGGTGATGACCAGGTCGTCAGCGGGATATGCGCTGGAACACCCCGAAATTGTGTACGTCCACGCCAGGCCAGGCGGCGGTCCGGTTACTATAAACGGCCCGCAAGCTGCGTTGGACAACACTCCACTGCCTGACAGCGAGTTGACAACTGCGGTTACCACCGGTTGCAGAGAGCCCGGGTTGGGGTTGCTCGACTGAATGTCGCTCATCGGCTGGGCCCCGGCAATAATGGCGCCTTCCTGCGCCGCTTGCTCGATCTTCTGTTTCTGGTTGAACGCGCCGCTGAAATCGTAGATGCCGACGACGAACACCACCAGAAGCGGCAGGACGATGGCAAACTCCAGTAGCGCGGAGCCCTGCACGGTCTTCAGCAGACTGACTGTGCGGCGATGCAGAAGTCGGAAGCGAAGCATCTAGTTTTCCATCCTGCTCTGCGCTTGTGCCGACAAAATAACCTGCTGCAGGTTGAGGGAAGTGAAAGGCAGATAGAACTGAAATGGATATTGAAAGCTGACCACCACTCCACATTGTGTGGGCGTGGCCGCGGGATTCAGTTGCACATTTTGGCAGACGTAGATGTTGGCATTCGATGAACACAAGCCAGTAGTTGGCGCGGGCGGCCACGGTGGCGGGCACGCGCTGCAAGGTTGTCCGGGGCCACAATTTGGAGTAGCGGGCGGCAATTTTATCTGGGTGGGATCGAGATTCGAGGCCTGCATTACCCCGGTAATCACGCTGTCCACGTTGTTGGCCGCTGCATTTCCGCAGGTGGCGCACGATGCGCGTGCCGCGGTGATCGCTCCCTGCTGCGCCGCTTGCTGGATGGTGGAGTAAATGTTGAAGGCCCGTCCAAACCAGACGGTGCCCAACAGAAGCATGAACACCAAGGGCAGCACCATTGCGGCCTCGGCGATCTCGGCGCCGTCAGTGCTTCCGAGTCTCGGTGCGATGCGTTGGATGTTCAGCAAACTGCAGATCCCTCGCTTCGCTCGTGATAACAAATCATAAAGTGGGATGAACAAAATCATAAATGGAATTGCAAATTACAAATCACAAATTACCACTTACAAATACGCCAGCGCTCTGCCCATCCCATAGAACAAAACCGCAAGCGCCATGGCCACGCCGAACGGAATTTTTGTGGACTGCGGATCGTCGAGCGATACCTCAGATCCGGGCATCCGCAGGCTGAACAACGCCGCCAGCAAATGCACGATGTTCAGGAGCGTCCGTTTCAGCCGACCTCTCCAGATGACCACGCCCAGCGCCATGACTCCCGCCACCAGAATCGTGCCGATGAGCACGGAGAGCAGTTGCCGCGGACCGAGACAAGCTCCCAAAGCACCGGCCAATTTCCAGTCGCCGGCGCCGAGGCTGCGGACCAGTACGAACGGCAGCAGCAGCCCGAGGCCGAGCGCCGCTCCCAGCAACGCGGCTTTCAGTCCCGGCCAGCGGTAGAGAATCGTGTTGACCGCGACCCCCGCCGCCAGGCCTGACACCGTGAGCCAGTTCGGAATCCGCCGGTAGCGCCAGTCGAGAAATCCCGCAACCATCGCCAGCAGCACCGCGGGAATCCAGGGGGCGAATTGAAGCATGATTACCGCTACCAGACGGGCGCCTCCGCGCGCTTCCTTCCTGTACTTTAGGGCTTTCGGAGCCCACACTCAAGAGAAAGTTCCCTGTTCCCAGTTCTCAGAAAAACCATCCTGTCTATCGAATGCCACTGAGAACTGAGAACTGGGAACTGAGAACTGCTTTCTCTTGAGCAAAGCAAAGGGCCCGGTTGCCCGGGCCTTGAGTTGCAATCGAATTGAAATTTGCTAGCGTGGGACTGCAGGGGCCGCGTTTCTTTCCGCGACCACCTTCTTGGCATTGTCGGCCAGCGCGCGCGCTTGCGGCATCAGGTCCAGAGCTTTGATCACATCCGGATCGGTTTCGGCCCGTATCTTCATGCCTTCTTCCTGGCCGAAGGCATCCACGAAAAGTTCGCTCTTGAGGTTGGAGCGCAGCCAATCGTTGCTCTCTATCATCTCGGCTTCTGTATAGGGGATCTTTTCTTCGTCGAGGAACTTGCGGAAGTCCTGGAGCAGCGCATCGTCCACTTCGAGGCTCTGCGTGATCTTGTGGGTGAGGGCGTAGCGCTTGGCAAAATTAAACAGAGCGTAGTGCTGCAACAGCGCGTCCTGGAACTTGTTGGACTTATAAGGCGCCAGCTTTACGTCGGGAGTGATTCCACCCCCGCCATACACGGTGCGCCCGCCATCAGTAAGCTTAACTTCGTGGTTAGCATTATTCTCTTCGCTCTCGCGGTTGTAATAGTAATCGTAGAGCGAGAGGTTGGAGTAATCTCGCTGGATCAGGCGTCCGCTGGGGGTGTAGTACTTGGCGGTCGTCAGGGCGAGGCCGGTATTCTCGGCTAGGGGATAGACGGTTTGCACCAGGCCCTTGCCGAAAGTTACTTCGCCTACGATCAGGCCGCGATCGTGATCCTGAATGGCTCCGGCTACAATTTCGGCGGCGGATGCGGTGCCGCGATTGACCAGCACCACCAGCGGATAATCTTTGCCACCATTGCCGCGGGCTGCCACGTACCGCTTTTCTGGAGACGACCGGCCGTGGTGCGAGACAATCAGCTGTCCCTTCTTCAGGAATTTGTCGGCTACGCCCACGCCTTCACTTAAGAGGCCTCCGGGATTTTGCCGCAGATCGAGGACGAGGCCTTTCAGATCTCCCATCTGATCGAGCGCCTCGGCCACTTCATGCTCGGTGGTTTCCTGGAATCCGGAGACGTGCATGTAACCGATACCGGGCTTGATCATGAAGTGCAGGTCGACGCTGTAGCGCGGAATCTCATCGCGAACCACGGCGAATTCGAGGGGATGGTCGGAACCTTCGCGCAACATAGTGATGCGGACGGTGGTGCCTTTCGGTCCCTTGAGCAGATCGGCGACGTCCGAGGTGCTCATGTTGTCGGTAGGCTTGCCGTCGATGGCGGCGATAATGTCGCCCGGGCGGATGCCGGCGCGATACGCCGGCGTGCCGACGAAGGGAGCGATGACGATGACTTTATTGTTGCGCGGGCCGACGGTCATGCCCACGCCGTAATACTTGCCGCGCTGCTCTTCGCGGAGCGCGGAATAGGACTTCGGATCGAAAAAGTTGGAGTGGGGATCGAGCTGGTGCAACATGCTAGGGATGGCGCCGTTATAAATTGCCTTGTCGGCATTCACCGGGTCGGCATAATTCTCCTCGATCGTTTCATAGACCTCGGTGAACTGCTTCAAGCTGTCGCGGACGTCGGAGTCGGTGCTGGGCGTGGTTGCCGGGCTGATTCTTTGCGCGAACAGCATGCCGAGCAGACCGAACGTTGCAAGGACAAAAACTATCAGGAAGAGTGAACGACGAGAACTACCAGCCATGTTTCGAAATCCTTCGGGCAGGGACGTGGAGGGACCCAGCCACCCCATCAGACGCAGTATACCATGCAAGAGCGCCTATTTACTTGGATGCAAACGGGCGCTGGGGGTTACCGGCGGGCGACATCTTTTGGGGCGTGAAGCGGCTTGCATCTTCCAATACTTCAAAGAAAATCCCTAGCTCGGCTGCGGAAAAGGTCTAACTTCGCGTCCCAGCCCCTAAGGTTTCGTATCAGGGCATCGCTTTAGCGATGCCGCAAGTCTCTCGCGCCCTTTAAGTCTTACTCAAAATTTTCATCAACTGTTCACATCAGATCAAAGTTCCATTCACATTCCTCTGCTCGGATGGACGGGGAAATATTTCCTCGCCGGCTCGCCACCCGCTCGGGCGGTGACTGGGTGACACCGGCGAAAACCGCATGAGCAGAAGGCTTTCGATCCCAAAGATCAGAGAGGAACAAAACATGAATGCCAAAGAATGGGTGAAGTCCAGTTGGGCTTCCCTGACGATCGCTGCGTTGTTGATACAACCAGTGCCCACACTGGCGGAAAACCCAAAGAGTGACGGGGCCGCCGAGCAGAAGAAAATTGTCGAGATCGCACCGAGATCGAGTGCCGAAGTCGCCCGCTATACACGTGACCTGGAACGGGAGCCGCTTCTCAGACACGCTCAGGAACTCGCGCTGCTGCAGCAGAACATCAAATATGTCTTCGTTCTCTTCCAGGAGAACCGGTCCTTTGACTTCCACTTCGGCACCTACCCTGGGGCCCGCGGCCTGTTCTCTCAGTCGGCCGGCAACACGCCGGGCTTTGTGCAGCCCATCGTCTTGACGGACGGCTCGGTCGCCAACATCTCCCCCTTCCTGATCCCGCAGTCGATCACCGACGTCAATGGCGCTACGGTGAACCTCTATCCGGAGGACACGGACTCGGTGAATCACGGCCACACCGCCATCTACGCCAAGCTCGATCTGAACGGGAATAACATCGCCCAGAATGATCGCTATGCCTTCACCGAAGAAGGCCTGTCTGGAACCCTGACCTACAGTGGAGGGACGTACACTTACAGCGGACCGTTGCCGACCGAGCAGCAGGTGCAGAAGGGCGAACTGGTGGTCAGCCATGTGGACTGCAACACCGTTCCATTTCTGTGGAACTACGCGGATCGCTTCACGATTTTCGACAACTTCTTTGACACCGTGATCGGGCCTTCGACGCCAAACGCCCTCGCCATGTTCGCTGGCCAGTCGGGGGTGACGCAGTGGGTCAAGTATCCGCAGTTGGGCCTCAATATCAACACCACGAACGCGGCACTACCCGTGGTCGGCGATCCCCAACCCTTCTGGGGATCGGCGCTGGACCCCACTCAAACTAATCGGCAGCCTACGGAAAGCGGAGGCGCTCCCAGCACGAACCCGGCTTCCAACCTGACGTTTGCCAGTTTGGGGCTCTCTTTCATGGGGAACCAGATTAACAGCATCACGGCCAATGACCTGAACCCGGCGTTCGATCTTCTGGACGTGCAAGCGGACATCAAGAAGACCGCCGGCAGCGCGAATGGGCCAGTGAATTGGGGCTGGTTCGAGGAAGGTTATGATCACGAGCCGACCGATCCTGTCGGCGTAACCACCAACCTCGACTACGTTGCTCATCACAATGCCGTGCAGTACTTCGGCTATGAGGCCAACAACCCGAGCGAAACCGGGGCGCACATGAAGGGTCTTGGCGACTTCTTCACCGCGCTTAATGCGACGGCCCTGCCCGGCACCGGAACCGGCGGAGTCTATTACGTTCGCGGTGGATATGGCAACCTCGATGGCCTGATTCCTCGCTCACCCAGCCCGGCGGTCGAGGCTGCTTTCACTGGCAACGACGATCACCCAGGCTACTCCGACGCGCAGATCAGCGAAGCCCTTCTGGGGGACACGATCAACGCGATCGCCAACAGCCCGTATTGGGCGCAGAGCGCCATTATCATTACCTACGATGAAACCGATGGCCTCTACGATCACACCCAACCGGTGATTCGTTCCTGGGATCCCAACGGCGTTGCTCTCGATCAGGGGCCACGCATTCCCGCGATCGTGATCTCGCCTTACGGCGTAGTACATGCAATTTCCCATGAAGCCACCGAGCATAGCTCGATCATCAAGTTCATTGACGAGCTCTTCAAACTGACTCCGCTTGCCGATCTTCCGGACGAAGCGGCGGCGCGCAAACTGGGCGAGAAGACCTACGGCCAGAAATACCTTGGGCCCGCGGATGCCGGCGTTCCGGGCGTCGGCGACCTCTTCACCGCCTTTGATAAGGGCCGCTTAACCGGTCAAACGCCACCATTGCCGGCCTCGTACGCGGTAATTCCGCAGTCGGAATTTAGCCTGCCGCACTACGGTGGGCAAGGTTGCCGCGTCTTGGGGATCGTTCCGACCGACGTGACCAAGGGCGGAGTGATTGATCCGGCCCCGCAGGACGTCAATCCCCGTCCCAGCACCAACCCTGGCGAACCATACCTGGGCGGCTGGCCGTCGAACTAGGGCAGCGATTGCGTGAGGGGTCAAACCGGTGGAGGGCCGGGCGGGGACGCCCGGCTCTCCACTTCTCAACTTACTCCGGCGACCGGATTCTGTTTCCGGTCGCCGGATTTTTCATGCGCATGGCAGTTGCTGATGTTCGGAAGGAACGTTCGGAAGGAACGTTTGGAAGGAACGAGACTCTTATGAGCAGAATTTCCGCGCTTCTATTTTCAATGGCAGGGCTGATCATCGGAACCACCGCGATGGCCCACGCCGCGGCCACACTTGATCGAATCAAAGCCGCCGGTTCACTTCCCTGCGGAATCAACATCGAAGAGCCCGAATATTCCACTCAGGACGCGCATGGGAATCACATGGTTTTCGATGTGGATATCTGTAAGGCCGTGGCCGTCGCAGTGCTCGGGCCGAATGCCAAGTTCACCGTCAAGTCGTTCCGCGATGAGCAGGACGCACTGAAGGCGCTCAAATCGGGCGAGATCGCGCTGCTCGCCACCGGGTCTCCTAATCTACTGAATACGGCCAACACGGGCTTGGGCTTTGCGCGGCCCATCTTCTATGACTACCAGGCCTTTTTCGTGAATAGGACCATGGGAATCGCTTCCCCGAAGGATCTTGCGGGCAAGAAAGTTTGTTTCCTCGGCGGCACCGAGATCGAAACCCAGCTCACCAGTTACATGCAGCGCGAGAAGATCAAGTGGCTGCCCTTTCCCTTTCAGGAGGAAGGCGAAATGGAAGCGGCACTCGTCACCCGCAACTGCGCCGCTATCACCGCCGACGTTTCGCAACTGGGCTACGAGCGACTCGGTTTTAAGGGCGTGGCAAAGAACTTTGAAATCCTGCCGGACGTCATCGCCAAAGATCCATTGGCGCCGGCCTACACTCTCGACGACCCGCAATTTGCCGCCATCGTCAACTGGACGGTCGAAGCTTTGATCCAAGCCGAGGAAAGCGGAGTAACGCAGGAGAATCTTGCGGAGATGAAGAAGAGCGACGATGAGGTGATCCGGCGTCTGCTCGGCGTCCATCGCGGCTACGGCCAATTTGTCGGGCTCGACGATGCCTGGGCTGCCCGAGTGATCGAAGCGGTGGGCAACTATGGCGAGATGTTCGAGCGCGACCTCGGCTCGGGGTCGGTGATGAAGCTGGCCCGCGGCGCCAACAACCTGTGGACGCAAGGCGGGCTCATGTATGCGCTCCCCATGCGCTGAGGGTAGGTGGTCAAGCTCCAACGCCCCCAAGAAAGCAGCGCCTAAACAGGCTGCGGAAAAAGTTCGGTTTCGTATCAGGGTGTCGCTTTAGCGATACCGTAAGTAAAGTACGTGCCCGGCTGGACATCAAAATCAGATGCCCCTTTAGGGGCCGGGCAGGGGAAATTTAGTTTCTCCGCAGCCTGTAAAGGCGCATTCATAACGCGATACTTGCGTTATACCCAAAGGCTACGGTTGCCGAGTCATGGTTGTCGAGTCATGGTTGTCGAGTTAACGATTTCAAATAGGCAACGACGGCTTCAGCATCACCGCGGTCCAGGCGAAACTGGGGCATGGGAGCGCGAAGACGATTCCCGTTGGTCCAGATGCCGGTGGTTAGTAGCTTGATCATGTCAGCGTCGCTGGCAGGTGGAGTGCCGCCGATCCGGGGCGCGCTGAGAGGCCAGTCCGAGTCTGGCTTCGCCGGCAGCCAGGGGACGGACGCGCCCTGCAACCACCGAGTCCGGTCAGGATTTCCGTTGCTGTCGCGCGGTGTGTGGCACTGACCGCACATGGCCACGCCCTCCACGAGATACTTTCCGCGAGCGACGTTCCCTGCGGCGCTGGCGGTTTTGCTCTGAGCCAGCGGGTTTTGATTCTGCGCAAGAGCGAGCGTGACCCCATGCGAGAGCAGGACGAGAGCGATGGCTGCCGAGACCGCGAAGAACGCCACATGAACATAGCGTCGGCTTAAGCGAGATTTTGGGAGCGTCGATATTCGAAGCATTGATTTCCGAATCATGGATTTGCGAAGCATTGATTTCCGCCTGCACAATGCTACACTTCGCGCCGCTACTTTGCATGGGGTGGATTTTGTGCGCATTCCTTGGCAGCGGCAGCTTTGGCCTTGCAAAACGGCTCACAAGCAGTACAATTCGGGCGAATCCACAGTTAGGAAAAGAGTTCTTGTCTAGACGGGACCAGATCGGGACGGATCCGATTTGCCTGGCCGTAAGACAGTGTGATGGAGCAGAAAAAGTAGTCGCGATCAATGAGGATTTGGGTTCAAAATATTGCTGGAGGAACGCATGAAATTATATCGTCTCGCATTTGCCCTTAGTGCAATCAGCGCAGTCATCCTGACGGCCGGGTGTAGCTCAACCGGGAATCAGCCGAGCACGACTGCACAGCCGACAGCGGCCACGCAGCCGCAGAAGAAGGAACCCGTGCTTTACACCGGGGAGGAAGCATTCAATCGAATGATGGGTCTGGCCATGAAGTGGGCGCCGGATGCCGAGCCGGCTCGGGTGGAATCGGTTCTCACCACGGAAACCACCGGCCAGGATGGAAAGTCGACCATCTGGCGGGGGTACTTTGTCTCGCCCAGCCGGCGGTCCACCAAAACCATTGTCTGTTCGGGAGGCCGGCAGCCGGATGCGCCGCCGTTCGGAGTTTCACCCGAAGGGGCTGAAGGCGCCTACAACGCCCAATCCGCCAGTCTTGTGTTTTCACACTACTTGCTGAAAATCGATACGGATAAGGCATTCGAGGTGGCGCAGCAACACGGGGGCGACGCCATCGTGAAGAAGGATGCGAAACAGCCCGTCACGTATGTGCTGCTGAAGGACAAGAAGGTGAACGTGCCGGTCTGGTATGTGATTTACGGCGCGAGCGAGGCCGACCGAAAGGGCATCGGCGTGATCAATGCGACTACGGGGGCTTTCGTAAGCGCCGGCAAGTGAGAGCGGTGAGAAATAAAGCTTAGTGCCGCGACCGCGTGATCGTCACCGCTGTCGACCGAGGCCTGCTGCTGGAGAGCCGGGCGTTCCCGCCCGGCTGGACCCTTCGACTTCGCTCAGGGCAGGCTCGCGCGACGCCCGTCCCTCCACCGTGCGAAGGGAATTTCGACAACCTGGACAACCTACTGGACAACCTAGAGGATATCCGCGCGCTGCCGATAAGAGACAGTGAGCCGGGAAAACCGATTGTGTGCTGCGCACAAAAATCGGCGCAACCCCGAGCGCAGGCGGGAAATGGTCGTCCTGGAATAGGGGAAATGAGTCATGGAATATTCAGAGACCAGAAAAGAACTGCGTTTTCTGGTCGAAGCCGGAGCCACCGTCGAGGTGTGCAAGAGCGGCGAGATTCTCCACGCCACAACCGCGAATATGAGTGGAGGCGGTGTGCTGCTGGACTTCGAAGAACCGGTTCAACTCGCGGTGGGTGATCGGGTTATCTGCGAATTCATGGTTGTGCACGATGCCGACAAGCCGCTCCCGTATTGGGGTGTGGGAAACGTCGCCCGCGTAGAGAACTCCCGGGTCGCGATTGAGTTGAAGGGCGGCGGTTTTTGTCCGTCGAGGAGCGGCGGCTCTTGTCCAATGAGATCAGAGACCGACAGCGCAGCCGCATCCGCATCTGAACCAGACCCGCGCTAGCTAGCCAGCCGTCCGCATCGACAAGTCGCCCGTGGTTTATTCCCCAGAGTGTACAAAACTGACCATTATGGAACGCTGAAATCAGACATACTCGTAATCAAGCCAAACACAAGCGAAAACGAGAGATCCGGGCAATCGAGCGCGGAATGGCCCTCGCATACGGAACAGTATGCCGTGCGGCACGGCTGACGGAGGTTCTGCAACCATGGCTGCGAAACTAGCTACAGTGGACGAGCGCATTCTGGCTCGTCTGGAAGAAGTTGTCGCCATCCGCGCCGGGAGCCTCATGTCCCGCAGCGCCGGCGACAAACCGCAGGTTGGCCACATGCAATTCGACTGCGGATACCTTTCACCCTACTTCATCACCGACCCCGAACTCATGGAAGTTGTGTTTGAGAACGTCTACGTTCTTATTCATGAAAAGAAAATCAGTTATAAAAAGGATCTGCTCCCGCTGCTGGGGCTGATCGCAAAAAGTGGCAAGCCGTTGCTCATCATCGCGGAGGATATTGAGAGCGAGGCGCTGGCTACTCTGGTCGTGAACAAGCTGCGTGGTTCGCTGCAAGTTGCTGCCGTCAGGGCTCCGGGCTGCGGGGATCAGCGCAAGAGTATGTTGCAGGACATCGCCCGCCTCACCGGGGGCAAGGCCATCACCGAAGGCCTCGACGTCGAACTGAGAAACATTCAGCTCTCCGACCTCGGTCAGGCCAAGAGGATCACCATCGACAAGAACCGCACGGTCGTCGAAGGCAGGGCCAGGTACGACTGGCTTTCCTTTGAGCGCACGTTGCGCTTGCCCGAAGTGTGCAGTTCCTTGATCGGTTCGTCGATCAGTTCGTCGGCATGAGCGCGAGGCGGAGCGCTGAGCGCAGCGACTGCAGCGGTCTTTTCCAAGGGCAAACGCTCGGTAAGATGGTGCTGGAGTGGGCTTGAGCCCGGGCCTCGCCGGTTTTCCTATGAGCGACATCGTTCTGGAAATCAAAACTCTTACTCGCCGCTTCGGAACATTTACGGCGGTCGATGCTCTCACGCTTTCGGTCAATGCGGGTGAAGTCTTCGGCTTGCTCGGCTCCAACGGGGCGGGCAAGACGACTACCATTAAAATGCTAACTACGCTGTTGCCGCCTACCTCGGGCGAGGCGCGCGTGGCCGGCTTCTCCATAACCACCCAAGCGGTCGACGTTCGCCGCGCCATCGGCTATGTGCCGCAGGCGGTCTCGGTGGACGGTTCGCTCACCGGCTACGAGAACCTGCTCATCTTCGCCAAACTTTACGACCTGCCCCACAGTGAGCGGCAGGCGCGCGTCCGCGAGGCATTGGAGTTCATGGGCCTGACGGCCGACGGCGGCCGCCTGGTGGGGGAATACTCCGGCGGCATGGTCCGGCGCTTGGAAATCGCCCAGTCCACGCTGCATCGGCCGCGAGTGCTCTTCCTCGATGAGCCGACGGTGGGGCTGGATCCGATTGCGCGCGATGCGGTTTGGAAACATCTCGTCGATCTGCGGGCCAACTACGGCACGACCCTGTTCTTCACCACCCACTACCTGGAGGAGGCGCAGAGCTACTGCGATCGCATCGCGATCATGCACTTGGGCAAACTGGATGCGCTGGGCACCTGCAAAGAACTCGAAGCGTCGCTGGGCGGCGACGGTCCCACGCTCAATGACGTCTTCGTTCACTATGCTGGCAGCGCCCTCGATTCCGGCGGCAACCTGCACGACGTAGGCGCCGAACGCGCAACGGCCCAGCGCCTTGGCTAGCCCAACCCTATGACCGCCACTTTCATTCGCCCTGTGACCGGCTTCGTCGAGAAGACGTTCGTCATCACTGAGTTTGAGTTGCGCAAGCTGCGCCACGATTTCACGGAACTCGTCACCCGCGCGCTGCAGCCCGCGCTTTGGCTGCTCATCTTCGGGGAAGTATTCTCCCGCAGCGGGGCCATGCACACGGGCAACATTCCCTATCTGGATTTCATCGCTCCCGGCATCCTGGCGCAAAGCGTTCTCTTCGTGGCCATTTTTTACGGCATCAACGTCATCTGGGAGCGCGACCTGGGCAT
>Ga0116134_1000536_pt1 | contig 19598 bp, 14 predicted proteins | sample June2015DPH_19_5_FD_89737 | JGI IMG/M metagenome (GOLD analysis project Ga0116134, IMG submission 89737) | Peatland microbial communities from SPRUCE experiment site at the Marcell Experimental Forest, Minnesota, USA - June2015DPH_19_40 | ecosystem: Environmental > Terrestrial > Soil > Wetlands... | reverse complement strand
CGGACTCAGCCGGCACAAATCAAAATACAAAACCGGATCTTCGCCCGGAGTGATCAAGGGGTTCTTCGCGGCGCGCGCGGCGTAAATAAATTTCCCGGAAAGGAAGCATTTGTCCCCGCTGCCCTCGTTGCGCCACAGCACCCTGCCGGTTGTGGCCTCCACTTTCAGAATCACGGGGTTTACCTTTGTGGATAAATTAAACTGCTGGGAAAATTGAATGGAATCCGGGTTGGCCGTCGTGCTGGTCACGTAAAGGTGCCCCTTGCCGTCCGGTTGCACCTGGGAAATGCCGACGCTGGTGAGCCGCCAATGCACCTGGCCGGTCGCCGCATCGAAACTGGTCAGCATTCCCCGGTCAAAAACATACAGGGCGTTGTCCGATTCAACGCACGGCGGATCGGCTTCCGTGGCGAAATCCTCCGAATAATGAGGCGGGATGGAATACGTGAGGCTGGCCGTCCAAAGTTTCTTGTTATTCTTGTCGAAAACATGAATGGAATTCCCCGCCACCAATACATCCCGGGTTTTGAGCGCGAAAAACGAGGGAGCGCCGATGACTTCGCCTGTCCAATCCGGGGCGGTGCTGGCCGGCCACCGGCGCAAGGTGACCTGGTATCGGCTGGCATCTTCCTCTTCCACACCGCCGGTCTGTTCCCGGCGCAGGTCGTTGATCATCTGTTCGGAAGCTTCCATGCTTTGACCGGCGGTGAGATTGTCTTCGACCGTGGATTTTTTCTGGGCCTTCATTGCCTGATGAGCAATCGTCTTGCGCTCGATTAAATCCACTTTCATCTGCACGACATTGGCTCCGTCAGGCACAAACTTGTCGCCCCAGCTTGTCCTTTCCATGGCCTTGGCGGCGTTCGCCAGCTTCGCCGATGTCGCGTAGCCCGCGCTGTTGGTGGATAACGCGGTGGTGGGTGGTTGCGGCTGGCTCTGGGATGGCGATGCCACGGCGGCACCGGATTCAATCGGTGCGGTTTGAACCGTGCCATTGGAAAACGCGATGCGGGTGATGGTTTCGCGCCCGGATTCATCGGAGGAAATCGCCGTCATGCCGGTGTCAGTTTGCGCCATGCCGAAGAACGGCGGGTTCAACGGTATTTCCTGTTTGCGGTTGCCGGTGTGCCGATCGTACTGCACGAGGTGGCCCGGAAATAAAATCCAAAGATCGTTCGCCGTGGCGATGACGTGTGGCTCGGGATAAAGCCTGGCTGGTTCCTCGATTTCGCCCCGGGCGGGATTCAACGGGACCGGCGCGGGGATTCCCGAATTCAAGGCGACCGACCACAGTTGCCTTTGTTCCGCCAAATCGAACAAGGTTATTTGGTTTGCCTTGATTGAAAGCACCTGGTTGGGAACCAGGAATTGATAGAACCGCGCCCGGTCGCCGTGGGGAAGTTTCTCCGAATAAATGACGCGCGGATGCGAGCCGAAAAATGTGTACCAGATCCATGCGCCCATAAGAACGACCACCAGGAAAACGGCGGTCCGCCAGATCAACGCGCCCACCCAGGCAACCCTGGCCTCGATGACCGCCCGTTGCTTTCCATAAACCGGCAAATCCATCCCGGTCTGTTCGGCACGCTTCCGGCAATAGGTCGAACAGACATAACCAAACTGTTCCATGCACTCGCCGCAAATGGGTTTGCCGCAAACACGGCAGGTTTCCGTTGCCGGATTCTTCGGATGCCGGTGACAAAAGGCCACGGCTGCGGCGGCAATCGGCGGCACAGCGGCCGCGGCCGCGGCAAGTTTCTGGCGAATCACCTCGTTGGCAAAGTCGGTCCCGTCCGCGCCGCAACCGGGACAATTGACCCGCATCGGCATCCGGCCGTACACCGGCTCGATGTCGAACGCATAACGCGTTCCGCACGGGCACTGGACTTTGACTTCCATGACTAGCGTTTTGGGTTCAGTAAAATGACGTTGGTCGCCGGCGGCAGGGAAAATGCCAGCCGGGACGGCGTGTACTGGACGTTGCCGTCGCAAAAAAGAAAATTGCCGCCGAACTTGTTGTGATTGTTACCCGGCTTTTTGCCGTCGGGGGAAAAAACAATCTGCCCCGGCATTTTGGGCGCGGTGTCCACCTGCGCATCGGAAACGAGCGGCGCGTCCGAACCATCCTGGAGCGTCCGCCCCATGTAATAGGCGTAACTGATTTTTCTGTCCGCAAAGGGCTGGGCATCCGGCAACGGCTTGTCTTTGCCGCCCGGACAAATGAAAAATTCCGACCCGGTCGTGGATTTCGGCACGAGCAGGCTCAGCGGCGCCTCCGAGGTTTGCGCGCCGGGAACGGCCGGGAGCGCCCCGTTGTTGTCCTGCGAAAAAGTCCTCAGCGCCGCGTAGATGCTTTGCAGATGGCCCTGGCATTCCGTCAGTTTTTTCTCCTGATAACTTTTCGAGCCGGAACTGAGGAAAAGCGTGAACAGGATGAAAATGATCACGGCCACGAGAAACAATTCCAGCAGCGAAAACCCCGCGGCGGAGAATCGTGCAACCGGACTTCTGGTCTGCTTAATCACAATTCGTGTGTAGCAGCGGGCCAACAACGTGGCAACAGTTTCTTTTACCGCCTCCGACGCCAATCGAACCGGCGGAAGGGCAGGCGCCGGCAACACGCGCCAATCCAAACGGCAGGGACATCGCGCCGTCCCGACCGTCAATTCATCGCTGACAATTTGCCGGCCTCGGCTTCCCACTCAGGATTCAATTGCGCCAGTCTTTCCTGCGCGTGCAACAGCTCGCGGTTCACTTGCGCGGCATGGCCCGGCTTTTCGTAGGTTGCGGGGTTCTCCAACTCCGCGGTGAGTTCGCCCAGGCGCGTTTCCAGTTTAAAGATTTCAGCTTCGAGCCGGCTCACAATTTCCTGCTGCGCTTTGCGTCCGCGGGAGCGGGCCTGGCGTCGCTCGGCTTCCAGACGCTTTTGATCCTTCCGGTCAAGGGGGGGATGGCTTGCCGCCGCCCCTGACTTTTTATTTTGGGACGGCGACACGCCGTCCCTCCCGGTGGAAGTCAGCGCGGCACGCGCGGACAGCGCCTTTGTTTTATCGAGATAATACTGGTAGCCGCCGGGGTAGCGCGTGAGCTGGCCGGCGTTCACATGCACGACGTGGGTCGCCAGCGCGCGGATGAAATACACGTCGTGACTGATGAAGATGAGCGTGCCCTGGAACTGGTCGAGCGCATAGGCGAGCGCGTCAATGCTGGCCATGTCGAGGTGCGTGGTCGGCTCGTCCATCAGGAGCAGGTTCGGCGGGTCGAGCAGCAGCTTCACGAGCGCGAGGCGGCTCTTTTCACCGCCGCTCAACACGCTGACCTTCTTGAACACGTCATCGCCTTGAAAAAGAAAACAGCCGAGCAGCGTGCGGATGAACTGCTCGGTGACGCGCTGCGGCGTGCTGAGCGCCTCCTCGAGCACCGTGTGCGCGGGATTCAACATCTCAACGCGGTTCTGCGAATAGTAACCGGCCTTGACGTTGTGACCGAGCGTGCAGGCGCCGCTTTGCGGGATGATGACTCCGGCCAGAATTTTCAGGAGTGTGGATTTGCCCGCGCCGTTCGGCCCGACAAGCACGATGCGCTGTCCGCGCTCGGCCTTGAAATCCAGGCCGCGATAAACCACGTTGTCGCCGTAAGCCTGGTGGATGTTTTCGAGCGTGACGGCTTTCTGGCCGCCGCGGTGCGGCTGGGGAAATTTGAAATCAATTTTCCGCTCATCATTCACCGGCGCTTCCACCTTCTCCATCCGGTCAATCTGCTTCAGCTTGGCCTGGGCCTGGGTCGCCTTGGTGTTCTTGGCACGAAAACGGTTGACGAACTCCATCAGCCGCCCGATTTCGCGTTCCTGATTCTTGAACGCGGCGAGGAGTTGTTCTTCGTGGGCTTCGCGCTGTTCGAGGTAATCGTCGTAGTTGCCGCGGTAACGGATGAGCTTGCTCTGGCGGATTTCCACGATGCTGCCGACCAGGCGGTTGAGAAATTCGCGGTCGTGCGAGATGACGACAATCGCGCCGGGATAATTCTGCAAATAATCCTGGAGCCAGAGCAGCGCCTCGAGGTCGAGATGATTCGTCGGTTCGTCGAGCAGCAACAGGTCCGGCTCCTGCACGAGCAACCGCGCGAGGTGCGCGCGCATCACCCAGCCGCCGCTCATTTCGCGCGCGGGCCGCTCGAAGTCGCTCTCGCGGAAACTCAGGCCGGCGAGAATTTGCCTGGCCTTCGCCTCGAGCCGGTAGCCGCCCAGTTGGTTGAAGCGGTCATGCACATTGTCGTGAATTTCCTCCGAATGCAGCGCCTCAACCGGGTGATCCGCTTCCCAAGCCTTGATGATGCGGCGCAGCTTCACGAAATCCGGTGTGACCGACGTGGCAAGTTCAATCACGGTTTCGTCACCGGCCACCGCGGTTTCCTGCGGCAGGTGGCCAAGCGTGACGCCGCGCTCACGGCTCATCTTGCCCTCATCCGGCGATTCCGCGCCGAGGATGATGGAAAAGAGCGTGGTCTTCCCCGCGCCGTTCGGACCCACCAGCCCGATGCGGTCCGCGCGGTTCACCTGCAACGAGGCCTCGGCGAACAAAACCTGCCCGCCGTATGCCTTGCTGATGCCGGAAAGAGTCAGCATGAAGGGACAGAATCTACGAGGTAACGCGGGAAACTCAAGGATTCGCTGCGTGGATTGGGGTTGCCGGCGAATCCGCCTTGCGCGCCCAGCGAAGCTTGGCGGGCGAGGAACGCGGATTGTCGCGGCGTTCCCCGGGTGTCGGACGAATGATGTCCCGCGCGATGTCCGCGTAATGTCTATCGCGGAAACCCGCCTCAAACGCCTTTTTCACACGCCGATCCTCGCCCGAATGAAACGTGAGAATCGCAACCCGCCCGCCCGGATTCAGGCATGCGGGCAGATGCCGCAACAACATGTCGAGCGCGGAGAATTCGTCGTTCACCGCGATGCGCAACGCTTGAAACACACGACGCACGGTGAGGTCGGCGTCGTCTTTTTTCAAGCGCGGCAGCGCGGCGCAGATGGCGGTGGCGAGTGATTTGGTGGTGGTAAATTTTTTCCCGGCCAGTGTGTCTGCCAGTTTACCGGCTTGTGGCTCGTCGGCATTCTCCTGAAGCAGCCTCGCCAGCGCAGCGGGCGGCGTTTTTTCCAGCAACGCCGACGCGGGAAAACCACGCTGCGGATTCATGCGCATGTCGAGCGGGCCATCGGCCTTCACGGAGAAGCCGCGCGCCGGATCATCCAGTTGCATGGATGAAACGCCAAGGTCGGCGAGGATGCAGTCTGCGCCTGTAAGTTTTTCCTCCCTCGCCCCGACCAAACGGGGAGAGGGTTGGGGTGCGGGGATTTGAATTTGCGAACCAACGGCCTCCTCGCTCTGACCCTCTCCTCCATTCGGGGAGGAGAGGGAATAAAACGAGGCCAGCGCCTGGGGCAGGCCGGCGAAGTTGCTGCGGATGGCCGTGAAAACTTCCGGCCCGAAACCGGCGGCACGCAGGCGGGCTTCCGTCTTCGGCAATTCAACCGGGTCGGCGTCGAGACCGAGCAGGCGTCCGCCGGGCTGGAGGCGGGCGAGGATTTCCCGCGCATGGCCGCCGTAACCAAGCGTGCAATCCACGGCCAGTTCGCCGGGCTGGGGCGCGAGTGTTTCCAGTATTTCCGCGACCATGATGGGCCGATGCGTGCCGGCAGGCGTTTTGCCGGACGCGAGGACTTTCGCGACGGTGTCGGCGTAACGCTGCGGATCGCGCTCCTTGTATTTCTCCTCAAACCGGCGCGGATGTTTTCCGGAATAACGCGGGCGCCGGCGATGCGGTGTCGCAGGCCGGGAACTGTCCGGGAATGGCAAGGTGGCGTCGCTCACGGTGCGTTGGATTGTTTATTCAAGCCGGACATCGGGAAACGAATGTGCCGGATTTTTCCGTCCTGGCGAGGAAGTTTGAGAGTCTGAATCATCCCGAACCGTTCCCGGGGTGGCTGCCCGCTTTGCGGGACAACCCTACTTGTTCCGTTCAAATACCAGCAGGGAGACGGCTTGCCGGGGCAATTTGAATCGCACCGTGGTTCCGCCGCTTTCAAATCGCACCCTCTGCGGCACGCCGAGCGAAGTCAATTGCCCTGCCTTTTCAAGCTGCGCGTATTGTTCCGGCGACGGTTGCGGCGGCGAACCGATGCGTTGCCATTCGGCAAAGGCGTTGCTGTGCCCGGCATCAATGCGGAAATGTTGCAGCCGCGCTTCTCCGTCCGGCCACGGAAGTCCGTTCAGCGCAAGTTCCACCTCCGCGTCAGGACCGGGCAAATCGTCGTCGTGATAATGCCACACGAAAACGAAGAGCTGGTTGGCATCAAGGCTCGCCAGCGCGGAAACGTCCGGCCTGCCGCGGACGCCGCCTTTCAGTAATTCATCGAGTGACACGGCGCCGTCGCTATCCACCCGGAGACGCTGCCCGTTCATTTTGCCAAACATCCGGAACACGTTCAGCACCGGCAAATCAATGCCGTTGCTCGCCAGCGCGCGAAATCCCGCGAACCAGGGTTGATCCTCAAATTCAAAGGCCCACGTCAACACGCCTTCGAGGTTCACGCCCTGCCGGTCCATCAGGTCGTATTCCCGGGCGAAACTCGCCGCAGTGTAGCTGGAATACATCGTTGTGTTGCGATAGCCGAGCTGCGGCCCCTGGCACGCTGCGCAACCGTCGGGATCGGACTCGCCGATGACAATGGGTTTGTCCTTGAGCTCCGGGAAACCGGCCACCACTGCGAAAGCCGCATTGATGTCCCGCAACTGGCTGGCCATGCCCATTTGAACGTGGCCATCCACAAATTTCGGCGCCCCTTTGGCATGAAACGAAATGAAATCGATCGGCGTGCCAATCCGGCCGGTCGCGTAATTCGTTCCGCGCAGGCAATGCTCCAGAAAGTTGTGCAGAAATTTGCCGCCGGGGCCGCCGGCCACATCCGGTCCGCCGACCCGCGCCGTCGGCAAGGCGCGCCGCACGGCGTCAATCGCGCAATCGTGAAGCTTGAAGAATTCCTCCGGCGTGCCGCGCCAGTAACCGATGTTCGGTTCGTTCCAGACTTCCCAGTACCATTTCCCGACTTCGGCACGGCCATATTTTTCCACGCAATGTTTGGTCCATTGATAGACCAGTTCGCTCCACTTCGCGTAATCCTTCGGCGGATAAGCCCAGCCGGTGAAGATCTGGTCGTATCTGGCGGTGGGCGTCCATTGGTGCTGATAGGGCTCCGGTTTGAGGGAAAGGTCTTCCGGCATGAAACCGATCTCCACGTAAGGCTTCACGCCGCATTCCAGGTAGGTGTCGAACATGCGGTCCAGAATCGTCCAGTTGTAAATCGCGTGGCCCTGCGCGTCCTCGCGGTAAGCCCCGGTGGAACCCCACTTCAACGCCGGGGTGCCGTCGCCCGAGGTCAGCAGATTGTGCGTGCGAAAAAAAACCGTTTGCGGACGAAGCCCGCCCAGTTCCGCCATGAGCTTCCGGCCATCCTTCAGGCAGGCGTAATTCGGCTCATCCGCGCCAAAAAACCGCCAAACGGGACGCAATTCGCCCCGGGTGCGTGAAGCGTCCACGCGAATAATGGCGGGAAATGCATTTGTTTCCGCCAATGCCGCCGTAAGACCAAACGCGGCTTGAACCGCCAGAACGAAAATGAAAAGATTCGCCGGGATTTTCATCATGGAATTTCTTTGGAACGTCGTTTTTTCATGGTCCTGCGTCCGATCATTCTAGCAATCCGTCGAACTTTCCAAAAACTTTTTCCACCGCGGCCCGGCAACGACACCCGCAAAGGAGTGGTCGTTGGCCGGTTTGAACTGTAGTGTCGGTCGTCTCAGCCGACAGTGCGCTGAGGACGGCGCATGCCATAGCAAACTGATCTACCACCAAAAATGAGTCATGGACTTCCCCGCTGACGTGAACGACAATGACAGTGAGCCGAAATTCTGCCTTTTTCCAGGCGTCGATGGGGAAACAGACGCACCAGATGCCAAAGCCATGCGCCCGTTCAGTCAGGCCGGATCAAGGCATCGTTTCCGACCAAAACTATTATGACCCAAAGTGCGGCAACCAACGGACCGATGCCCGACCAACCGTCGGGCAGTGAAACGGAACAGCAGCGGTTCGAGCGCGTTCTGTCCCGGGACCAATTCAAACCGCTGAAAGCCATCCTCGACCAACTGCGCGTTGATGATGCGGCCATGCGGGGTGCGATGGTCACCACGAACTCTTACCCGGAACTCTTGAGCAAACTTGGCTATCGGGTCGTTCTGTTAAAGCAAATCCACGAGCAGGATTGCTACTCGCGCCTGGGACCGGCCGGCGGCATCCGCGCCGTGCTGCCGCATCACGACACGGCCACCTACAGCACGCTGGTCACGCTCGTAAACTTCGATTCCACGCTGACCACCACCGCAAAATCCGTGGACTTCTTCAGCGACCGGCTGGCCGAATTCAAGACCCAGTTGATGAAATAAGCCGCCGGCCTCGTCACGGCGCCAATTGATAGCTCACGAACGCCAGCTGGCTGCTGTCCGGCGACCACGACGGCACGTTGATGGTGCCCTGGCCGCCGAAGAGTTTTGCGAGCACTTCGATCTTGCCGTCCTTCACCGAGAGCAGCCGCAGCATTACGTCCTTGTTCGCCGGATGCCCCTTCACGTCCGGTCCGTAAGAGAGAAAGACCACCCATTTGCCGTCCGGTGACGGGTGCGGGAACCAGTTGTTCCATTCATCGGACGTTACGGGTTCCTGTTGCGTGCCGTCCGCCTTCATGCGCCAGATTTGCATCCGGCCGGTGCGTTCCGAGTTGAAGTAGATGAATTGGCCGTCCGGCGAGTAATCCGGCCCGTCGTCGAGGCCTGGCGCCGTGGTCAGCCGCGTCTCCGGGCCACCGGCGACAGGGATGGTATAGATGTCGAACTCGCCGTTGCGCTCCGCGCAGTAGGCCAGTGTCTTTCCGTCCGGCGACCAACCGTGCCAGTAGGACGGACCCGGCTCCGTCATGAGCTTGGGCGTGCCGCCCCCGATGGGCAGCGTGTAGATGTGAGAGTGCTTGTCGCCTTGCGACTGATCACTGATGGCAAGCTGCGTGCCATCAGGCGAAATGCCATGATCGTTGTTGCATTGGGTCGCGAAGCCCGTGTCGAGCAACTGCGGTTCGCCGCCGGCCACGGGCAGATGATAAATCCGGCCCTGGCTGTTAAAATAAAGCGACGCGCCATCGCGCGACCAGTTCGGTGCTTCGATGAGATTTGTCGTCCACCATACGACACGCCGATCCTTTGAGGAAATTGGGATTGTCTCCAGTGTGCTGATGAGTCGCTGATTGCCGCCGGTAGCTGGAGCAACTTCGACCAGTTCCACGTTCGAGAACACGGCCGTTTCCAGCGCCTGGTCGTTGTGCGCACACACAGCCAACCCCACGTAGAACGGTTCTTCCAGCTCCAGCCGGAGCGACCCACCGGCCGGATGTAGCGCCTCGCCTTCGCGGGCGACGGACATCGAGACATATTTTCCGTGTTTCTCCAGGCGCAACCGCCCGGGTGACTTGATGTTGGATTGAATCTCGCGCGTAAGTGCGCCTTTGGCCTCACGGTACTGCAGCGAAGTCAGGCCGTCGCCGTGCAGCACGGCGTCGGCATAAGGGGAATCTGCGTCGAGACTCTGGCGGACAATCAGGCACGCCTTCCGGTGCGGCTCGCCTCCCGTGCCGATGAAGGCGATGTCCGCCGCCAGCGTGACGTCACCGGAAACCTTTTTCCATACGAAGTGGCAGGCGTCATTGGTAAACCACATGTTCACGCCACCACCGCCAACCGTGTAAGTCCGCTGCGCCGCATCGTATTTGGCGGAGCCGGCATGAAGTGGCGTGCCTACGTCAGTGTGGGCCGTGAACATGCCGGGGGTTGCGGGATTCGTTTGCGCGTTCGCCAGAACGAACGGAAGACAGGCCAGAGCGAACACCAAGAGCCTGGGTAACCCAATGAAATCGTGCATGTCTTGATTGAACCGCGTGGCGGTCTCGTTGGCAACGCGTTATTTGACCCCAATTTTGATGTCGAAACGCCGCTTAAGAAAATGTCGCGCCACGAGCAAGGAATTTCTCCTGCGCCAACGGACAAGCAAAACGTGAAGCGCGCCATCTCTCAATTGCAGCGGCGGCGGCATTAAACGGAGCGCGACTGTGTTTGAAAGACCAGTCGCAGCAGCCCCAGCGGGGCGACATCTCTGTGGTTGTACGATCAAAAGCATCCAAACTCCGTCAGGAGCGGCATATTTCGCCCCTGACGGGGCCTGAGATTTTTGTCGGGTCGTTGTCTACAAAGATTCCGCTCCTGAACGGAGCTGGAATTCTCGGGCGCAGCGCGGGGAAAACGGGAGACGGTGGAGATAATCTGGGAACACTCACTCACCCTGCCCGCGCAGCCAACCGCGTGCAAACCGAGATGGAGGAGATGTCAATCGTTCCCCACGCCATCCTTCGTCGAATACTGGCATTTCGGCGGCACCCCGTTGTGGCTGCGCTTGCCTACTTGGAAGGTTTGGCGTTCCAAATCGCCAGCGTGTCTGCCGAACCTTGTGAGCGAACGCCATTGTCCGTCAGGATTTCATCGGTGGCGGCGAGCATTTGCGCCCGCGGGAAAATCATCGTTTCGCCGTAACGGGTATTGCATTCGATGGTGATGAACTCGTCTTTCGCATCCCGTAAAATCTCCACGAGATGATTGAGGTTTTTGACCGGGATGCCGTTGACCGCTTTCACCACTTGTGACCTTGGATTGTCGTAGCCTTTGGCCAGCTTGTGCGGGAAAAAGGGTGAAGAGATGATTACCAAACCTTCGCCCGGAAACGCGGGTTGGTCTGACATGCGCGTGACCAGCGGATTGGCCAGATTGCTCAAACGCGACAGGACGTTTCCCGCATATTTTGTCCCCAGAAATCCCCCCAGATAGGCATCTGTGGCGGCGGAAAAGACCAATGGCCCGTAGATGAAATACGAGGGATAAGTGCTGTTCAGCCCGGGAATCAATCGCGGATAATCTGCTGAAACGGGCAGATTGACTTTCAGTTCTTTGCCGGCACGGACGATGGTCAACGGCACAGTGCCATTGGTGGTGATGTGCTGAATTTCATATTCGAAGCGCACGCGCAAGTTGTCTCCCAGCTTGATCATGCCCTGATCATCCACCGGAGTGTCACCGATTTTGGTGATGACATCCCATTCCTTCAGCGGATAAGCCGGGTCATCCTTGTAGGGCTTATGAACCACCATTCCCTCGGCATTCGGGGGCAGCTTGAGGAACGAACGCAAAGCCGGATTCTCCAACGTCTGCAAGGTGTCATACATGGCGGGCTTGCCGTCATAATGACCATCGGCGATGTCCTGAAGAAACAAGTCTATCTCCTCGCTGGGAATGATGTAGCCAATGTTCTCGGCCTCATTCAGGCGGCTGAACGTCAGCCCGATCATCTTGTCGCCCACCACCGCCGGACCGCCGCTGTTGCCGGGATTGATGGCTGCGTCAATCTGGATGCGCAAACCGTAAACCGGGTAATTATACGGCGCGAACTCCACGCGCGAAACGATTCCCTTCGTGATCGAAAGACTGTTGCCTCCTTCCGGAAATCCGTAGGTCAGGACCGTATCCTTAATGCCCGGCAACGTCTTGGCCCGCGCCAGCGGCGGATGCGTGTCGAAAAAATTTTCATCATCCAGCTTGAGCACTGCCAGATCAATTCCCGCAGCGATGGCCTCCACCGTGGCGGATATTTTATCTCCGGCCTGATTCGCCTGGATTTGCACCTGGCTGGCATAATCCACGACGTGGGCATTGGTCAGTATGCGCCTGCCTTCAATCACCACACCGCTGCCGGTTTGATCTTCCGGCGAGGCTTTTGTCCACGGCTTGTAAGGATCGGGGTAACGCACCGTGGCGAAAATCTTCACCACCGAATTTTCAATGGTGCCGGTGGCGGCGGCATTGGTGGTGGTAGCGGGCGATGATGGTTCGGCGGCGTGGAAGCTGAGACAAGAGGCGAACAAGGCGGCAACCGTGAGCCGGGTTGCCTTGGAGCCGGCGGAAAATGAATCAAATCCCATAGATGAAACGATGCTAGATAATGGGCGGGATGCATGCAAAGAAAATGTCGTCCGGGCACGGGAAAAACGGGAGAGGTAGCGCAGGCTGGCAGCCTGCTGTGTCGCCGATTGGCAATCGGCAGGGGTTGGAGTGGCGGGGCAAGGCGCAGGGTGGCAACCTGCGAAACGGCAGATTACCAATCTTCGCCACCCGCGGAACGCGGCTCTGCGCCCCGTCGCGCCGACCTGTCGCGCCGAAATGAAATGAAGGCGGAAGCGCGCGGAAAACGGGAAGGTTGGGAAAGGTCGAGCGTGGCCGGCAAGTGCTGGTGGCCGCGTGCAAAGCGCCTCACCAAGGGCGCACGAGGTCGGGTCGCCTTTTGCGGGTTTCCTTCGCCTTCCCGCTTGGGACTGGCAAGCCTTCGGCAGAGACCGATGCTTGCCCCGACTCAGCCTGGATTGCAGTCATCGCCTCGTCGATCACCCCGAGCAATTCCTCCCGCCCCTGCTTTGCCATCGCGGAACAGGTGAAAATCGCCGGCAGCTTCTCGAACCATCCGGAGATGTGGGCTGTGAACGCCGCGATGTTCGCCTGCACCGTTGCGGGCGTTACCTTGTCAGTCTTGGTGAAGACGAGGACGAACGGGACGGAATTGCGGGCGAGCCAGGCCACGAATTCGACGTCGATTTCCTGTGGTGGCAGCCCGGAGTCGAGCAGCGCAAAGACACAGCAAAGGCTCGTTCGATGCTTAAGGTAATCGTCCACCGCATGGTTGAACTTGAATTTGGCCTTACGCGCCCCTGCGGCGAATCCGTATCCCGGCAGATCCACCAGCCGCCAGGTCCGGTTCATCGTGAAAATGTTGATGAGCTTGGTAAACCCCGGCGTGGGCGAAACCCGGGCCAGATCCAGCTTGCCCGAGAGCAGGTTCAATAGGGATGACATGCCGACGTTGGAGCGGCCGATGAAGGCGAATTCAGGCAGGGACTCGTCCGGACACGAATCCAGGTCCGGCGCGCTGCAGTCAAAAATGGCGGATGAAATGTTCACGACTGGAAACCAGCAGGCCATTGTCGCAGCAAATCCGCTTCACTGAAACAACCATTTTCCAAGAACAATCATCAACTCCAACGGAGTTGTGTCATTCAGCCCAGCGTTGGCCGATGAAATCGGGCTACGCTGGGTGGCGGGTGGAAATAGTGAACAACTCTGAAGGAGTTGCATCGGTCCGGTGGTGGAATTGATTCAACCCCTTCAGGGTTGATAAATTTGGGGAACGGTTTCCCAGGGTAGCCCCGAAAGCCTTCGGGGCAACCTTGGGCTGAAGGATGGAATTCAATGCAACGCATTTAATTCTTCGCCTCCGCCAACTCTTCCTCAAAATCCACGATTTCTTTGATTTGGACCAGGAACCAGCGGTCGATTTTCGTGAGATTGAAAATCTCATCAATGGTGAAGCCGGCGCGCAGGGCGTGGCGGATGAAGAAGATGCGTTCGGCGTTGGGCACGCTCAATTTGCGGCTGATGACATCCTTGGGGAGGATGTCGCGGTCGCCATAGACTTCCGTGCCGATGCGCCACGGTTTGCCGTCGCCGCCCAGGCCGCTGCGGCCAATTTCCAGCGAGCGCAGGCATTTTTGCAGGCTTTCCTTGAATGTGCGGCCAATGGCCATCGCTTCGCCCACGCTTTTCATCTGCGTGGTGAGCGTCGGGTCGGCCTGCGCGAATTTCTCGAACGCAAAACGCGGCACCTTCACCACCACGTAGTCAATCGTCGGCTCGAAGCTGGCCGGGGTTTCGCGCGTGATGTCGTTTTTGATTTCGTCGAGCAGGTAGCCGACAGCAAGTTTGGCGGCGATTTTGGCGATGGGAAAGCCGGTGGCCTTGGACGCCAGCGCCGAGCTGCGGCTGACGCGCGGGTTCATCTCAATGATGACCATGCGCCCGTTGTCCGGGTTGACAGCGAACTGGATGTTCGAACCGCCGGTCTCCACGCCCACGGCGCGGATCACGGCAAAACTCTGGTCGCGCATGATCTGGAATTCCTTGTCGGTGAGCGTCTGGATGGGCGCAACGGTAATCGAGTCGCCGGTGTGGACGCCCATCGGGTCGAAGTTCTCGATGGAGCAGATGATGACGCAATTGTCAGCTTTGTCGCGCATGACTTCCATCTCGTATTCCTTCCAGCCGAGCAGCGATTCTTCGATGAGGATTTCGCTGACGGGCGAGAGGTCGAGGCCGCGCTTGGCGAGTTCCTCAAATTCGTCCCGGTTGTAGGCGATGCCGCCGCCGGTGCCGCCGAGGGTGAACGCCGGGCGGATGATGAGCGGGAAACGACCGATTTTTTCCGTTACGACACGGGCTTCGTCCAGATTGTGCGCAGTGCCGGAAATCGGAACGTCGAGGCCAATGCTGAGCATGAGTTGCTTGAACGCTTCACGGTCCTCGCCCTTGTGAATGGCTTCCGGCTTCGCGCCGATCATTTCGATGCCGTGCTTTTCCAGGGCGCCGGAGCGGTGCAGGTCCATGGCGGTGTTCAAAGCGGTCTGGCCGCCGAGCGTCGGAAGTAAAACGAGTTTGCCCTTCGCCTTGAGCTTTTTCATCTCCTCCTTCTCGCGCACGATGATTTTTTCAACGCACTCCGGCGTGATCGGCTCGATGTAGGTGCGGTCGGCGAACTCCGGGTCGGTCATGATGGTGGCCGGGTTGGAGTTGATGAGGATGACGCGGTAGCCTTCCTCTTTGAGGGCTTTGCAAGCCTGCGTGCCGGAATAATCGAACTCGCACGCCTGGCCGATGATGATCGGTCCGGCGCCAATGATGAGAACGCTGTGAATGTCAGTGCGTTTCGGCATAGTTCAAACCGCCACGAATGGAACACGCCCGAGGCGCGAAATGAAAGGAAAAAGCTGCTCGTAGCGGCGTCTCGGCAGAGTGCCGCTGATCGTTCGATGAGTTTGCGGCGCTCTGCCGAGACGCCGCTACGCCTGAATCAGCGTTGCGCCCCGCCGGTCATGGGCACGAAGCGCACGGGCAGCACGGCGTGCTTCTCCAATTGTTCTCCTTGCTTGCGGAGCAACACCAGTTCCTGGTCTCCCATGGGCCCGACGGGAATAATCATCCGTCCACCGTCCTTGAGTTGTTCGACGAGCGGCGGCGGCACTTTCTCCGGAGCGCAGGTGACGATGATCACGTCGAACGGAGCGGCTTCCGGCCAGCCTCTGTAACCATCGCCGGCGCGCACCTGAATATTCGTATAACCGAGCCGCTTCAGGTCGGCCCCGGCGCGTTGCGCCAGCACGTCAACAATTTCGATGGTGTAAACCTCCCCCGCCAATTCGGCGAGCACCGCGGCCTGGTAACCCGAACCGGTCCCGATTTCCAGCACCCGGTCCGCCGGCTGGGGATCAAGTTGTTCGGTCATGAAGGCAACGATGTAAGGTTGGGAAATGGTCTGGTCAAAACCGATGGGCAACGGGCCGTCGGCGTAAGCCCGGTGCCGGAGTTCCGCCGGGACGAACTCGTGACGCGGGACCTTGCCCATGGCGGCCAGCACGCGCGCATTGGTGATGCCATATCCCGAACTTGATAATTGTTCTTTCACCATGCGCCGGCGCTCGGCGGCGAAATGGTCCTCCTCACCCGCCGGGGTGGCATTGGTCTGTCCGCGTCCTTCCCGGGGCAGGATTGCCAGCGCCGTGAGAATGGGCACCGCAATATTTTTCACAACCATCAAGGTAATCCCGTTTGCCGGCGTCCGCCACAGGCAAAATGACAGGTTGGCCAGAGTTCAGCCGCGGAGCGGCGAAAGAGAGTAGCCCACGGCGACAGCCGTGGGTTCCAAAAAAAGACAAACCCAAGCCCCGGCAGGGGTGGCAGAGGAAAACCTTTCGGAATTAATGCGGTCGCTCTTTCGCCCCATCCGGAGCTTGTGTCCTTTCAACATTTATCCCACGGTTTCACCGTGGGCTACTGTCTTTCCGCGCCTCCGGCGCTGGAACTCACCAAACCGGCTTAAAACAATTTCGATTGATTTCCCGCCGCCGCCTTCAACCCCAATTTTTTGTAACTCAACTCCGTCGCCACGCGGCCTTGCGAGGTGCGGTTGAGGTAGCCTTCCATGATGAGATACGGCTCATAGACTTCCTCAATCGTGTCCGGCTCCTCGCCCGCCTGGTTCATGGTTTTACCCTCAAACCTTTGCTGGCCGCCGCTTTACGCTGGCGGTCGTCAAAGCTGAAAAAGATTTTTGCCCCCAAAACCAACGCCGCCGCGACGTGCAGCAGGTCCAGACTGCGCGTGCCGAGCGTGGGCGTGTGGCGGTCGCTCAATTGCCGCGCCTTGTCATGCACCTGGCCGGAAGCCACCGGCGTCGGCACCAGAAAACCACTGGCGATGTCGGCTTCCACATCCTGCCAGAGCGCGTCGCGTTGCGCAGTCGTGATGCGCCCGCGCTGGACGGCGCGATTGAAGGCATTGCGGAGTTCCAACTCAACCAGCGGCGTGAACGGCAAAACAACTGCGCCAGATTGAATCGCCGCCCGCGCGTCGGCAGACGTGCTTTCCTTCAAATAAAGCGAAGTGAGAAAGCCAGTGTCGGCAAAGGCTACCATTCGTAGCTCTCCCGCTCTTCCGCGACAATATTACCGGGCAAAACCTTGTCGCCAAAGATACGTTTCTGCCGCGCCGCGAAATCAGGCAGTTTGAATTTTTTTGTTGCGACGGGTTTAGGCGGCGGGGACAGGAGCGCGACCACCTTGCCCTTTTTAACAATTTTCACCTGCTGGCCGTCGGCGACCCAATCCAAAACACTGCCGAAAGCGTGGCGAAGCTGTCTGACGTTGGCTGTTTTCATGTTTAACAAGGATGTTATACATCGCTCAACGCGAACTGTCAATGCCCTCGTTGGCGTGAACGGCCGGGTCAGCAGTCGTGCAACGCTAAAACAATTTTGACTGATTTCCCGCCGCCGGTTTCAACCCGAGTTTCTTGTAGCTCAATTCCGTCGCCACGCGGCCTTGCGAGGTGCGGTTGAGGTAGCCTTCCATGATGAGATATGGCTCATAGACTTCCTCAATCGTGTCCGGCTCCTCGCCCACGGCCACGGCCAGTGAATTCACACCCACGGGCCCGCCGCCGAATTTCACAATGACGGCTTCGAGGATGCGCTTGTCCATTTCGTCGAGGCCGTTCTGGTCAATTTCCAGCATGGCCAGCGCCTTGTCCGCCACGTCGGCGGTGATGCGACCGTCGTGCCGGACCTGCGCGTAATCGCGCACGCGGCGAAGCAGGTTGTTCGCGATGCGCGGCGTGCCGCGGCTGCGCCGGGCGATTTCATGCGCGCCGGCGGGCTCGATTTCCACCTTCAACAAACGCGCCGAGCGGATGATGATTGTCCCCAAGTCCCCGGCAACGTAGTAATCCAGCCGCTCGCGCATGGGAAAGCGCGTGAGCAACGGCGCGGTGAGCAGGCCGCTGCGCGTGGTCGCGCCGATGAGGGTGAAGCGCGGAAGATTCAGCCGGACGCTGCGCGCGTTCGGTCCCTGGTCAATGATGATGTCGAGTTTGAAATCCTCCATCGCCGGGTACAGATATTCCTCGATGGTTTTTTGCAGGCGATGGATTTCGTCAATGAACAGCACGTCGCCTTCCTCGAGGTTCGTCAGCAGACCGGCGAGGTCGCCGGCTTTCTCGATGGTCGGGCCGCTGGTGCTTTTGAGGTTCGCGCCCATGGCCTTGGCGAGGATGTAAGCGAGCGTGGTTTTGCCCAAGCCGGGCGGACCGCTGAGCAGGATGTGGTCGAGCGCTTCGCTCCGCTGTTTCGCCGCTTGCACGGCGATTTCGAGGCGCTCCTTGACCTTGAGCTGGCCGGTGAATTCGGAAAAGAGCGACGGGCGCAGCGTCAGTTCCAACGCCGCGTCCGGTTTGTTCAAAGTGGAAACCGCGCGTTCGTCCATCACCGCAAAGATGAGGAAACGCACCGTGAGCGACAAGGTCAAATGCGCCGGTTCGGAGTTCCCCCTTCAACCGGACGGATGTCATAAACGACCATTGTCGTGCAAGTGGTTGGTGCGGGCAAAATCCGAAATCCGAGATCCGCGTATAGCGGCGTGGCCACCACGCGGCTTTACGCCGAAAGAAGACCGAAGACCGAAATCCGAAGGACAAACCGGCTCACGAGCAGTTCTGCGTTTTGGGCTTCGGATTTCGGATTTCTTTCGGGCTTCGGCCTTCGGTCTTCGGGCTTTGTCCCCAGAGAGTTAGAAAGAAGCTCAGAGCAGCGCTGTGACGGGGTGCCATTCATCGTGTTGGCAGGCAATGAAATCGGCGGGGTGTCAGTTCAATTTTTGGAGAGTTCTTTGCCAAAAATGGTTGGCGGTGAGGGGGAGCTTTGTTAGCCTTCGCCCGCGACACCCCTTTATGAAAAAAACTAAAATTTTACTGTGGGCACTTGCGGCATTCTGCTGGTTCGGCCTTGCAACCAACGTGTTTGCCGGTGAGGCGGACATCAAAATCCCACTGCTGGACACGGTGAAATTCGCCGGATTGGGCGGCATCAGCGGCAAAATGCTGATGTATCTCGGCATCTTGCTCTGCGGCGTCGGCGCCTTGTTCGGCCTGGTGCAATACAAGCAGACCAAGGCGTTGCCCGTGCATGACAGCATGGCCAAGGTCTCCCACATGATTTGGGAAACCTGCAAAACCTATCTGTTCACGCAGGGCAAATTCCTCGCCATCCTCTGGACGCTGATCGCGTGCTGCATGATTTATTACTTCAAAGTGCTCCAGGGAAATTCCGTGGGCAACGTGGTGGTCATTCTCCTCGCTTCCATCCTGGGCATCCTGGGTTCCTACGGCGTGGCCTGGTTCGGCATCCGCATCAACACCGTGTCCAACTCCCGCACCGCTTTTTCCGCGCTTAAGGGCAACCCGTTCGCCACGCTGGGCATCCCCCTCCGTTCCGGCATGAGCGTCGGCCTGCTCCTCGTCTGCGTCGAATTGTTCTTCATGATCTGCATCCTGATGTTCCTGCCGCGCGAACTCGTCGGCCCCTGCTTCATCGGCTTCGCCATCGGCGAATCGCTCGGCGCGAGCGTGCTCCGCATCTGCGGCGGCATCTTCACCAAGATCGCCGACATCGGCTCCGACCTGATGAAAATCGTCTTCAAGCTGCCCGAAGACGACCCTAAGAATCCCGGCGTGATCGCGGACTGCACCGGTGACAACGCCGGCGACTCGGTCGGCCCGACGGCGGACGGCTTTGAGACCTACGGTGTGACCGGCGTGGCGTTGATCGCGTTTCTCGCCCTGGCGCTGGCGGCCAGCCCGAAAATATGCGCCACGCTGATTGTCTGGCTGTTCACCATGCGCGCGCTGATGATCGTGACCTCGCTGGTGTCCTACTTCATAAACGAAGCCATCAGCAAGGCCATGTTCAGCGGCAAGAAAGACTTCGACTTTGAAGCCCCGCTGACCCACCTCGTGTGGCTCACTTCG
>Ga0116134_1000532_pt1 | contig 19661 bp, 14 predicted proteins | sample June2015DPH_19_5_FD_89737 | JGI IMG/M metagenome (GOLD analysis project Ga0116134, IMG submission 89737) | Peatland microbial communities from SPRUCE experiment site at the Marcell Experimental Forest, Minnesota, USA - June2015DPH_19_40 | ecosystem: Environmental > Terrestrial > Soil > Wetlands... | reverse complement strand
CTCCTTCAGCCCGAATTCGACACCGTCCACCTTTTTCAGATCTGGAACAAGGCCTACAACATCTCCGTCCAGATGTCGAGCCTCCGCAATAAATACACCACGATTCTCGACGCCATCGACTACGGCCAGAAAGTTGAACGGGAGCGCCCCGACGACCTCAACATCATCACGGCGATCGCCGCGATCTATGGCGACAAGCTGGGAACCAGCGCGGAGCACGTCTATTACCGCAGCCGCATCCGTCGCGAATCTCAAACGCTCACCCGCGTCACCTTTCCCGCAACACGCGCGGCCGACTTCCGCTCGCTCGCCGCCGAAGCCGGCTGGATCGAGGACCAATCGCCGATCACTGTCGATGAGAAAACCCAAACCGATTCTGTCGTCCTGGAGCCCGTTTTCGCCAAACAGCTCGTCAAGGAATTCGTCGGCGCCGGCGTCAGTTTCGTCGCCCAGACACGCCCCGATTCTCAGCGCAGCGATCCCAGTTGGCGCCGCGTACGCCTCGATCCCATGCTCGACGAGAACGGCTACATCCTGCCGGACCTGCTGATTCAGCGCTATCCGCGCCCGCGCGATCTGCCCGCCGCCCAGCCCTGGTATGACGGTTCGACCCTGCAATTCCTCAGGCAATACCAACCGTTTCCTTACGGCCTTTCCACGCTGGCGCTTTCGTACAACGATTACAAGCGCGGCCAGTTCCTGCAACTCCTGTGGAATCTGCACCACATTCAGTCCGGCGACACGGTCATCGACGCACGTCCCGCCCTCACGCTCAAGGACTGGGCCAAGGACGAATGGGAGCGCGGCCGCCGATTCGAATTGCGCATCTGGGGACTCAACGTTCCGCAAAGCGCCGATCCCATCGAGCTGGAGCGCCCCGCGGCCGAAACCGCCTTTGATAAACCCCCCGCCGACAAGACCGATTACGACGCCGCCCGCTACAGCTACGCTCTGGCGTCGCGTCTCTTCCACGACGCCCGAGTGGAATTCCGGCAGCACATGGAGAGATACAGGGCCAACGCCGCGGTCTATTTCGTCCACGTTGACGACGCCATCAGCGGCGAGCAACTGATGCGGGCCGACCACGATTATCTCGCCGCCGCCGCCGCCCCCGGATCAGAGCGCCGTCAGCTTCTCCAGTCGGCCGCCCTGGCCTACCAGAATGCCATGCTTCATTATGCCGTCACCATCCTCAAGTATTACATCGACGAGACGGTCGCGCTGCAGACATACCCCAAAGACCCCCGCACGGGAAAGCAATACAATCGAGCCACCATTGAATCGGCCGACCCCAGCACCTATTTGCCGACCCTGAACGCCGCCAAGCAGGCCATAGTCCGACTTACCACCGACCCTGTGACCCACCAATACATGCCCGTGAGGGACGACTACCGCGACGACCGGGAAACATACCTGATGTACCTCGGCCGCTGCGCCACCCGGCTGCAGGTCCTGCAACAGGCCCTCCAATCCACCGGCGCAACCGCCGGCGCCCCCTGATCGGGCGACTTTTTAGCCCCGCTTCCATATACTGTCTGTCAACGCCAAACTATTGACTGGACCTGTAATTGAGTAATTCCCGCATCCGGCCGATAAGAGGGATAAAATCGTGCGCCAACAGGGACTTTGAAGGGGTGGCTATAATCCATTACACTGGGGGCATCCGCCGCCCCGGAAGGCGCCGCTTGGCCTGCCGGCTTCGACCGCTGAAAGAACCATGACCACGCAAGCAATTAATGGAGCCGTTGAAATGTCTGTAGCCGATCAATTGGACCGGCGCCCCGCGGCGAAAATGCCTGACGGTCGTTTGGAGCGCGAGCGGCTACGCATGATGTTGCTCATTCGACGTTTCGAGGAGCGAACCTATCAGGAGTACACCCGGCCGGGTCAGAAAATCGGCGGATTCTGCCATCTCTACAGCGGCCAGGAGGCCATCGCCGTCGGGACCGCCGCCATCTTCGATTCTTCCAAGGATTATCTCGTCAACGGCTACCGCTGCCACGGCCACAGCCTCGCTCTGGGAATGTCCCCCCGCGCCGCGATGGCCGAGTTGTTCGGAAAGGCCACCGGCTGTTCCAAGGGAAAGGGCGGCTCGATGCATCTCTTCCAGGCCGCCGTCGGAAACAACGGCGGCCACGGTATCGTCGGCGGCCACCTCCCCCTGGCCGCCGGAATGGCCTTTGCCCAATGGTACAAAAAGACCGGCGGCGTCACCTTCTGTTTCATGGGCGATGGCGCCGTCAACCAGGGAACCTTCAACGAATCTCTCAACCTCGCCAGCCTCTACAAGCTCCCCTGCATCTACATCGTCGAAAACAACGGCATCGCCATGGGGACCCAGGTCGAACGCGCCAGCGCTGAAAAGGACCTCGTCCAGCGCGGCAGCGGATACGCCATGCCTCACTACGCCGTGGACGGAAATGATGTCGATCTCGTCATCGCCGGTTTCTCCACCGCCAAGCAGCGCGCCGAGCGCGGCGACGGACCCAGCTTTATCGTCGCCAACACCTATCGCTTCCGCGGCCATTCCATGTCCGACCCGTTGAAATACCGCTCCAAGGAAGAGGCCGATCGCGCCAAGCTCCGCGACCCCATCACCCTGTACACCGACCGCCTGAAAAACGCCGGCCTGATTAACGATCAGCAACTCGAGGAGATGGAGCAGGCCGTAGCAACGGAGGTCAACGAAGCCGCCGCACAGGCCGACGCCGATCCCTTCCCAGCCCTCGAAGACCGATTCAACGACATCCTGGCCGAGAAATACCCGTACGAGCCGAGGTGATTGCGATGGCCGAGCGTCAGCCGGAACGGATTGATTTTGAGGATGAAATGCGGCGATGCGCCAATGCCAACCCGTTTGTGCCGTTCGACATCGTGACGACCAGCGGCGATCGCTATGAGGTCCGCGAGCGCCTTCAACTGGCGATGGCGGGAACGGCGATTGTGCTGGTGCTTCCGAAGACCGGGATTCAGGTCCTCAGAAAGAATCAGATTACCGCCCTGCATGTGCATGAGCCGGTTTGAGCGCCCGATAGCAATTGAGGTCAAATGCCGCAGATTCAATTCCGAGAAGCCCTCCGAGCCGCGATGACCGAGGAAATGGAACGTGACGAAAACGTCTTCCTCATGGGCGAGGAAGTCGCTCAATATCACGGCGCCTATAAAGTCTCCGAGGGAATGCTCGAAAAATTCGGACCCCGCCGAATCATCGACACACCCATCAGCGAAGCCGGATTTGCCGGACTCGGCGTCGGGGCCGCCTGTTGCGGACTGCGCCCAATCATCGAGTTCATGAGCTGGTCCTTCACCCTCGTCTGCCTCGATCAGATCGTCAACAACGCCGCCAACGTCCGTTACATGTCCGGCGGACAGTTCACGGTCCCCATCGTCTTCCGCGGCGGCAACGGCATCGCCCACCAACTCGGGGCCACCCATAGCCATCGCCTGGAATCGGTTTGCGCCCGAATCCCCGGCCTGGTCGTCGTCGCCCCCAGCACCCCCTACGACGCCAAGGGTTTGCTCAAGACCTCCATCCGTTGCAACGATCCCGTCATCTTTCTCGAATCCGAAAAAATGCTCGCCGAAAAAGGCGAGGTCCCCGATGAGGAATATCTCCTGCCCATCGGCAAGGCCAATATCGAGCGGCCCGGCGCCGACGTCACCATCGTGAGTTACGGCCGGCCTCTCCAGCGCGTCGTCCGCCCGGCGGTGATCGCTTTGCAGCAGGAACAAGGCATCGACGCCGAACTCATCGACGTGCGCACCCTTCGCCCGCTCGACGTGGACACCATCGCCCAGTCCATCAAAAAAACCAATCGCTGCGTGATCGTCGATGAGGACTGGGGCTATTGCGGCATGGGCTCGGGCATCCTTCTCAAACTCCAGAAGCGTTGCTTCGACGATCTCGACGCGCCAATCGAATACGTTCACAGCGACGAAATCCCCGTCCCCTTTTCTCATCCCCTCGAGGAAGCCATGATGCCCAGCGTCGATCGCATCGTCGCCGCCGTCAAGGAAGCCTGCTACAGGTAAAACCATGCCCGCCGAAATCACCATGCCCCAACTCAGCGATACCATGACCGAAGGCGCCGTCGTCAAATGGCTGAAAAAAGAGGGCGACAAGATCGCGTCCGGCGAAAAAATCGCCGAGGTCGAGACCGACAAAGCGGTCATGGAGATGGAATCCTTCGACGCCGGCGTGGTCGCCGCATTGGTCGCCGCCGAAGGCCAGAAGGTCCCCGTCGGTTCGCTTCTGGCGGTCATCGCCACCGGCTCGGAGAATCCAGCGGAGGTGAAAAAGAAGATCGGCTCGCCAGCGCCCGCCGCCGCAAGCCCGCCCGCCTCCCGCCGTGAAGTCGCCGCCTCGCGCAAGCCCGCCGCGGTCGCGGCCGCTTCCGCTTCTAGTTTTGCCAGGGCCAGCAGCGGCGAGATTCGCGAAGCCGACGACGTCGTCGGCCACGGCGCCACCCGCCAGCCCGCCGTTTCCGTTCCGCCGGTCCATCACCAGGACAACGGCGGCGAGCACGTCGTCGTTTCGCCGGTGGCCCGCCGAATCGCCGCGGAAAAGAATATCGATCTTCATGCCCTACGCGGCTCCGGCCCCGGCGGCCGAATCGTCAAAGAGGATGTCCTGGCCTTCCAATCGCCCGCTGCCGCCACGGCAGCAGCGCCCCCGCCGCCCGGCAATGGCCAATCGCAGGTCATTCCCCTGACCAAGATGCGCGCCGCCATCGCCCGAAGCCTCCTGGCTTCCAAGCAGAATATCCCGCACTTTTACGAATCCATCGACGTGGACGTGGAAGACCTCGTGAAGCTCCGCGCCGAGCTGAACGATCTTCTGGAGCCCGAAAAAATCCGCCTCAGCCTCGGCGATTTTCTAGCCAAGGCCGTCGCCGCCGCCCTGCTCCGCCATCCCGCCCTCAACGCCACCTTTAGCGGCTCGGAAATCACCCGTTACGCCGACGTTCATCTCGGCATGGCCGTTGCCATCCCCGACGGACTGATCGTTCCCGTGCTGCGAAACATTCACCTCATGGGCCTGAAGGAAATCCGCCGGCGAAGCGTGGACCTCGTCGATCGCGCCCGAGCCCAGCGGCTCACCCAGGACGAAATGACCGGCGGCACGTTCACGGTCAGCAATCTCGGCACATTCGGCATCCGTGAATTCGTAGCCATCATCAATCCTCCGCAGGTAGGCATCCTCGCCATCGCAGCGGCCGAAAAACGACCCGTCGTTCGCAACGATCAGATCGTCGCCCGCACGATGATGACGCTGACCCTGTCGGCCGACCACCGCGTGGTTGACGGCTCCACCGCCGCCGACTTCCTCAAAACCCTAAAAACCCTGCTAGAACAGCCCGGCATGATGCTGGTCTGACTCTCCCCCATTTGAGGGGCGTGCGTCCAGGAATCCGGACCACGAGGCCCCCCGTAGAACCAACCCGCTCAATTCCAAAACTGAGCCGGTCCGTCCTCGGGCCGGTCTTCTTCAAACCCCGGGCGCAACTTACTCCTGTGGCTCGGCGGCCGATTGAAGTCAAATCTCACGCGGAGGCGCGGAGCACGCGGAGAAGTAGGCCATTGACCTTCCCCCGCGTCTCCGTGTCTCCGCGTGAGTGCCTTCTCCCATATTGATGCCAATGCGATTTCGGCGGACCACAATTGAACGCTACACCCCAAACCCCGGCCGCGCCGATTTAATCTTGCAAATTTTCGCCCGGCAGGGGTATCATCCGGCGGCGGTTGTGTTTTGTTCCTCATCCAAGGAGACCCCATGCTTCAGCGAATTTTCATCAGCACCCTCTCGCTTTTGGCCTTTTCAGCGGTCGCCGTTCACGCCGACCCCAAGGACGACATTCAGGCGGCGATTCAGAAGCTGGCCGACGGCGGCAACTATACTTGGACCCGAACGGTTGAAGGCGGGTTTGCACGCGGGCCGCAGGATGGGAAAACTCAAAAGGACGGCCTCACCTGGCTCTCGATTCAGATGCGCGATAACACGTATGAGGTTCTGGTCAAAGGCGACAAGGCCGCAGTCAAGACCGACGACGGCTGGAAATCCAAGGCCGAGTTAACCGCCGCCACCGCCAACGATGATACCGAAGGCCCGCCGTCGCCGGAACGCATGCTTCTGTTCATGGTGCAGAACATCAAGACCCCCGCCGAAATGGCCAAGGACCTTGCCAGCAAGCTCGACAACATTCAGAAAACCGACGATGGATACAGCGCCGATCTGACCCCGGACGCCGCCAAGGAGCAGCTCAGTTTCCGCGGCCGTCGGCCCACGACCTCCCCGGATGCCAACGCCCCGGCGGTCGAGGTCAAGGATGCCAAGGCCTCGATCAAACTTTCGATCAAGGATGGCGACCTGACGAAGTTCGAGATGCACATGACGGGCACGCGCAGCTTCAACGGCGACGAGCGCGATGTGGACCAGACGATCACCACCGAGATCAAGGATGTCGGCACGACCACGATCGACGTGCCCGCCGAAGCGAAGGCCAAGCTGGGGGCGTAGCGATTTCACTTGGCGAAAAGAACCTCTGAAGCGGACAACGCCCACGGAGTGGCCATCCCCTGAAAAGGATTTGCGGCCACAGGCCGCCCCTCAACCGTCTTTCACCGCCCCGCATGTCCGACCTCGGCACTTGCGCCAACCTCGTTGCAGCTTGCGCTGCATTCTGTCGGAACCCACCAATAGGGGCCGGCTCCGCCGGGCTATTTGGCTTTCTTGTCTCCCGACGCCGAGGTCCCATCCTCACCCCAGGGTTGTGGCTCGCCACTTTCGACCCGTCCCGATCGCATGTAAAATTCGGCGTCTATGAGTCCCCCCAAAGTATTTGTTAGCTCAACGTGCTACGACTTAAAGCAAATTCGAGTCGATTTGCGGCAATCCATCGAAAGCTTGGGCTTCGAGCCAATGCTCTCTGAATTCGACTCCTTTCCCGTCGACACATCGCTCAAAACGGTCGAAAATTGCATCGAGCGGGTTCAATCAGAAGCCGATATTCTTGTCCTCGTGGTAGGCGGCCGCTACGGCTCAACCGTCCCGTCCGGGAAATCGATCACAAATTTGGAGTATTTGCAGGCACGAGCTAAAGGCATCCCTGTTTACGTATTCGTAGAAAAATCAGTGTTAAGCGTCTTGGAAATCTGGCGGGTCAATCGAACAGCCGATTTCTGTCACGTTGTTGATTCAACCCAACTTTTCGAATTCGTGGCGTCAATGCGAGATAAAGGCGAAGTTTGGATCTTTGCCTTTGAATCGGCCCAAGACATCATCTCGACGCTGAGGAAACAGCTCGCCTTTTTATCTGGTGACGCAATGCGGTTTCGAACTCGCGCCAATGCCGCCGGATTATCAGATGCCGCGCGTCAACTCCGCGGACCGGCCCTCAAACTTGTCGTAGAGCGGCCAGACGCGTGGGAACCCCGGCTTTTCAGCCAAGTACTAGCAGATGAAATCGCGAAACACGCAGACTTGAGACGTGACGTGGACCTAGGCATAGCCATCGGCCGCGGACCCCGCCTAAAAGACGGGGTGGAAGTAGGAGAGTGGGCGAGTACGCACTTTGCGGAAGGCCTTAAGATCATCAACCTGATTACCACTCTGATCAACAAAGAACTTCCGGAGGCGATGGGCCCTCCAGGAGTCCCCGCCGACCTCGACCGGCTCATTTATGTCGCACGTAAGGTTGGTGACCAATATCGGGCATTCCTGGATTGGATACTCGATTGCCGACGGTTGAATGTTGACGCCGAATTCCGCAGATTGACCGAGTTAATCGCCAACTTCGCCCGCAACGCTATTCACGAAGTCGAACAATTCAGCCAACAGCTCCAAGCACAAATCACGGGCGCGATAGACGGCGGGATACCTGATGGCGAATCACGAACCGTCGAACTAACCCTCAAATTGACGATGCCCGACACGACAGACTTTCGCACTGAAATGGACCGCCTAATGCGAACAACTGGCCGCTGATCGTGGAACCTTCTGCCCCGAATCCCAAACACCGTAGGCTACAAAACAAATAGGGACAGCCGCCCATTTCATCGATGAAATCGTAACTGTTTACCGTCATCGGATTAAACCACGCGGTTTCCCGGCCGTTTTTGCATGTCGAGGTGCTGGGTGACCAAATCGAAGATGGTGCACCGTCGTGTTTTTTGCGGACGATTCCAGCACAGTAAAACAGTTACCGGCTCCCAATTGAAGATCGCGGCTGTCCCTGTTTATCGGTCCTTCTTCTTTTTGAAACACACTCCACGTGCTACAATTCGCAAAAACGAAGGGATGGTTATGGAGAAGTTGATCGTTCGACCACGGAATCCCAATGACATACATCTCGACGAAGCTGAAGCCCTTGCCCAATTGCTGCGCCCGGTGGTTCCAGAGATTTCAGTCGAAGTGGAGGGTCAAGAACAACTCCCAGGACATTTCGGCGTCACATGGTTCCAAATCATTGAGCTTGTTGTCCCGACCGTAGCATCGCCCGTGCTGGGGGAGATACTCAAAGCCGCAATTGAGTGGGCGAGGTCACGATTCAAAAAGAAGGAAGGCACTCAACGACGACCAGTTTATGTCCCCATTTACGGTCCAGACGGAGAAATATTGAAATCTGTCCTCGTGAAGAACGCCGTCGATGAGCCCGAAGACCGTACGGAGGAAGACCGCAACAGACAGAAAGGGACGAAACAGAATTGAAACAAAGTCCCGCCGCTCGTTCCCCGCAACCCGTTACGTTTTAATCACCCCGCAAAATCCGTCATAAGAACAGGAACAGCCGCCCATTTCATCGGTGAAATCCTGTTTTCTCCTCGCTTCTCCCCGATTAAATTCGGGACTTTCAGCCGCGTCTCGAGCGTACTCGCGGGCGGTGAATTTAGAATCTTCCCGTTCTAATGGCATTTCGACGCCCGAAAAAAATACTTCAAAAAAATCGCCGGATTTTTCGAAAACGCGTCCAATTCTTTCACCTCCCGGACCCTTTAATAGAGGGACCAACATTTTTTCATCACCGGTCGATCTAACCATCAGCCGAGGACCATCCATGTTCACCAAATTCGACTTTCTAGCCGTGCCCGAAACATTTGCTCCGGGTGGATGTCCCACCACCGCGTGAACGAACCGGGACTTTGGGGAATTTCTGGGACATCGAACTTTCTTTTAACGTCTCTGCCAATGCTTCCGGAAACAAAGGCGATTGAACCGCCAAGACGCCAAGACGCCAAGGAATTTGCGGCGAATGACCGTCATTGCTTATCGTTCAACGAAAGACGGAATCAATAGCATCACTTGTTCCTGATCCTGGCGTGATTTCATCTTGGCGTCTTGGCGTCTTGGCGGTTCACTTATGCTTTGCCGGGCACATGCGACATTACGCCAACTTGACGCGTGTCCAAGCCCGGACGATAGTTACGCTCGTAACGGCCGGCAATGGATGGCCCGCGCGATCCGCGCCTTCGCTCCGGCGACGAGAACGCTGACGAATTGATAAAACGGATTGCATGAACCTTCCGCGGAAGTGAGCCATGAATGGTTTAGACGTCGGATTCCTTTGCCGATTCCAATTTGCCCTGACCGCCGGGTTCCATTTCCTGTTTCCGCCCATCACCATTGGATTGGCCTGGCTGCTGGTGATCGTGGAATGGCGGGCGTGGAGACACCGCGACGCTGTGGCCGACGCGGCAGGTCGGTTCTTCGGAAAACTGCTCGGCCTCACCTTCGCCGTCGGCGTGGCAACCGGCATTCCCATGGAGTTCCAATTCGGAACCAATTGGGCGCGGTATTCCAAATTCGTCGGCGATATTTTCGGCGCTCCGCTGGCCGCCGAGGGCGTCTTCGCCTTCTTCCTGGAAAGCGGCTTCCTCGGCCTCTATCTCTTTGGCCGAAATCGCGTCGCCAAGAAATGGCATTTCTTCGCCATCTGCATGGTTGCTTTCGGGGCGATGATCTCGGCATTCTGGATTCTCGCGGCCAATTCCTGGATGCAAACCCCGGCCGGATACGTCCTCCGCGACGGCCGGGCGGAGTTGACCAGCTTTTACCAGGCGATTTGCAATCCCTCGATGTGGCCGCGGTTCGTGCACACGATGCTGGCGGCGTTCGTGGCGGGTTCGTTCTTCATGGCCGGGATTTCCGCCGCCGTGCTTCTCCGAGACCGTGCCAGCCTCGTGGCGCGATCTACCTTGAAATTGGCCGTGATTTGCGGTCTGGTCGTCAGCGTTCTGGAGGTCTTCCCGTCCGGGCATTTGCACGCCAGGGAGGTGGCCCGCGAGCAGCCCGAAAAATTCGCGGCCATCGAAGGGCTCTACAGCAGCCAATCTTCGGCTCCGATGGTGATGTTCGCCATTCCCTTCTCGCAGCCCCCGACCCTCAAGGCCAAGGCCGAAGTGCCGGGACTCCTGAGCTGGATGGCCTTCGGCAACATTCACGCGAGAATCCCGGGGATCAACGAATTTCCAGCCGATGGAATTCCCCCGCTGTGGATGACGTTCGTCTCCTTCCACAACATGGTCGTGCTGGGGATGTATTTCATTTTCGTGATGGCCTGGGCGTCGCTGCGCCTCCGGCAGGGGAAACTCTTTGAAGGCACGAAATTTCTCAAGCTGCTGGTGATTTCGATTCCGCTCCCTCTGGCCGCTTGCGAATTGGGTTGGATGGCCGCCGAGGTCGGACGCCAGCCCTGGGCCGTTTATCACGTGCTGCGAACCGCCGATGCATTCTCGTCCAATCTCTCCGCCGGCGTCGTCCTCGCGTCGATCCTGCTTTTCTCGGTGATCTACATCCTTCTGTTGGTTCTCTATCTCTACCTGCTGCGGGCGAAGGTTATCCACGGCCCGGATGCAGTCGTCGAACAGGAATTACCGGTATGACGCTCAACGCGATCTGGTTCATTCTCATCTTTGTCCTGCTCGGGGGATACGCCGTGCTGGATGGATTTGATCTGGGCGCCGGCGTGCTGGTTCTTTTCAGCCGCGATGAAGACCAGCGCCGCCATTTCATCAATGCCATCGCCCCCGTCTGGGATGGCAACGAAGTCTGGCTGTTGACCGGCGCCGGCGCGCTCTTCGCCGCTTTCCCGCCGGTTTATGCCACCGTATTCAGCGGATTCTACCTGGCCCTGATGCTCGTGCTGGTTTGCCTGATCTTCCGCGCCGTGTCCATAGAATTCCGCGGCAAAGTCGATAGCGCCTCCTGGCGCCGCGTCTGGGACACCGCCTTTGGAATCAGCAGTCTCCTCGTCACTGTTCTGTTCGGCGTCGCCCTCGGCAACGTCCTCCGCGGAGTCTCGATTGCCGACGACGGCTCCTACGGCGGTTCCTTCTTCGATCTTCTAAACCCATTCGCTCTGATCGTCGGATTGCTCGCCCTGGCGGCTTGCACCATGCACGGAGCGATTTATCTCAGCGGGAAAAACGAGCCGTCGCAAATTCGCCTGACCCGGATCGGCCAAATTGGCTGGGCCGCAACGCTGGTCCTCTTCGTAGCCGCAACGGCTACAGCGATAAGGAAGGCCCCATCGCTCCTTTCGCCGCCAGGATTCAATCCATTCGCCTTGCTCGCCGTGATTCTCCTCATCGCGGCCGGGGTGACGGTTCCGCTGGCTCTGCGTCGACGTCAATCCACAATAGCCTTCATCGCCTCCTCGGTGATGATCGCCGCGATGATGGCCCTGGCAGCCATCGGCCTCTTCCCCCGACTCCTGCCGGCGACGAACGATCCGAGCCGCACCCTGACCATTTACAACAGTTCATCCAGCCACCTGACGCTGTTGACGATGTTCATCATCGCCCTGGTCGGCATGCCGTTGGTAATCGCCTACACCGCCGTGATCCATCACGTTTTCCGCGGCAAGGTCGTCATCACGCCGGATAGTTATTAATGAATCCCCTGATTCGCCGCGATCTCAGCGGGGGCGCCCGGTTCGGCAGCCACCGGATTTTCCTCCGGCCGACGTTCGGCCATCGCCTCCGCCCACGCCTCTTCCGCCAGGCGCTTGATCGCAAGGCATTGCTCCCATCCCCCCGCCGCCGGATCGCAGCAGAAGGGCAATATCTCGCCCGGCCTCGCTTTATTCAGCCACTCCCCGATCCCAAACACCCACAGTTTTTTTATCTCCTGGATCATCTCGCCCGAACCCGCGTCGCCAATGCCCAAGGCGCCGTGCCAACTTCCGCAGCGCCTGGCGATTTGGCGGAAATGATCCCAGACCTCCTCGCTCCAGTGCGCGGCGAGTTCGCAGGCGGCGATGTAGGAACTGAAATCGCCGGTGAAGCGAACCTTCTTGAACCGCTTCACCACCTTGACGGTTCGCCGAAGGTCCTGCGTCACGCTTCCGCCGCGGGTCTCGATGAACAGCGGCAATCCCGCATCGTTCACGAGTTCGTACATCTCCTCCAAAGTCTCGGCGATGTCCGGCGAAGCCTTCAGTGATCCCGTCACGCGCACGGACAAATAATCGGCGCGCATCCGATGCGCCAGTTCCAGCGCGCCCAGAAGATCGTCCGCTTCCCCCGCCACGGCCGCGTAGCCGACCGCCAGCCCCCGGTCCAACAGCATCGCCGCCAACTCGCCGGCATCCTGCTCGCCCTGGCAATGGGCTTCAAATCCCCCAAAGCCCGCTCCCTCGATCCGGTCCAGAAACGCGGCAATAGACCCCGCTTCCCCTGGGTCCAAGGCGAGCATCCCCGCCGTGGACTGCTGCGGGCGCAAGCGCGGCTGATTGGACGAGCCATCGTTCACAACATTGCGAAAGCCCATAGCCTACTCCGGTTGACCCTTGCCAAAATCATACACCCACGACTGAATCGCCGGCATCCATTCCAGCAATTCCTCCTGCTTGAAAAACAATCCCAATTCCCGCTGGGCGCTTTCCACGGAATCCGAACCATGGATCAGGTTGAACGAATTGCTGACGCCGAAATCGCCGCGGATGGTGCCCGGCTCGGCCTTGGAGCCGAAGGTCGCGCCCATCATCTTGCGCGAAATCGCAACGGCATCTTTGCCCGCCAATGCAAGCACGACCACCGGCGAACTGGTCATGAATTTGACCAAGCCCTCGTAAAACGGCTTGCCCCTATGCGGCGAATAATGCGTCTCCGCCAGGGCCTGGCTGATCTTCATGAATTTTGCGCCGACGATTTGCAGGCCTTTTTTTTCGAATCGGTCGATGATCTGCCCGCAGAGTCCGCGTTGGACGGCGTCGGGCTTGAGAATAATAAGCGTTCGTTCCACATCGGCTCCAAATGTGCGCGGAGTTTTCCGGGGAACCTTTTATATCCGAGACCACAAACAAATGAAACCCGGCGACCGATTCTGCCACCGTTTAATGCGGCAATGCGGGCTCTGGAAATATGCGCCCAAACCATCGACAATTCCCGCTATAATCCCAGGTCGCCCTGGTCGAACACTTTTTCTGGAGAACTCCGCATATGAATTACCGCAAGCTCGGGGATACGAACGTAAGCGTTTCGGAAATCAGCTTTGGCTGCTGGACGATGGGGGGATTGAATTGGGTCGATGGCAGCCCTAACGGGTGGGCCAACGTGAATGAAGACGAGGTCACCGCCGGAATCAAAGCCGGGCTGGATGCCGGCGTCAACCATTGGGACAACGCCGACGTTTACGGCAACGGCCGGGCCGAACGCATGCTGGCGCGGGTCTTCGATCGGCTGGGCGTCGATTCAAAGCGTCAGATCATCGCCTCCAAAATCGGCTGGTTCCCCGGCACGGCCGAGCACGCCTACGATCCGCTTCACATTCGTCATCAATGCGAGCAGTCGCTGAAGAATCTCAAGCGCGATTACATCGACATCTATTATCTGCACCACGGCGATTTCGGCCCGAACGCGAAATATCTCCCCGGAGCGGCCGACGCGCTGGACCGATTGCAGAAGGAAGGCAAGATTCGCGTCAAAGGACAAAGCGCCTACAGCGACGCGGACTTCGAGCGCGCCGTTCCGGTGGTCAAGCCGGTCGTTCTGCAAAGCTGGGCCCATGCGCTGGACGATCAATTCGTCCGGCCCGGGGCTGGGGTGCAAAAACTGATGGATCAATATCATCTCACGTTCGTCGCCTTCTCGCCGCTGGCTCAGGGGCTGCTCCTCGACAAGTTCGATCCGGCAAAGCCCCCGCAGTTTGAGCCGGGAGATCACCGCAAGGACAGCAAGAAATTCCAGACCGAGGAATTGCTCAAGCTCAAGCCCAAACTTCAGAAGCTCAAGGGGCGCTTTGGCCAGACAACCGAGGACCTGGCGGCGATGGCGCTGAACTATATTCTGGCGATGCCGCGGGTGAGCTGCGTCATTCCCGGATTCCGCAACGAGCGGCAGGCCAGGTGCAATCTCGCCGGCGTGGGAAGGAAAATGACTCCGGATGACATCAAGTTCATCCGCGATACGCTGGCGTAAGGCGCAACAATTCCCGTAATCGGCCAGGGTCCCCGTTCTGATGGTCTAATTTAACCGCGGAGTTCGCGGAGGACGCAGAGACGGACGCGGAGAAGAAATACAAAATCGAATTTCTTCTCCGTTTTTTCTCGGCGATCTCTGCGTGCTCCGCGGTTAAAGGTCGAATTGAAACGGCGACGAATCGTTGGGTTGCAATGATCGTGAAAAATGTTGCCTCGGCGAGGGGGAGGTGGATTGCTTCGGTTATTGTTGCACTACTGATGGCATCGGCAGCGCGAAGTTCGGGTGATGAGAACATCGCCTTGCACCGGGCGGTTTACCAATCCAGCGCTCGCAATTATGACGACACCGGCCATCTGACGACCGATGGCAGCATGCTGACGCAATGGCATAGCCAGCCGGGCGATCCCCAGTGGATTTACGTGGATTTGGGACAAACCTGCCCGATCAGGCGAATCCGAATCAAGTGGAGCGATGAATTCGCCAAAGCATACAAGCTACAAATCTCAGCGGACCCGACTCAAACCTGGACGGATGTTTACTCGACCACCGATGGCAAGGGGGGAGTCGAAGAAGCCTCATTCTCCGTCGTACAGGCGCGCTATGTCCGGCTGTATGTGCTGCAAAGCGCATCGCCCCATGGCTGCGGCGTCGGCGAGTTGGAGGTCTATGGCCGGCGCGCAAATCCGCCCGTGCCGAAAGCGATTCCCAATCCATCTCCCGATGGCACGCTACAACTCGGCGGCAATTGGAAGCTGCAAAACAGCCTGTTCCTCTCCGCTGCGCCCGAGCAGATCGCGGCCCCGATTTTTGACGACAGCGATTGGATCCAAGCCGCGGTACCGGGGACGGTCCTGGCCAGCTATGTCGGCATCGGCGCGGTTCCCGATCCTTTTTATTCCGATCAGAGATTTCAGATTTCCGACGGCTTTTTCACCGATCACGATTTCTGGTATCGCAATTCATTCATCGTCCCCGACAGCTTTGCCGGCAAAAGAATCTGGCTCAACTTCGATGGCATCAACTGGAAGGCCGAAGTTTTCTGCAATGGGCAACCCGTCGGTCGCATAGACGGCGCATTTATCCGCGGCCGGTTCGACATCACCTCGTTGGTCCAGCTCGGAAAAGCCAATCGCCTGGCCGTGCTGATCCGTAAAGTCGCCCATCCCGGCACGATGCACACCAAATCGCTGAAGCATTGGGATCCCAACGGCGGCGCGCTCGGCGCCGACAGCCCGACTTTCCTCGCCAGCGTCGGATGGAACTGGCTGCCCACAATCCCCGGCCGGGAAATCGGCATCTGGAACAAGGTTTACCTCAGCACGACCGGCGATGTGTCGCTGGCCGATCCGTTCGTCACCACCGACCTCCCGCTGCCGGACACTTCGCGGGCCGATCTGACGATACGCGTGGATGTCCAAAATCATTCACCCCAGCCCAGGCAGGGATTGCTCCGCGGTTCGATCGGCGATCTTCACTTTACCCTGCCGGTCAGTCTCGATGCGCTGGCGAGCAGACAAATTGTCCAGTCGCTGTCGATCGACCGTCCCCGGCTCTGGTGGCCCAATGGTTCCGGCGAGCAAGCCATGTATCGGCTGAATCTGCAATTTGAGATTTCCGGCAAGATCAGCGACAGCAAAGAAATCGGCTTCGGAATCCGCAAGTTCACTTACGAGATTCACAACAACATTCTGTTCATTTACGTCAACGGACATCGCTTGCTGATCCGCGGCGGCAACTGGGGCATCCCCGAAGGCCTGCTGCGAAGCGATTCCGAAGGCTACGACAATCGCGTCCGTCTTCACCGGGACATGAACTTCAACATGATCCGCAACTGGGTCGGCATGACGGCCCATGATGAGTTCTACGATGCTTGCGATAAATACGGCATCATGATCTGGGACGATTTTTGGCTTGCCAATCCCTCGGACGGCCCCGATCCGACCGATCACGAAATGTTCATCGCCAACGCGCGGGACAAAATCCGCTGGATCAGAAACCATCCGTCCCTGGCGCTGTACTGCGGCCGAAACGAGGGACAGCCGCCCGAAGACCTTGATCAGGCGATGCGCCGCGCAACCGAAGAATTGGATGGCACTCGCTTCTATCTTTCAAATTCAGCCGCGGGAATAGTGACCGGTCACGGTCCCTACGAAATGCAGGCCCCGGAGTGGTACTTCGCCAATCGAGGCGCCTCGCTGCACAGCGAACTTGGGATCGTGGCCGTGCCGCCGGTGGAAAGCATGCGCGCCATGTTGCCGCCCGAAAAACTCTGGCCCATCAACGATCTGTGGGGCCTGCACGATTTGAGCCAGGCCCGCGGCCCCGCGTATCTCGCCCAGATCGAGCGGTATTACGGTCCATCCGAGAATATCGAAGACTTCTGCCGTAAAGCGCAAATGCTCAACATGGAATGCTCCAAGGCCATGCTCGAAGCGTGGCAGAGCAAACAAGGCGGCGGCTGCCTGATTTGGATGACCCAATCGGCTTGGCCCTCGCTGATCTGCCAGGCTTACGACTATTCCTTTGAACCCACGGCCGCCTACTTTGGTCTAAAAAAAGCCTCCGAGCCCATTCACATCCTCTGGGACAGCCACGCCAACGAGATCAAAGTGGCGAACGACACGATCGGCGATCTTCGCGGCGTAACCGCCGAGGCTGAGATCTACGATTTTGCCGGCAACCGCCGATGGCAACGCTCAATGGCGATCGATATTCCGGCGGCAAGCGCTCGGGTTTGTTTCCCGCTGACGCTGCCGGCAGACCTCACCCCGATCTATTTCATCAAGCTAACAATCACCAGTAGCACATTGCTCTCGAACAATTTCTACTGGGCGAGCCAAAAGGATCACGACTATTCCAGCCTAGACAATCTGCCCAAGGTTGCTCTTTCCGGCTTCGCCCGACAGGTCATTTCCGGAAATAAATGTGCTGTGCTGGCGACGGTTACAAATCCATCTGCCACGGTCGTCCCCATGGTCCGCCTGAAATTGTCCGGCGCCCGGTCCGGTCGTCGAGTGTTGCCGGCGTTCTATGAGGACAACTATTTCAGCCTGTTGCCGGGCGAGACCAAAACCGTGCGCATTGAAGTTAATGTATTGCAGCTTCAAAACGAGAATCCAAAGCTGCTCTGCGAGGGCTGGAACATAGTGCCCTCGGAGATTGTTCTGCGATGAATGAACTGGAAATGGATGGTGAGTGTAGCTCAGCCGTTTTAGCGTAATCTTCCCCTCGCCCCATGTACTTATGGCGAGAGGGTTAGGGTGAGGGGCGATATTTGAGCGTCGAAAATTGCCCCTCACCCTATCCCTCTCCCCGGCGTACCGGGGAGAGGGGAAGAAAGGCGAGGGGTTTCTCTGGATGTTTGTCGATGACACGATCGTGGCGATCAGTTCGGCTGCGGGACGAGCCGCGAGGATGGTGCTGCGCGTCAGCGGGCCGCAAACGCGGGAGATCGCTCGGGGAATTGGCGTCAAAACGGCTGCGGAGGCGCTGGGCGCGACGAGAGGCACATTGCGGTTCGCGGGGTTGTCGTGTCCGGCGTGGATGTATTCGTTTGTCGGGCCGCGGAGTTATACGGGGCAGGATTTGGTTGAGTTGCACGTTCCCGGGAATCCGCTGCTGGCGCGGATGCTGCTGGATTGGATCGTGCGCCAAGGGGCGCGCCTCGCGGGGCCGGGGGAATTCACCGCTCGGGCGTATTTCAACGGGAAGCTGGATCTGGCGCAGGCGGAAGGCGTGGCGGCCGCGATTTCGGCGCAAAATCGCGAGCATTTGGCCGCGGCTCGGCAACTCATGGCCGGAGAACTCGCGCGCCGGCTGCGCCCGGCGATGGATCTGCTCACGGAATCGCTGGCCCTCATTGAAGCGGGGATCGATTTCTCGGACGAGGGAATTCAGTTTCTCACCCCGGCGGAGGCGGGCAAGCGGATCGATGAAATCCTGGCCCAGCTCGAATCACTCGTCGCCGAAAGCGGGCGCTTCGAGAAGCTGGCGCATGAGCCGACGATCGTGTTGGCCGGCCGGCCGAACGCGGGGAAAAGCACGCTGACCAATGTGTTGGCCGGGCGCAGCCGGTCGGTGGTGTCGCCTCGGCCGGGAACGACGCGCGATGCGCTTTCGGTGGAGATCGCGCTGGCGAGGGGGGTTGTGCGGCTGGTGGACGTGGCGGGGATCGGGGATTTGGTCGAAGCAGCGCAATCGCCGGCCCAGCGCGACATCGACGAGCAGATGCGCCAGACGGCCCATCGGGCCCTTGAACAGGCGGACGTGCTGGTGCTGGTGCGTGATGCGACGGACGATCGGCTGGACGCGGCGCTGCCCCGCCCTCCCGACGTGCGGGTCGCATCCAAGGCCGATTTGCTCAAGCAAATGCCGGCCAACCCAGAGGCGATTCCAATCAGCGCGCTCACTGGATCGGGCATGAATGCGTTGCGTGACGCGCTGGATCGAGCGGCGTTCGGATCGGATGCTCCGGGCGCGAGCCTGGTGCTGACGAGCCGGCATTTGCAGTGCCTGGCGGAAGCGATGGCCGAGCTGGCTCGGGCGCAGGATGTGGGAAAAGAGCCGGAGTTATTGGCGGCGGAACTGCGCGGGGCCTTGGACGCGCTGGGGCAAATCCTGGGAGCGGTCACGCCAGACGATATTCTGGGGAAAATCTTTTCGAAATTCTGTGTTGGGAAATAAGATGCGAGCAATGTGAATTGTCAATTGTCAATTGCCAACCCCCAACCCCCAACCTTGCAGCCGGGCGCGGGTCATGTCAGGATAGAATCAACCATTCCGGAGGCTTCATGCGATTTGCTTTCACTTTCGTTTTGGCTGTCCTCGTCGCGCCGGCTGTCTCGCTTGCACAACCACTGGCCGATCGTCTGCCGGGCGATGCCGAGATTTACGTCGGCTGGAGCGGGACGGATTCGATCGGGCCCGGTTATGACCAGTCGCATTTGAAAGCGATTTTGGATGCGTCGCAGCTCCGGCAATTCTTTCATGATTCGATACCGCGGCTGATTGCCGCAGCCGGTGCGAAGGATCCGGAATCGGCGCGGCAGGTTCAGCGGGTGCTGGATGTTCTCGCGCCGCTGGCGGTGCATCCGTCGGCGTTCTATTTCGGCGGGCTGCTTCCCGGGGCGCCGCTGCCGAAGGTGGCTTTGATTTGCGACGCCGGCGCCGATGCGGAAACGGTCGTCGCGCAGGTGAGCCAATTGCTCCAGCAGACGCCGCGCAACCCGTTCACTTGCCGCGCG
>Ga0116134_1000530_pt1 | contig 19718 bp, 20 predicted proteins | sample June2015DPH_19_5_FD_89737 | JGI IMG/M metagenome (GOLD analysis project Ga0116134, IMG submission 89737) | Peatland microbial communities from SPRUCE experiment site at the Marcell Experimental Forest, Minnesota, USA - June2015DPH_19_40 | ecosystem: Environmental > Terrestrial > Soil > Wetlands... | reverse complement strand
GTCGGCACCGACCTTGCTGACCAGGACCAGGTCCTCGGGGTAGGGGGCCAGCGCGTCGTGGATGAAGGTGTTGCACGGGCCGTAGAAGTGGGCGGTGTCGATGTGGTTGACGCCTGCACTGATCGCCAGGCGCAGGATGGCAAGCGCCGTATCCCGCCCCACGGCCCGCTGCTCCAGCTGCATCGCCCCGAAGCCGATCCGGGCCACGGTGCGCCCCGCTAGCTGCGCGGTGCCGCCCGGCGCGGGCGCGCGGGAGGTCGTTTTGCGGTCGGCTGCCGTCATCGGTGATCCTCCGGGTGTGGCATAGTCATCAGGAACCGGAGGAACCTCCGGAAAGATCATCGTAACAGGTAATCGGAGGACCCTCCGTATCATGCCGGGCCAGAGCCGGAGCCAGGGCCAGCCCAAACGTCTGCGCGTGGATGCCGAGCGCAATCGCGCCCGGCTGCTCGACGCGGCACGGGCCGCGTTCGCGTCCGGGCCGGCCCCGGTGACAATGGAGCAAGTCGCACGGGATGCGGACGTCGGGATCGGCACGCTCTACCGCCACTTCCCCACCCGCGAGGCCCTGGTCGAAGCGCTCTACCGCAAGGAGCTGGCCGATCTCTGCGCGAGCGCCGGCGGCCTGCTCGCAGCGCTTCCCCCCGAGCGCGCCCTGCGCGCCTGGATGGACCGCTTCGCGGACTACGTCCGGGCCAAACGGGAGATGGCGGACGCCCTCCGAGCCGTGTTCGCCGCGGGCAGCGTGACCGTGTCCCACGCACGTGAGCAGCTCACCGCCGCGGTGCAGACGATCCTCGATGCCGGGATCGCCGCCGGTACCCTGCGCGATGACGTCCGCGCCGAGGACATCGTCGCCACGATCGTCGGCATGTTCACCGCCACCTCGCTGGCCGGCGGGCACGAGCAACTGGAGCGCATGCTCGACCTGCTGATGGACGCAGTCCGGCGCCCGGGCCATTGAGCCAGACCGGCCGGATCACGAGCACCTGGCCGGCCCAGCCCCATCACGATCTACGGCTGGCGGACCGGAAGCCTGCGACCAGGGATCGCTAGGCAGAGACCTTGTGGTGCCGCCAGGGCCCGGGGAGGAATTTCGCTGCCTGCCGCGCCGCCAGCCGCCAGCCCACTACGAACAGGCCGAGGAACACCAGCGCCACCACGATGAACGGCAGCGCCGTGCCCTGCCCGGCGATGACGCGCAGGACCATGCCCGCGGCCACCGTGCCGAGCCAGGCCGCGACCCCGGCCGGCACGATCGCGAGCGGCCACCGCCACGCGCGGCCCGCCAGCCAGCCGGCGGCGAGCCCGGCCAGAAAGGGCCACGACGTGCTGGCCAGCCCGGGAAAAGACTCGCCCTTGCTGTGGCTGGCCCGGCCGATCACCACGAATACCAGGACACAACCCACGTCGGCTACCGCCGCCCACGCCGCAGAACGCATAACGGCCAGGCTAGCGGCCGCCTCAGGCCTGGACCAGGTTCGGCGGGTCCTGGCCGGCCACGTAGGCGGCGACCTGGCGCGCGGCTACCTTCCAGGCCCGGCCCATGGCGCCGGCCGTGGCCCCGCCGACGTGCGGCGTGATCAGCACGCCGGGCGCGTCCCACAGCGGATGGCCGGGCGGCAGCGGCTCCGGGTCGGTGACGTCGAGGGCGGCGCGCAGCCGCTTCCGGTTCAGCTCGCCGAGCAGGGCATCGGTGTCGACGACCGCCCCGCGCGCGGCGTTCACGACGACCGCCCCGTCCGGCATCCGGGCCAGGAACCCCGCGTCCACCAGGTGATGCGTCTCGTCGTTGGACGGGATCATGATCACCACTGCGTCGTGGTCGCCGAGCAGATCGGGCACCTCACGCAGACCGCGCACGCCGTCGTGCGCGGTGTGCGCCACCATGGTCACCGATGCGCCGAACGGTTCCAGCCGGGCGCGCAGGCTCGTGCCGAGGTCGCCCGCCCCGAGGATCAGGATGCGCTTGCCGTCCAGGGTCTCCGTGACCGTCTGGTGCCACTCGTGGGCGGCCTGGTCGGCGGCGAACCGCGGAAAGTCGCGGAAGATGACCAGCAGCGCGGCGATCGCCCATTCCGCCGTCGAGCCGCCGTGCGCGCCCCGCGCGTTGGACAGGCCGACCCCGTCCGGGAGCTTGCCCTGCCACTGATCGGTGCCGGCGCTGAGCGTCTGCACCAGGCGCAGCTTGGGCATGTCGCGCATCGCGGCCAGCAGCGGCCCGGCCCGCCGCGGCGGAACGACGAGCACCTCGGCGTCCACGGCCTCGCCGGGCATCGCCTCGTCCGGGTCGTAGGCCACGAGGCTGACGTTATCGAGACCGGCAAGCGCCGCGCGGCCTTCGTCGCTGGGCACCAGGATCGTCATCGTCATGCGTTCTTCCTCCGGTCGCTCGTCCGGGAGCTCGCGCCTCATCCGGTGGCGGGGAACGGCTCCACGATCACCTTCAGGCCGGCCCGGCGGTTCGCCGCGCTGAACGCGCGGGCCACGTCGGTCAGCGGGAAGTGGTGGGTGACCACCGGGCCGAGGTCGACCTGCCCGCGCGCGGCCATGCTGATCGCCCGCGGGTAGGCCTCGTTCATCCGCCGCACCATCGCTATCGTCAGACCCTTCCGCCGCGCGGCCGACGCGCTGAATGTGGTCAGGTCGTCATCGGGGATCCCGGCCAGCACGATCCGGCCGCCCGGCCGGACCGCGTCGATCGCCAGCCGGACGGCATCGTTCGTGCCGGCGATCTCGAACGCGACGTCCACCCCAGACTCTGCGCCTTCCGGCAACGTGTCCGCCGCACCGGCCGGCTCCCCGGGTACCGCCGCACCGGCCGCGGGGTCGATGACCCGGTCCGCGCCGAACTTGGCGGCCGCCTCCCGGCGGTGCGCCAGTGGGTCCGCCGCGACCACGGATCGCGCTCCGGCCGCGCGCAGGACCTGGATGAGCAGCAGCCCGATCGGGCCGCAGCCGATCACCGCGGCCGTGCCGCCCAGCGGCAGGTGCCCCAGATCGTAGGAGTGCAGCGCGACCCCCAGCGGCTCGAGCACCGCGCCGTCCGCGTCGGACAGCTCGTCGGGCAGCGGGTACAGCAGCTCATCCGGCCAGGTCATGAACTCGCGCATGGCGCCGTCGGTGCGGCCGTGCCCCGCGAACCGGACCCGGGGGCACAGGTTACGGTAGCCGTCCCGGCATGGCCGGCATACGCCGCACGGGATCGCCGGGTCGATCGCCACCCGCTCACCGCGCCGCGGCCCGTCCATGATGACGCCGGCACCCTCATGCCCGAGCACCAGCGGGTGCGAGATCTGCGCGTCACCGATGCCGCCCTGGTCCCACCAGTGCAAGTCAGACCCGCAGATCCCGACGGCCGTGACCCGGACGAGCCGTTCACCCGGGCCAGGCTCGGGGACCGCTTCGTCGCTGACCCGGATATCCCCGGTCCCGTACAACCTCGCGACCCGCATCCGCCTCTCCATATCTCTCGGCCCCATATCTCTCGGCCGCAGGGAACCTTCCCGCGCCCGTACTCAGGGTTTACGCGCGACCCCGGCGTAGAGCGGAACCGTGGGGGCCCCCTCGCCCACGTCGACCGGATCCGGCCGCCACTGCGTGCAGGGCACCAGGCCCGGGTCGACCAGCTCCAGCCCCTCGAAGAACCGCGCGATCTCGGCTCCGGTGCGCGCCGTGATCGGCGGTTTGGCGTGGGCGTTCCAGAAGCGCATGGCCTCGGCGTTCGCGTCCCCGCCCAGCTCCGTCGTGGGGTGGGAGACCACGAGGTAGCTGCCGGACGGCACCGCATCCATCACGTGGTTGACGATGACCTCCGCCTCCGCGCTGTCCAGCACGAAGTTCAGGATGCCGAGCATCATCACCCCGACCGGCTGGGTGAAGTCCAGCGTCTCCGCGGCCGTGTCGATGATGCGCGACGGATGGTGCACGTCGGCGTCGATATAGGCGGTCACGCCGGGCGGCTCCGAGGTGAGCAGCGCCCGGGCGTGCGAGAGGACGAGCGGGTCGTTGTCCACGTACACCACGCGCGACTCGGGCACGAGCTGCTGGGCCACCTCGTGGGTGTTGTTGGCGGTGGGCAGGCCGGTGCCGATGTCGAGGAACTGCCGGATGCCCGCCTGGGTGGTGAGGAACCGGACCGCCCGGCCGAGGAACGCGCGGTCGCCCCGGGCGACGTGCACGATGTCGGGGAACATGGCGAACACGCGGTCCCCGGCCTCACGGTCGGCCTCGAAATGGTCCTTGCCGCCGAGCCAGTAGTTCCACACCCGGGCGTTGTGCGCCACGCTGGTGTCGAATCCGGCTGGCTTGCGGTCGCTTGCGGCATGAGCGTCGTTCACGTCGAGAGCCTATCGCCGCCCACGGCCTTCTCTCCTAATGGGCAGCGGTCCCGGTTCCGGCACCGGCGGGATGGACGGGTCGGGAATGGGGTCCGGCGGCATCGGCGCGGGCCCGGGCCGCGGGGGGACGGAACGGGCCCCGGCTGCGGCGGGATCGGGGACGGTTCGGGTAGGGGTCCCGGCTGCGGCGGCACGGGGAGGGCTCGGGCATGGGCCCGGGCTGCGGCGGGACCGGGCTGGGCTCGGTCACTGACTCCATCGTCTTCATCGCGGACCCCTTCCGTTATCTGAAGCGTTCCGTCTGTCGCGTGCTCCGCTCCTCTGCCCAGGAAAGCCGCGTTTAACAGGCCCGCATTAACAGGCCCGCATTAACAGGCCCGCATTTAACAGGCACCGTGAACAGCACCCGTTAACCGCGCTCACGAGGATGCGGACGCGCTGGAGGCGCGGACCACGAGCCGGCCGGGCACGGTGCGCACGCCCCGGGCCGGTTCCCCGCCGATGGCGGCCAGCAGGTCCTCCGCGGCGGCCCGGCCGATGTCTTCCAGGCACATGTCCACGCTGGACAGCGGCGGATCCGCGCCGAGCACCATCGGTTCCCAGTTGTCGAAGCCGACGATGGCGATATCGCCGGGCACCCGCCGCCCGGCGGCCCGCAGCGCGTCCCCGACTCCGCGCGCGATCTGATCGCTGCCGCAGAAGATCGCGTCGGTCGCAGGGGCACGGCGCAGCAGCAGGCCGGCCGCCTCCCGGCCCCATCGCTCGCTCCACTCCCCGTACAGCACCTCCCCGGCCGCGAGCGGGACCCCGCCCGGGGCCAGGACGCCGCGCAGCCCCCGGGCCCGCAGCCGCGCGGCCAGGAATCGCTCGGGCCCGGTGATGTGCGCGATGTGCCGGCGGCCGGTCTCCAGCAGGTGGGCGCCGGCTGCGGCGCCGCCGCCCACGTCGTCGGGCAGCACGGCGGACCCGACCGGGCCGCCCGGGCCGCCACTGCCGTCCGGCTGGGTCATCGCGTACACCACGGGAACGCCGAGACCGGCGCCGATCGGAGGGCGCGGCTCGATCCGGCGCCCGGTCACGATGAGCCCGTCGACCCGCCGGCCGATGAGCATCTCGAGGTAGCGATGCTCCCGCTCCGGGTCGTCCCGGGTATCGCACATGAACACCGAGATGCGGCCGGCGCCCAGCGCGTCCTCGGCGCCGAGCATGACGGGGATGCTGAACCGCCCGAAACTGTCCGTCGTGATCATCCCGACGGTGTAGGTGCGCCCCGCCAGCAGCGCCTGGGCCAGCGGGTTCGGGGCGAAACCGAGGCGGCGAGCAGCCTCGGCCACCCGCTCGCGGGTCTCCGGGCGGAGACGGCCCTGGCCGTTCAGGGCCTTGGAGGCCGTGCCGATGGAGACGCCGGCGTCTGCCGCCACGTCCCTGATCGTCGCGCGCCTCATATCCCGGTTCCTTGCTCAGTCAAAGGGGCCGGAACGGAAGTTACTCCGTCCCGGCCCCCAATGTTCAGTGGGTGCCGTTCAGTGGGTGCCGTTCAGTGGGTGCCGTTCAGCGGGTGCCGTAAAGATGCTCCAGCGCGAGCTGGTCCAGCCGTTCGTAGCCCATCCCGCGCTCGGCGAAGGCCGGGATGTCGATCGCCGCGTCGCGCACGTCGCGCCAGGTCTCACCCTCGGCCAGGGTCGGCTCACGGAGCTGCTCGGCCCGCGCGGCCACCAGGGCCTCGATCACCTCTGGATCGAGGCGGAACTTCCGCACCTTGTCCCGCAGGATCAGGTAGTTCCGCATGCAGGCCGCCGCGGAGACCCAGACTCCTTCGTCGTTCTCGGTGCGCGGCGGCTTATAGTCGAAGTGCACCGGCCCGTCGTAACCGCCCTGCTCCAGCGCGTCCACCACCCAGAACGCCCCGCGCACGTTGCCCGCGCCGAACCGCAGGTCCTGGTCGAAGCGCGGCCCGTGCTGGCCGTTGAGGTCGATGTGGAAGAGCTTGCCGTGCCACATGGCCTGGCTGATGCCGTGCGCGTAGTTCAGCGAGGCCATCTCCTCGTGCCCGATCTCCGGGTTGATGCCCACCATGTCCGGGTAGGCCAGCCCGTTGATGAACGCGAGCGCGTGCCCGGCCGTCGGCAGCAGGATGTCCCCGCGGGGCTCGTTCGGCTTGGGCTCGATCGCGAACCGGATGTCGTAACCCTGCTCGGTGACGTACTCGCACAGCAGGTTCAGCCCCTCGGCGTACCGGCTGAGCGCGGCGCCGATGTCCTTGGCCGCGCCCGACTCGGCGCCCTCGCGGCCGCCCCAGAAGATATAGGTCTTCGCGCCCAGCTCCGCGGCCAGGTCGAGGTTGCGCATCACCTTGGCCAGCGCGAACCGGCGGACCTCCCGCTCGTTCGCGGTGAACGCGCCGTCCTTGAAGATGGGATGCCCGAACAGGTTCGTGGTGGCCGTGGTCACCACCACCCCGGTGTCTTGGAGGGCCTTGCGGAAGGCGGTGATCAGCTCGTCCCGCTCGCTCGGCGTCGCCTCGAACGGGAACACGTCGTTGTCGTGGAAATTCACGCCGTAGGCACCCAGCTCGGCGAGCTTGCGCACGGCCCGATCGGCGCGCATCGGCGGCCGCACCGGGCCGCCGAAGACATCGACGCCCTGCCAGCCGACGGTCCATATACCGAACGAGAACTTGTCTTCCGGGCGCGGCACGTACGGGTCATTGGTCCCGGGGCTCACTGACGGCTCCTTTCGTGCCACCCTGCGGTGTCATCCCGCAGCGTGGCGTATCGGTCGCGGATGTCGGGGCGCGGTTCGGCGGTGCAGGTGACGGCGGCAGAGCCCGCCCAGTCCGGCGGTTCGCCGGCCCCGGACAGCGCCCACGCGGCCTGCCTGGCGGCGCCGATGGCCACGTATTCGGCGGGGTCGGGGACGGTTACCGGCATGCCGAACACGGCGGGCGCGATGGACCGCACGGCTGCCGACCGGGCCGCACCGCCGATGAGCACCACCCGCTCGGGAGTGATGCCGCACGCGGCGAGGTTGTCGATCCCGTCGGCGAGGGAGCACAGGACGGCCTCCACCGCCGCCCGGGCCATGTTCTCGCGCGTCAGGGAGGTACTGGTGACGCCGTTCAGCACCCCGGTGGCGTCCGGCCGGTTGGGCGAGCGCTCACCGTCGAAGTACGGCAGCAGGGTCAGGCCGCCCGCCCCGGGCGGGGCGGCCAGCGCCAGTTCGGACAGGCCTCCGGCGTCGGTGCCGAGCAGCCGGGCGGTGAGGGTCAGCACACGCGCGGCGTTGACCGTCGCGACCAGCGGCAGGAACCGCCCGGTAGCGTCGGCGAACCCGGCGACCGCGCCCGTGGTGTCGGCCGCGGGCACCTTGGTCACCGCGTACGCCGTGCCCGAGGTGCCGATCGAGACGACCACGTCGCCTTCCCCGACGCCCAGCCCCAGCGCCGCGCCCATGTTGTCGCCCGTGCCGGGGGACAGCACCGCCCCGCCGGGCGTGCGCCCCACCACCTCGGCCGGCGCGGCCAGCCGCGGTGTCGCCACCGGGCGGCCGAGTGCCATCTCGGCGATGTCGGGCAGCCACTGCCCCGCCGACGGGGAGAAGTAGCCCGTGCCCGAGGCGTCCCCCCGGTCGGTGACTGGTTCGTCGGCGCCCAGCCGCCAGGTAAGCCAGTCGTGCGGCAGCATGACACGGCTCAGCCGCCGCGCCGATTCGGGTTCCCGTTCGGCCATCCAGCGCAGCTTGGTCACCGTGAAGGAGACGGCCGGGACGCTGCCGGTGCGGCGCGCCCACTCGGCCGGGCCGCCGAGCTCGGCGATGAGCTCGCGGGTCTGCGGCGCGGCCCGCATGTCGTTCCACAGAATCGCCGGGCGGATGACCTCGCCGGCTTCGTCGAGCGCGACCATTCCGTGCTGCTGTGCGGCCACGCCGACGGCGTCGGCGCGGTCGAGCAGGCCCGCACCGGCCTTGCTCAGAGCCTCCCACCAGTACGCGGGATCGCACTCGGTTCCGTCGGGATGCGGCGCCGACGCAGAGGCCACGATGGCGCCGTCCTCGGCCTGGCAGAGCACAACCTTCGTGGACTGAGTGGAACTGTCCACTCCGGCCACCAGCATGAGCGACTCCCGAAAAGTTTCGCGAAAAGCGGGCCGAACATGCGCCCGACGCCACCGTAAGCCGTTCGCCCCAGCCCGCGCCACCCGGGCCCGGCCCGTCCCGGACGTTAAAAAAATGTAAGCGTTTGCACCCGTCAGCGATAGAGGCGCGGAAGCTGGTTACCCTGAAAGGACTGCTCATCTGCACGCATCAAATGAACGTGCATCTGACCTTGCATCTGCATGAGATGTCCGGCAAGATGGGCTCTGCGCCAGTCACAAGATTGGCGGAAAGCCAGCGCTCCCGGGGTCGCGATGAGGTCGGAAAGTTTGAACCCGGTCGTTGTTAGCGTTCACAGCCGGGATAACCATAAGGCTCCGCTGCCCACGCGCACCAGGGTCCGGCCCATGACGCGGGCGGCGATCGCTGAGTCCGCCCCCAAGCACGCTGTGCCGGACCGGCCGCGGGTCGTGCGGATGCCCTCGGACTGGTGGGATGCCCCTTCCGTGGTCGCGCTGGCCCTGACTCCCGCGACCCAGCCGGCCAAGACCGCGCGCCGCTTCACCCGGTCCACGCTCACGCGCTGGGGACTCGGCCCGCTGGCCGACGACGCCGAGGTCATCGTGGCAGAGCTGGTCGCCAACGCCGTCTGCCACACCGAGGCCGGTGCCACTTCGGACGACCGGAACCCCGGTCGCGGCGACCCCCGGATCGGCCTGCGGCTCTTCCGCCGGGCCGGCGAGGTGATGTGCGCGGTCCTCGATCCCAGCGACGCCGCGCCCGTGCTGAGGGCGCCTAATGGCGAGACCGAATGCGGCCGCGGCCTGCAGTTGGTCGATGCCCTGTGTGACGTATGGGGATGGAGCCCGGTCGTCGGCCAGGGCAAGGCCGTCTGGGCCATCCTGTTCTGCGCCTGAACCGCTGTTGTGCCCGCCGGGCGCCTTTTTTGGTTAACCGGTCTTCCTGGTAACCGGGCCCATCCGGGCCGATGACCGTATTTCCCACCGCTAGATCCCGCATTCATCGCGCCGGTCCGCGCGCGTCCCGGCTTCGTTCGGTAATGTCGCTAGCCGCACGACCCAAGCCTTGAGGAGGCGACGCGATCATGCCATGGACCTGGCGTTACGAGAAGAGCGACGGCGCGGTGGTCTCGTCGGGTGACCTTCCTGAGGCCATCTTCGCCAGCCAGGGTGACGCCGAGAGCTGGCTCGGTGAGAACTGGCGCGGCTTGCTGGAGGCGGGCGTGGACCAGGTGACGCTGTTTGAGGACGACCGCAAGGAATACGGCCCGATGAGCCTCCACCCGGCGAGCTGAGCCCCCGCCATACGACGGGGGCTCAGCAACAGTCGCCCAGACGGGCTACGGCGAGACGATCGCGACCGGCCCAGCGACCCCAGGCCGGAGGCCTGGGTGAGTGGCCGGTGCTATCGGCGAGCACCACAGCAGGACCTACGGCGAGGCGGTCGTTACCGGCCCAGCGAACCGGGCCTTCAGGCCCGGTGAGTGGCCGGTGTGCCGGCGAAGTACCGCCGCGGGGCGCGGAGCGCATGCGGGGGGTCCGGGGGGTCGCCCCCCCCGGGCCAGCACCGCTACGGGCGGGCCGGCGGGCTCGCGGTCCGCGCCGGGTCGCGCTCGATGTCGTCGCCCAGCACCTCGTCGATGCGGCGCAGCAGCCCGGCGTCCAGTTTGACCCCTGCGGCCTTCGCGTTCTCCCGGACCTGATCCGGGCGGGTGGCCCCGATGATCGCCGCGGACACGGTGGGGTTCTGCAGGGTCCAGGCCACCGCCAGCTGAGCCAGGGACAGCCCGGCCTCCGCCGCGATCGGCCGGAGTTCCTGCACCTTGGCCAGCAGCGGGTCGCGCATCCAGCGGCTGATGAAGCCGGCCCCCCCGGACTGGTCGGTGGCGCGGGAACCTTCCGGCGGCTGCTCACCCGGCCGGTACTTGCCGGTGAGCACCCCCTGCGCGATCGGGGAGAAGACGAGCTGCCCGATGCCTTCCTTCTCGCACAGCGGGACGATCTCGGGCTCAATGACCCGCCACAGCATGTTGTACTGCGGCTGGTTGGACACGATCCGGTCGAAGTGCATCTCGTCGGCGATCCGCAGCGCCGCCGCGATCTCCTCGGCCCGCCACTCCGAGACCCCGATGTACAGTGCCTTCCCCTGCCGGACCAGGTCCTCGAAGGCGCGCAGCGTCTCTTCCAGCGGTGTCTCGTGGTCGTACCGGTGCGCCTGGTACAGATCGACGTAGTCGGTGCCGAGGCGGCGCAGTGACCCGTTCATCGACTCGATGATGTGCTTGCGCGACAGGCCGCGGTCGTTCGGCCCGGAGCCGGTCGGCCAGAACACCTTCGTGAAGATCTCCACCGACTCCCGGCGCGTGCCCGACAGGGCGCGCCCCAGCACCTCTTCGGCCCGGGTGCCCGCGTAGACGTCGGCCGTGTCGAAGCTGGTGATTCCCTCCTCCAGTGCCGCCGCGACGCAACTGCGCGCGGCCTCCTCCTCCACCTGTGAGCCGTGGGTGATCCAGTTGCCGTAGGTGAGTTCGCTGATCTTCAGGCCGCTCTTGCCCAGATGCCGATATTCCATAGGTCGACCCTATGAGACCGCGCCGGGACACCCCAGGTCAGGGTCGGAGGGCTCGGAGGGTTCACAGGGCGGGCTCGGGGGGCTCAAGGGCGGGACGGGTCAGACCTTGGTGCCGGGGACGATCCGGGGCGGCGGCACCCGGAACCGGCGGATCTGCAGCGCGCGGAACACCGCGTACAAGGTCACGCCGCGCGCGCTCTGGCCGGGCAGTCGCTGGGCGATCAGCCGCTTCAGGCTGTTCCTCAGGAAGAAGGCGTCAACGACCACGAAAACGAGCAGCAGCAGCGCGATCGGCTCGGCGTACCGCTGCACCGAGCCCACCTTGATGAACAGCACGACAATCATGGCGACCATCACGTACATGTAGAACTCGCTCAGCCGCCGGCGCGAGTCGACGTAATCCCGGGCCAGCGCCTTGACCGGGCCCCGGTCCCGGGCCGGCAGCGCCCACTCCTCACCGCGCCGCATCGCCTCGTTGCGCCGGAGCCGGTCCTCTTTGCTCGTGGCGCCGCCGCGCGCGGATCCGCCCCGGGATGCCGGCGAACGCCCCGGCGTGCCGGTAATGCCCTGGCGCCGGCCCTTTTCGGCCTCGCTGCGCTTGGGCGTGGGACGGCCCTTGGCCGTCTCGGCGGCCGGCCGGGCCCGTCCGGGTTCGGCCGTTTTTGTCGTCTGCGGGCCGCCGGGGCTCTGCGCGCCCTTGTCGTCCTGGGCGGTATTGCCGTGCGGCCCGGCGGTACCTCGTCGGAACACGCGCTCAGCCTAGTTGAACGGGCCGCCGGATGGGACGAGCGGGACGGGCCAATGCGGCGGCCCGGCCGCCGTGATCGCCCGCGCCGCACCGTCAATGCGGCGGCTCGGCTGTGATGGTCGCCCGTGCGCGGGCCACCGCGTAGGGTGGATGTCAATTGATAATTGGGCGGCAGTGTCTGCCCTGCACGCCGCGACGACGGCCGCCGCGGCGTTCAGGCGGGCACAGGCACGAAGGGGACGGCCGCGTCTATGAGCGTGATGAAGCGGGTCACATTGATCTTCCGCTCCAAGGCCAACAAGGCCCTGGACCGGATGGAAGATCCACGTGAGACCCTCGACTACTCCTACCAGCGGCAACTCGAGATGCTGCAGAAGGTCCGGCGCGGTGTCGCGGATGTCGCCACGTCGCGTAAGCGCGTCGAGCTGCAGATGAACCAGATCCAGCAGCAGTCGAACAAGCTGGAGAAGCAGGCTCGTGACGCGCTCGGGGCCGGCCGTGAGGACCTGGCCCGCGAGGCGCTGACCCGTCGCTCCTCGGCGCAGACCCAGCTCGGCGACCTGCAGACGCAGTACGCGTCGCTGCAGGCCGAGGAGGAAAAGCTCACGATCGCGTCGCAGCGGCTGCAGTCCAAGGTGGACGCCTTCCGTACGCGGAAGGAGACCATCAAGGCCACCTACACCGCGGCCGAGGCCCAGACCCGGATCAACGAGGCCTTCTCCGGCATCTCCGAGGAGATGGGCGACGTTGGGATGGCCATTCAGCGCGCCGAGGACAAGACCGCGCAGATGCAGGCGCGCGCGGGCGCCATCGACGAACTGCTGGCCTCCGGTGCGCTGGAAGACGTCTCGGGCGCCCCGCGTGACGACATCCAGGCCGAGCTCGACCGGATGGGCGCCGGGAACGACGTGGAGCTCCAACTGCAGAAGCTGCGGGGTGAGATCGGCGGCGGGTCCACACCGGAGCTGGAAGCCGGTTCCGCCAGCGACGGCGCCGGGAACACCGCGCGCAACAATGCGCAGGTTCCCCGGCCCGCCACGCCCCCGGCCGATGGGGCCCAGCCGACGATCCCCGCCTCCGACGTGGGCGAGTCGGCGATCCCCTCGGCTGATCCGCCGCGGACCGGTGACGGCACATGATCGTCCGGATTCTCGGTGAGGGCCAGCTCAGCGTCGACGACGCGGCCACCGCCGGGCTCAACGAGCTGGATGCCACGCTGTCCGACGCCATCGACCGTGGCAACGAAGCGGAATTCCGCCGTGCGCTGAAAGCCTTGGTCGCCGGGGTCCGCGCGGCCGGAACGCCCGTACCGCCGGATAGCCTTCAGCCATCGGAACTGATCCTGCCGTACGAGGACGCGGACCTGGCCGAGGTGCGCAAGCTGATGACGGACGAAGGGCTCATTCCCGGCTGATCAAAGCCCCGGGGCGCCCCAGACCCTCGCAGGCTCTCAGCGTACGGATAGGGAACGTTCAGAACCTTTCCAGCGTCACCTGGATAGATTGGTAGTAGTGACACCAGGGCTGGCTTTGCCCGCTCTGGCCCTTGAACTGGAGGTGACGTGGTGGCGCGCACTAGGTATGCGCCCGACCGGGGACTGACGGTCCGCATGGGCCTGACCATGTTCCTGCTCGGGCTCGTATTCGTGGCGTTTGTCGCCGCAATCATCGGGATCTCGCTGCTCTTCCACGCGTCGGACGGTGCGATCGTGTTCTTCGCGCTCGTGCTCGGCGGGGGCATGGCGATCGGATCCCTCTTCTACTCGGACAAGATCGCCTTGTCCACGGCGCAGGCCCAGGTGGTCAACCCGACCGACTCGGGCGAGGCGGCCATGGTGCACGGCATCGTGGACCGGGTCTGCGCCCTGGCGGACATGCCGAAGCCGCGGATCGCGATCTCCCCGACGGACCTGCCGAATGCCTTCGCCACCGGCCGGAACAACGAGCATGCCGTTCTGTGCGTGACGCGGGGCCTGATACGCCGGCTGACGCCCGAGGAGCTCGAAGGTGTCATCTCCCACGAGATGTCCCACGTGGCGCACAAGGACGTCATGGTGATGACGGTCGCCTCGTTCCTCGCCATCATCGCCGGCCTGCTGATCAGGTTCTCCTTCTACGGGGAGCTGTTCGGCGGCGGCCGCCGGGGCGGCAATAACAACGGCAACCAGGGCGCGCTGCCCATCCTGCTGATCATCATGGCCGTCAGCATCGTGGTGTACGCGATCAGCTTCCTGCTGATCCGGCTGCTGTCGCGGTACCGCGAGCTGGCCGCCGACCGGTCCGGCGCGCTGCTCACCGGGCAGCCATCCGCGCTGGCCAGCGCCCTGCAGAAGGTGAGCGGCAGCATCGGCCGGATTCCGACGAAGGACCTGCGCGAGGCCCAGCCGCTGAATGCGTTCTTCTTCGCCCCCGCGCTCAGCGCGCAGCAGGCCCAGTCGAAGATCGGGGCGCTGTTCTCCACCCACCCGTCGCTGGAGAAGCGGCTGGCGCAGCTGGCCAAGATCTCCGAGCAGCTGGGGCAGCGGTAGCAGTGGGTTTTCTGGATACGCTGCTGGGCCGGACGAAGCCGGTCCAGCCCAACCTGGACGTGCTGTTCCAGCTGCCGTCCGCGGCGGTGACGCTCGAGGCGGCGGCTGGCTTCACCCCGACCGGCACCGGGTCGGTGTGCTTCCGCCCGGTCGAGGGCCGTGCGTTCGCGGACGTCGAGAAGGACGTCCGCGAACTGCTCGACCTGAGCGGGGCCAAGAGCGGCTCGCTGCCGGTCGAGGTGACCAAGGATTCGTTCGGGTTCACCTGGCTGGTCAGCTCGCACATGTCCGATGAGGTCGAGGATCTGGTCACCGACCTGCACGCGGTGAACTCCGCCCTGGTGGACAACGGCTTCGGCCCCCAGCTGCTCTGCACGCTCGTCGCCTTCCGCGATGACCAGCAGCGGCGGCTGGCGCTGGTGTACCTGTTCAAGCGGGGCACGTTCTACCCGTTCGCCCCGCTGACCGGGGAGCGCCGGGACAGCGCGCTGGAGCTGCAGATCAAGGGCGCCGTGTCGGGCGACCTGAAGATGGAGCAGGACCTGTCCCGGTGGTTCCCCGTGTGGGGCGCACCCGGGCTGTGACGCGGTCGCAGAGGCGTCCGGGCAGGTGCGACCTCACACCGCTGGACGCGGAATGTACGTGCCGGGCTTATCGTTGTGGCTGAAAGTCAGGCACACTTGAATGAATAAACTGCACGCCGAATCACGCCGGAACCACACCCGAGGCGGGAGCTAGAAACAGATGAGCGTTCAGCAAGAGACCACCCAGCAGGGCGTTATCCTCACCGAGGGTGCGGCCGCCAAGGTCAGCAGCCTGCTCGTCCAGGAGGGCCGCGACGATCTCAGGCTTCGGATTGCCGTGCAGCCGGGCGGCTGCTCCGGTCTCAAGTACCAGCTCTACTTCGACGACCGCGCGATTGACGGCGACATCGTGGCCGACTTCAGCGGCGTCGAGGTGGTCACGGACAAGATGAGTGCGCCGTACCTGATGGGCGCGACCATCGACTTCGTGGACACGATCGAGAAGCAGGGCTTCACGATCGACAACCCCAACGCGTCGGGCTCTTGCGCCTGCGGCGACTCGTTCCACTGACCGGTGCGAATCGCGGTCACGGGGTCGGTGGCCACCGACCACCTGATGACCTTTCCGGGCAAGTTCACCGAGCACCTCATAGCGGACAAGCTCGACCGGGTCTCCTTGTCGTTCCTCGTGGACGGCCTGGAGATCCGGCAGGGCGGGGTAGCCGCGAACATCGCCTTCGGTATGGGCTGCCTTGGCCTGCAGCCCCTGCTGGTGGGCGCCGTGGGGCAGGACTTCGCGGACTACCGTGCGTGGCTTGACGCCCATGGCGTCGACACCAGCGCCGTGCTGGAGTCCAAGCGCAGCCACACGGCACGCTTCGTCTGCACGACCGACGTGGACGGCAACCAGATCGCGTCGTTCTACCCGGGCGCCATGGCCGAAGCGCGGGACATCTCCATCACCGACGTCGCCGCGCAGGCCGGGGGAGTCGACCTCGTCCTGATCGGGGCGGACGACCCGGAGGCGATGTTCCGTCACACGTCGGGCTGTGCGTCCGCCGGGATACCGTTCGCCGCAGACCCGTCCCAGCAGTTGCCGCGGATGGACGCCGACCAGACCCGGGCGCTGGTGGACGGGGCCGCCTACCTGTTCTCGAACGAGTACGAGCTGGCCCTGATCGAGCAGAAGACCGGCTGGGACGCGACGGAGATCGGCCGGCACGTCGACATTCAGGTCACCACGCTCGGCGCCGACGGCGCGCGGATCACCCGGGCGGGCCAGCCGCCGGTGACGGTGACGGCGGTGCCCGGCGTGCAGGCGGTCGACCCGACCGGCGCCGGCGACGCGTTCCGCGCGGGGTTCCTGGCCGCTATCGCCTGGCAGCTTCCGCTCGAGCGGGCGGGCCAGCTCGGCTGCCTGGTCGCGGCGTCCGTCCTGGAGACGGTCGGCACCCAGGAGTACCAGCTGACCAGCGCGTCCCTGACCGAGCGCTTCGGAACCGCCTACGGCCAGGACGCCGCCAAGGAAATCGCCCAGTATCTGGCCTAATCAGCCGCAGTACGCAGCCAGCCGCAGTACGCAGCCAGCGCAGTACGCAGCAAAAAGCGGGGCGGCCCACCGGGCCGCCCCGCTTTGCGCTGCCTGCTAGCGCCGGGAGTAGGACTGGATGTAGTACTCCGGCGAACCGACACCGGTCGAGTCGTCGTACCCCTTGACCGCGGGCAGGGCCGCGGCGCCTTCGCCGTCGATGCCGAGCGTGCGCAGGTAGGTGATGAGCGGACCGGTCTTGGTGGAGGGATCGGTGTAGTTGTTGCGGACCTCGGCCAGGTAGCCCGGGCCCAGCGGATGGTCGGTCACGTCGTGGTACGCGGACGTGCCGTACCGCTCGTAGATCGCCGGGTCGGCGAAGCCCAGGACGTGCCCGGCGGCCTGCTGGGCGTCCGCCTCGATGCCCGCGAACGTCGGGCAGGCGACGCTGGTGCCGCCGATCCGGCTGAGCGAGAAGGCGTAGGTCGTGCCGTCCGGCTGCAGGGTGGTCTGCCCGACCAGGATGCCCGTGCTCGGGTCGGCCAGTGCCGACACGTCCGGCACTACCCGCATCGGGGTCGTGGTCGTTCCCTCCGGCACGCTGGTGGCCAGGCTGTAGGGCACCACGCCCCGCTGGTAGAACGGCTGCGTGTACGTGGTGCTCACGCCGCCGCCGCTGGAGCCGTCGTAGTACTGCGGGTACTCACCGGGCGGCGTGAACTCCCACGACGTGCCGCTCGAGGCGAGCGGGTCAAGCAGGGTGCCCCACGACGTCTCGAATTCGTAGTTGTTGTTCTTGCCGATGGCCAGGCTGGTGCCGCCGACCGAGGTGACCCACGGGCTGGACGTCGGGTAGTCCACCTGGATCTGGTCCGAGCCCGGGTCCTCATCCGTGGACTCGTAGCCGCTGTCGCCGGAGGAGAAGAAGAAGCCGATGCCCTCGACCGCGCCGACCTCGAACACCTGGTCGTAGGCGCTGGCCAGGCTCTCCGTGTCGGCCGGCTCGCCCCACGAGTCGCTCACGATGCTGGCCACGTGGTTGTCCACGATGTAGGCCAGCGCGCTGAGCAGGTCCTGGTCGGTGCAGCTGGCGGCGGCCACGAAGCGGACGTTGGCGTCCGGGGCCTGGCCGTGCACCGACTCCACGTCGAGGGTCTCCTCGCCGTACCAGCCGGCGGCGTCACACTCGTCGGCCGCGGTGTCGGTGAAGGTGCTCGGCAGGTACTGCTGGTACTGCCCGGGCCGGAACGGCTCGTCCCCGACCACCTTGGAGAATTCGTTGGCGTCACTCTGCATGGTGGGCGAGGCGTACGCGTCGACGATGGCGACGGTCTGGCCCTGGCCCGTCATCCCGGACTTGGTCACCCCGTAGGCGCTGCGGACCTGGCTGGGGGTATACCCGCAGTTGTTCCAGGGCTGCTTCGTGCCGTACGCGGACGGCTCGGTCGTCGCGATCTTCTGCCCGTAGTACTGCGAGCACGGTCCGGCGACCCAGTAGTTCGGTCCCGGCGGCGGCAGCGTGTCACCCGGCTTCATCTGGTGGGTCGCGGTGTCAAGGCCGGTCACGGTGAGGACGGCGCTGGCCACCGAGGCGGGGGCGCTGGCCGCCTGGGCCGGGGCCCGGTCGGTCCGCTTGTCCGGGCCCTTGAAGTTCTGGAACGTCACGCTGAACGCCTTGGCCGCGTCGCTGACCGAGCCGGTCACCGCGACGTACCCGTCGACGCTGCCGTTGACCGAGGTCACCGTCAGTCCGTCGCCGGTGAGCCACGCCTTCACCGCGGTGATCTGCGCACTGGTGGGCCCGAACTCCGCCGCCACCTGCGCTGCGCTCAGGAAGTGGCCGTAATCGGCGTTACCGGGCTGGGAGACGGCGGCCGCGTAGGCCGCCAGCCCGGCCGCGTTCTGCCCGGCCAGGTAGACGCGCGCGCTTACCGTGCCGGTGGTGACCGGCTGCGCTGAAACCCGCGCCGACGCGCTGGCCCACTCCGGATGCGTGCCGGGGATCGCCGAGCGGGGTGAGGACGCCTGGTTGGGGGACGCGGCGGCGATCGCGCCCGCGCACAGCGCGGCGGCCGCGGCAGCCGTCCCGGCGGCTCTGAGCCGTTTTCTTGCCAATGGCATGTACGGACCGTCCTCTGAGAGGGTGTGAGGTCTTGGTGCTATCTGTACCTTGACGACCCTGGGCCGGGAGGCGCAAGCGGTTACCTGCACTCTTGCGGCAAATATGTTGTTCCGTTACTTTCGCGCGGACAGGTGAAATTCCAGCGTAACGTCCGCATCGGCTTCGTTTCGGCCTGCTAATGAACCCCGCGCCCGCCTCCCGCGCCGTCCGAGCGGCCGCCGCCGCGGAGGATGGTAACCGGGACGGCCGGGTCCGCTGGCGGCCGCCGGCGGCGATAGCGTGGCAGGCATGGCACATGCGCTGGCCGGCGGCTACCACGGTCCGCCGGAACTGACGGCGGTGAGCGCGCTGACCGGATGGACGCTGGACGCCTGGACGCTCGCGTTCGTGCTGCTGCTCGGCGGGTGCTACCTGGCCGGCGTGCGGCGCCTGCGCCGCCGGGCACAGCCGTGGCCGATCTGGCGGACGGTGAACTTCGCCGCGCTGGGCCTCGGCATCGTGGTCATCGCGACCATGTCGTCGTTCGGGACCTATTCCGGGGTCCTGTTCTACATGCGGGCCTTCCAGACCATCCTGCTGCTCCTGCTGGCGCCGCTGTTCCTGGTCCTCGGGCAGCCGCTGACCCTGGCCATCACCGTGTTCCCGGTGGCTGGCCAGCGGATCGAGCGCGTGATCCACAGCCACGCGGCGAGGTGGGCGACGTTCCCCGCCATCACCACGCTGACGCTGGTCGCCGTGCCCTTCGTCATGTACTTCACCACCTGGTATACGGCGGCGTTCCACAGCCTGGCCGTACGGGAACTCACGCACCTGGCCCTGCTGCTCCCCGGTTTTGTGTTCTTCTGGACGCTGCTGCGCGTCGACCCGGTGCCGAAGATTTACTCCTACGGGGTGTCGCTGTGGATCACGGCGGTCGAGGTGATCGGCGATGCGTTCCTCGGCCTGGCCGTGCTCGCGGACACCAACCTGATCGGCGCCGGCTACTACCATGCGCTGGCCCGGCCCTGGGGCCCCAGCCTGGCCACGGACCAGATCCTGGGCGGGGGGACGCTGTGGATCTTCGGCGACCTGGTCGGCCTGCCGTTCCTGGTGGCCCAGCTCATCCAGTTCATGCGCGAGGACGAGGCCGAGGCCGCCGTGATCGATGCCGAACTGGACGCGCGTGACGCCGCGCGGGCGGCGCCGGGCGACGGAGCCCCGGCCGCGCCCGCAGCCCCGGCCGGCCCAGAACCGGCTGGGCCGGAG